>Ga0315902_10000914_pt1 | contig 48657 bp, 29 predicted proteins | sample LakEriMetagenome_9_FD_203523 | JGI IMG/M metagenome (GOLD analysis project Ga0315902, IMG submission 203523) | Freshwater fungal communities from buoy surface, Lake Erie, Ohio, United States - Buoy 12 MA117 | ecosystem: Environmental > Aquatic > Freshwater > Lake > Lake biofilm | place: USA... | reverse complement strand
TCCTGTGCTTTCCAGACCAATTCCGATTTCGAAATCAGAATCGAATGTTCCGTCGTGAGCAATAATCCAGTTGGATGGCACAGAAAAATCATCCTGCCAGATAATGTCGCGGTCTGCGCTGGCAGCGTCGCCATTGTTGCGGTTTTGAAACTCCTGATACTGCACTTTACGAGGCGCCGGAGCTACGCTGCTTTGAGCGCTTGCTACCACACAGCTCAGCATTACAAGAGCAAATGAGTAAATTTTCTTCATTGAATTGTGATTTTAAAGGTCAATTAATTGGTCGCCAAATATAAATACTTGTCGAGCATACAACGATGATACAAAGCAGAAAATGATATCCCTACCCCGCCGCTCGTTTTTCAGATCGAGCCGCAACGACAATACTTAGCTCATATAGCAGCAATATCGGTAAAGAAACAAGCAACTGACTGGTTACGTCCGGAGGTGTAATTACTGCGGCAATAATCAGATTCAAAACAAATGCGTGCTTGCGATACTTGCGCAAAAATGAAGCTGTAACAACACCAAGGCGGCTCAAGAAATAAACAACCACAGGCAACTGAAACACCAGCCCGGTACCAAACACAAGCGAGGTCGTAAGCTTTAAATAAGACAACAATGTCGGATTGTTTTCGACATCACCAAACGTATAGTTCCCTAAAAACTGAATACTCAACGGAGCCAATAAAAAATAGCCGAACAAGACTCCTGTAAAAAAGAGCAATGAAATGTAGAATACGATACCTCGAACAGCGTGCGATTCTTTGCTTTTCAGCCCTGGTCTAATAAACATCCACAATTGCCATACAATGAATGGGAAAGCCAGAATTAGCCCACTTACAATACACACTAAAATGTCGGCGTTCATATTGCCACCCATAGTTGTGCTCTGAAGCTTGAGGTTGGGCGGGTCGAGACACAACTGGTCGCCCAATCCGATGGTGTGTGACCAATGACAAAAGGCGCGATACGTAATGAAGTCAGGTTTTCGGGGACCCATAATCAACTCATCGACTACAAAATCATGGTAAATGACCACGACAATAATTCCTGCGATAACACCCAAAACAGACCGCAATAAGCGTCGACGCAACTCTTCGAGGTGCTCCAAAAACGACATATCCTTTGGTAGTTCAGCCACGGCTAGAAAATCCCCTCCTTCAGAATATCATGCAAGTGAATTATACCCTTATACTTTCCATTGTTCGTCACTATGAGTATCGTGATGTTGTGCTTCTCCATGAGTTGAAAGGCCTCTACTGCGAGCGCACCGCTCTCAATTGTTTTGGGGGCTAGCCCCATGATATCTGAGGCCTTTGTTTTATTCATGTCGAACCGGCCGGCCAACATACGGCGTATGTCGCCATCGGTTACTACACCCAACAACTTACCCTTTTCGATGACAGCAGTTGCGCCGAGGCGCTTGGCGCTTATTTCCAGAATAACTTTTTTGATGGGGCTTGAGGGCGAAACGTGCGGCGCCGCGTCACTTCCAAGGATATCGCTCACACGTGTATACAACTTCTTGCCAAGTGCACCACCCGGATGCACGCGCGCAAAATCGACCGAACTAAATCCACGCTGTTCCATGAGAGCAACAGCAAGTGCGTCGCCCATGGCTAACTGTAAAGTCGTGCTTACGGTGGGTGCTAAATTATTGGGGCACGCCTCTCCGTCAACGAGCGTATGCAATACGAAATCCGAATGATTCGCCAGAAAACTCCTTTTGTTGCTCACCATTCCCACCAATACATGGCCCATGCTTTTTACCAATGGAACCAAGACTTTGATTTCGGGAGAATCACCGCTTTTTGAAATGCATAAAACCACATCCTTTTTTTGAAGGGTCCCCAAATCGCCATGAATAGCGTCTGCGGCATGCATAAATAGGGCTGGCTGGCCTGTACTCACAAGAGTCGCCACGATCTTTTGCGCAATATTTCCACTCTTTCCGATGCCCGTAACAACCAACCTTCCCTTCGATTTCAAAAGCAATTGCACAACCTTTTCGAAGCTTGCATCCATCGCGTCGACTTGTTGCAACAAAGCATTGCCTTCCAAGCGCAACGTTCGTTGTGCAGAAGCTAAGATGACCGATTGCTTTTTTGCCATAGCTTGAATGTGGCGCAAAGATGCATCGAATGATGGGTAATTAGGTAATAGGGTTTAGGTGATCGGTTAAAAGTTGAACGTCAAAGGCGGAAGGTTCCGGAAGAGGGTTCCTTTCCATAATCAAACGATGTATTGGCCTCAAATGAATTCGTGGGATTCAGGTTGACGGTTAAGGGTTACAGGTTGAAAGTTTGTATACAAGGCCTACTGCAACAGGACTCAAGCCATGTCATTGGTGTTGAACAAAATTAACCTGTTGCTGCTTTTGATAAGGAATACCTCTATCGAAAACCCTAGTAAAATCGGGCATTTCTGTTATTCGACTTGACGGAAAAAAGATTTTTTTGTTCACGTTTTCAATGCTACATTCGCTTCCCTTTTTTTGAAAGGGTGTGTCAGGGCAGCTTTCAAGAATCCTCTTAAAACGACTGCGAAACCAACCAACACATAGCCTAAACGATTATGCAGACATTAACCGATATATCCCCGAAAGATGCGTTGAAGCAATTTTTCGGATTCAATAATTTCAAGGGTTTACAAGAAGGAGTTATAAACTCTGTTCTCGAAGGGAACGACACATTTGTCATAATGCCCACCGGCGGTGGTAAGTCGCTCTGCTATCAGCTACCCGCCATTATGCTCGAGGGTACAGCAATTGTGGTTTCTCCGCTAATCGCCCTCATGAAAAACCAGGTGGATGCGATACGTGGCTTCTCCGAGACAGATGGTGTAGCCCACTTTATCAATTCATCTCTCAACAAGACGGAAATCAATCAGGTTAAAAGCGACATCGTGGAGGGAAAGTGTAAGCTCCTTTACGTTGCTCCTGAATCTTTGAATAAAGACGAAAACGTAGAGTTTTTCCGCGGTGTAAAAATATCGTTCGTGGCCATCGACGAGGCTCACTGCATTTCCGAATGGGGTCATGACTTCCGACCGGAGTATCGCCGTCTGCGTCCCATTATTGAGCAGATTGCCGATTGCCCCATTATGGCGCTTACGGCAACGGCAACGCCTAAAGTGCAGCAAGACATTCAGAAAAACCTCGGAATGTTGAACGCGAAGTTGTTCAAGGCATCGTTCAACCGTGCCAACCTCTTCTACGAAATTCGCCCGAAAAACAACGTCGGAAAGCAGATCATTCAATACATCAAAGCCAATAGTGGCAAAAGCGGGATTATCTACTGCTTGAGCAGAAAAAAGACGGAAGAGATTGCTGAGTTGCTGCAAGTGAATGGCATCAAGGCTCTGCCTTACCACGCAGGCATGGACAGCGGTCAGCGCAGCAAGGTGCAGGACAAGTTTTTGATGCAAGATGTAGACGTAATCTGCGCGACCATCGCCTTCGGCATGGGCATCGACAAGCCCGATGTGCGCTTCGTGATTCACCACGACATACCAAAAAGTCTCGAAAGTTACTACCAGGAAACAGGTCGCGCAGGACGCGATGGCGGAGAGGGTGTATGCGTGGCGTTCTATTCCCCGAAAGACATCGAAAAACTAGAAAAGTTCTTGCAGGGAAAACCGGTCGCAGAGCAAGAAGTTGGCATGCTCTTGTTGCAGGAAGTGATTGCCTACGCAGAAACATCGATGAGCCGCCGTCAATACTTGCTCCACTACTTCGGTGAAGAGTGGGATCCTGTCAACGGCGAAGGTGCAGGCATGGACGACAACTCGCGCAGCCCGAAAGAACAATTCGATGGCAGCAATGAAGTGAAGATGATTCTGGAGTGCATCGCCGAATTCAAAGAGCTTCACAAAGCAGCGTTCATCTGCAAGGTGATAGCAGGTATCAAGAATTCAGAGGTGACAACGTACAAAGGCCACCAAAGCCAATTCTTCGCAGAAGGCAAAGAGCACGATGAGAAGTTTTGGAATGCCATTGTACGTCAGATGTACGTGCGCGGCCTTGTTGCGAAAGAAGTAGAAACGTACGGCACACTCAAAATAACAGCCGAAGGCAAGGCCTTCATGAAGAAACAACAACCGTTTATGGTGGTCAAAGAAGTGGAAATCGGCGAAACCGACGACGACGATTTGGTCATCCCTAAGCAGGGAGGAGGAGCGGTAGATGAAGCGCTTTTCAAAATGCTAAAGGATTTGCGCCAGCGCATCGCCAAGGACAAGGGTATTCCTCCGTATGTGATTGTGCAGGATCCTGCTATGGAAGAAATGTGCACGCAATATCCGATTACCCTCGACGAAATTGCGCAGATAGGTGGTGTGGGTAAGGGTAAAGCGCAGAAGTTTGGTCAGCCTTTCATCGATCTCATTCAACACTATGTCAATGAAAATGAGATTGAGCGTCCAATTGATTTCGTTGTAAAGTCGACGGGAAATAAGAGTCTGCAGAAGGTACAAATCATTCAGAACATCGACAAGCGCATTCCCCTTCCCGACATCGCGAAAGGCCTTGGCAAACAGATGGGCGACTTGATTACTGAGTTGGAAACCATCGTTTCATCGGGTACCAAGCTCAACATTCAGTACTTCATTGACGAAGAGTTGGACGAAGATCAGCAAGAGGAAATCATGGAGTATTTCATGCAGTCTGAAACCGATGAGATCCGCTCTGCAGAAGAATATTTCGACGGCGACTATGAAGAGGAGCCATTGCGATTGATGCGGATTAAATTTATGTCGGAGGTAGGGAACTAGCCCTCGGCTGCGCTCGGGCACCGTTTCGCTCGGGCGCCGTTCGCTAAAATCTCGGCAGCAACGCACTGCGGTGCGTTGCATCCTAACGAGCAAAAGAAACGCGCATTACTAAAATCCTGACAACAACGCACTGCGGTGCGTTGCTCAATCATGATTACGAATGACGGATTACGCTGAAGGGCGCGTTTTCTATGCGGTGCAGAGGTGCGTCGATTAGTTCATGATTTCAATCGTTTGAACCAGAAATAACCTGGTTTCCGTTATCCCACTCTACTTGAATTAATTACGTCGAAATGACGGTTTCAAAACCGAAAAATATCTAGGTTTTTTTCGGGTCGACCCGAAAAATATATAGAGAAATTTAGGGGGTGTTGCGCGAACTCAATTTAATTCGATATTCCAAAGTAATCTCTAAGTAAAACTATCCTCATTGCTCTTTCTTCTAAGTGTTATTGTTCAGTAAATAAAACATCTATACTATTGCATAATTAATCATAGCTCATGAAAATCACTCGCTTCTTTCTCGCTATTCTAACACTCTTCACCGCAAGTTGTAATCCTGATGAAGATCTGAATGATGGTTCAAACAACAACGGAAGTGGAAATGGTGGTAGCTCAGGCAATACAAACAATATGAGTTTTGATGAGGCTATCCAAACTATTCAAGGGACATGGTACTTGAGCGAAATAGAGAAATGGAGAAATGGATTTTGTATCGGAGAGGAGACCTTTTGTTACTCGAACAACTATAACGATTTAAATTACACACGTTGGAAACTAGACTTTACGCAGGCAGCATTCTCGCCTAACGGATTATCTAGCACACTTAACCTTGTGGGAATGTATGGAGATTCTCTCTGTAGTCCTGTATACTCATATTTTATGCAGGGCAACAATACCCCATTCGGCTATCGATTTTATAGAGGAATCCTTGACCCAATGGTCGTGCCTAACTTAGTTCAGGGTAACTCCAGCGATCTTAGGATTTCGCTAGACTATAACGGTGTAATAAGTGACTTAGACGGACTCTATAAGGCATATAAAATTGTTGAGCTTAACGATCAAGAAATGATATTGGAGTGTGCTGCATATGGTTTTACGAATTGTGAGGGAAACATAGTTTCTTGCACGAGTCGATATAAGTTCAAAAAACAAAATATTTCCGAAACACCTAACCTGAACTCTAATTTAATCGGCAGGTTTCAACCAAGTCATTTCAAATACGTGCTGGATGGTGTTACTCAGATTGATTCGAATGCTGGTCCAAACTCAACAATTATTGAGTTTACGGACAGCATTGTTTCGTACAATAACATTTCAAGCACACCCTCTATGTGCAAAGCGCTTATCGGACGAGGTGGAGAGTTTACATATCAAACTAATCAAGGAACCCCACCAACACCTCAATTGTATGACATAGTTTACTTTTACCAATCAGGGCCAAATGAATTCTATTACTCAGCTGATAGCTCTGAAATTTTGTTCGATTACTCGGGCCAAAGCTTAAGAATCATGAGCTTGACGACCACAGATTTAGTTCTTCGATTCTATTGCGGATGTAACACTTACTATGAATACACATTCTATCGCGTGTGATAAATGATTAATTCATATTGGAATACAAACCAGCCGATTATTCACGTTGCCTCGAAGCTCTATTCTTAAACCAACTTCCCTAGCAACACATTCATACTCACCTTAGCTTCAACGATCTCGCGAACGCGATCGATGCTAACGCGCTCTTGCTGCATGCTGTCGCGCTCGCGGATAGTGACGCAGTTGTCGGTGAGCGTGTCGTGGTCGATGGTGATGCAATACGGTGTGCCAATGGCATCCTGGCGACGGTAGCGGCGACCGATGGCGTCTTTCGCGTCGTATTGCAAGTTGAAATAGAGCTTCAGTTGGTCCACTATTTCACGCGCCTTCTCGGGCAAACCATCTTTGTTGAGCAATGGCAACACTGCCACTTTCACGGGTGCCAATGGCGGTGGAATGCGAAGCACAACGCGCTCTGAACCATCTTCCAGTGTTTCTTCGGTGTAGGCGTATGTGAGCGTAGCGAGGAACATGCGGTCGAGACCGATCGATGTTTCGATCACATAAGGTACATAGCTCTCGCCGCTTTCGGTTTCGTGGTAGCGTAGTTTTTTACCGGAAAATTTCTCGTGGTTGCTCAAGTCGAAATCGGTACGCGAGTGAATACCCTCGAGCTCTTTGAAGCCCATCGGGAAGTTGAACTCGATGTCGCACGCAGCGTTGGCGTAGTGAGCAAGCTTGAGGTGGTCGTGAAACTTGTAGTTCTCATTGCCCATGCCCAATGCCTTGTGCCAGTTGATGCGCGCGTCCTTCCAGTAGTTGTACCACTCGCCGTCGGTACCCGGCTTAATGAAGAACTGCATCTCCATCTGTTCAAACTCGCGCATGCGGAAGATGAACTGACGTGCGATGATTTCGTTGCGGAAGGCCTTTCCGATTTGCGCGATTCCAAACGGAATCTTCATGCGGCCGCTCTTCTGCACGTTGAGGAAGTTGACGAAAATACCTTGTGCTGTTTCAGGGCGCAGGTAGATGGTGGCTGCATCACCGGCTACAGAGCCGAGCTCGGTAGAGAACATCAGGTTGAACTGACGCACTTCCGTCCAGTTGCGTGAGCCTGTTTCAGGATCGGCAATTTCAAGATCTTCGATGAGTTGCTTCAACCCCACGAGGTCTGATGCTTCCAGAGCGGCCTTCATGCGGCCCTCCACGTTGTTTATTTTCTCCTGATTGCGCAACACATTGGGGTTGGTTGCGCGGAATTGTTCTTCATTGAACGCGTCGCCAAACTTGTTCTTTGCCTTCTCAACTTCCTTGTCGTTCTTGGCTTCGAGCTTCTTGATGTAGTCTTCCAACAACACATCGGCGCGGTAGCGCTTCTTAGAGTCTTTGTTGTCGATAAGCGGATCATTGAACGCATCCACGTGTCCGCTGGCCTTCCAGGTAGTGGGGTGCATAAAGATGGCAGCATCGATACCCACGATGTTTTCATGCAGACGTGTCATCGCCTTCCACCAATATTCCTTGATGTTGTTTTTCAGTTCTGAACCATACTGACCATAGTCGTAGGTAGCGCTGAGGCCGTCATAGATTTCGCTTGAGGGGAACACGTATCCGTATTCCTTACAGTGAGAAATAATTTTCTTGAGTTTGTCGTCTGAATTCTGCATAGCGGCGCGAAGGTACTAAGCGCGAGGGGGAGATGCAACCGGAAAGGAATAGAGGGAAGTAGGATATCCTACCCCCTACCACCCTTTTTAACCGATTTCTCATAATTTCCCCCCGAATTCTCAAACAACACTCCCGCCCTATCGAAAGGCGTTTTCATTTGTCACAAACTGTTAAACGCCTGACATACCATGGTAAAATGCATAATTATCGACGATGAGAAAAACGCCCGGGATAACCTGAAGGCACTCGTCGAAAAATATTGTCCGCAGATAGAAATTATAGGGATGGGAGTTTCCGGGACAGATGGATTGAAACAAATTGAAGAATTGCAACCAGACGCCATCTTCCTCGATGTGCACATGTCGGACATGGATGGCTTCAGCGTCCTTGGAAGGCTTGGCGATATCAAACCCATGGTGGTCTTTGTGACCGCCTTCGACCGATACGCTATGAAGGCTATACGCTCCAGTGCTATCGACTACATTCTAAAACCCATTAGCATCAAAGAACTGCTCGATGCTGCTCATAAACTTGAGCAATTAATGGATCTCAAACGAAAAAACCCCGGCTTCGAAGAGGGTTACGCCGACGCCTTGAAACTCATGGCAAAAACCGCACAACAAGAAGGGCCCATGCGCATTGCGCTGCCCGATTTTTCCGGTTACAGGTTCGAAAGTGTTGGCGACCTTGTGCGCCTGGAAAGCGACAGCAATTACACCAACATACACTTGAAGTCGGGCGAAAAAGTTTTAGTCAGTAAACCCATGAAACACTTCGAAGACTTTCTTGACGACACACAGTTCGTGCGCATTCATAATTCACATATCATCAACCTCAACTATCTCAAAGGCTATGTGCGGGATGAAGGTGGGCAGGCAGAGCTAATGGATGGTACACGCCTTACCATTGCCAAACGAAGATTGCCGCTGTTTCTAGACACAGTAAAAAACCGATTCCTGAAACCGTGATGAAATTCTTGCGCCTGTTGCTTCTGTGTGTTTTAGTGTTGTCGCAGTTTTGCTCAGTCGCTCAAATACGTCAACACGTTTCCTATCGCCATTTCGATACGCGCGACGGGCTTCCTTCCACACGCATCAACGGTTTGCTCGAAGATAGTCGTGGTTATATCTGGGCCATTACCGATAGGGGCGCAGCACGCTACAACGGCTATGGCTTCGAGGTATTCACCACTAAAAACGGACTTCCTTCCGACAACGTATTGCTCATCCACGAAGACCTGCGCGGACGCATTTGGTTTTTGTGCGGAACGCAATATGCTTATTTGGAAAACGACAGTGTACGCCCATACAGCGGCAACGACGCTATCAAAAAACTACTGAAAGGAAAGGAGCGCCCCGCTTCGCTGTTTTTCGAGCATGATACCACGTGGGTCACCACCATGTATGGAACGCAGCTCTTCAAGAGCGTGGGCGACAGCGTGCAAGAGTTTAGGCCGCAAGTGCAAGGAGAGGGCAAAGATGTGATGTACTATTTGCGAAAGGCCGGCGACAAATTGCTTGCACTAAAAACCGGTGAACCAAAGGGGCCTGATCAAGTCATCACGCGCGATAAAATAAACTTTCTGATGCGCGTGTCGCAGAGCTGCAAGCTTTCGTGCAGTGTAGAAATTGGACCTGATCTCTGGGCGCTGGCGGGCCCCGAGGCCTACGTGGTGTTCGACACGCAAGGCAATGTAGAAGCCTATTTCAGCGCCACACTCAAAGAGTTCTCATCGCTCGATCACGATCGCGAGGGCAACCTATGGCTGTGCAAGGGCGATGGTGCTTACCTCATACAAGACCCCATGAGTGGCATGCGCAAGGCGCGCAACTATTTCCCGGGGCAATACATTTCAGCGATTGTGCATGACCGTGCAGGCAATTACTGGTTTGCCGATCGCAACAACGGGTTGTTTTTTGTGCCGAGTCTCGACATGGTTGCTATTCAAACAGACGAGCCTACCAAACAGAGCAAGTTTGTTTCTGTGAAGCAGTTTGGTGGTACCGTATATGCCAGTGATGCCGCCGGCAATATCTATTCCTTTGGCGGCAACGACAGCCTTGTGTCAATCACACCGGTGAACCTTTCCGATGTGTCGTTCGACTTCACCCTCACACCTGACGGGCATCTTATACGCGGCAAGACACCACGACTAAGTGATCTAAATGGTGCGCACGCGCGTGTGCTCGATAGCCTCGCAATTGTGCGCAAAAGCATAGTGCTCAGTGATGGTCGCTGCGCCTTCGCGCTTGCCGACGGGCTTGCGTTTTATGATACTGCTAGCGGCTGGAAACGTGTCGACACTGCTGTATTCGACTTGCGAACACCCGTGTTGTATGAAGATCCAAATCGCCGCTTATGGCTTGGCACCAATGAAGGACTGTTTGAATATACAAGCAATGCTGCGGTGGCGATAACAGAAGTAAACAGCAACCATAAAGCATCCGTCAGCGACATCTTACGTTGGGGCGATTATCTTTTGCTGGCAACGCGCGGCAAGGGCATTGTGTTTTACAAGCCCGGCGGCACGTTTGCGGTGAGCGAAGAACAAGGGTTATTGTCGAGCACCGTTGAGTGTTTATCGATCGATGAAAACAACCGCATCTGGATAGGCACAGCGAAAGGCTTGCAATGCATCAACGCGTTGGGCAGCGACCCTTCGCAGTGGAGCTATTTTCAGGTGAACTATCAGAAGGGCTTGCCATCGACCGAAGTGTTCGACCTATTGTACCACAAGAAAAAATTCTATGCCGCAACCGGCAACGGCTTGTGCATTTTCGATCCTGCCGCCCTTTCGTTGCGCGCGGGTCCGCTGCCGGTTTACATCGAGCACTTGTCTGTGGGCAATACCTCATACGACATAACTCCCAACCTGCAGTTGAAGTGGGACGAGAACGATGTGCGATTCACGTTTTTGAGTTTCAACTACCGCACAGGAGCTAGCACGCAGTATCGTTATCGATTATTGGGACTCACCGAGGGCTGGGTAGAAACGAACTCGCGCACGGTCGATTTTTGGTCGTTGCCCGCGGGCACGTATGTGTTTGAAGTGAGTGCCCGCAACGAAGATGGTGCGTGGGGAGAGCCCACAGGCGCCACGTTTACGATTGCAAGGCATTTCACGGCCTCTTGGTGGTTTCGAATGCTCATGACTGTGCTGATTGCAAGCGCCGTGGTTGGAGGATTTGCCCTATACCACCGCAGCAAGCGTAACAGACTTGAGCAACGGGCCAAGATGACCGAGCTGCGACAGCAAGCATTGAACGCAAATATGAATCCGCACTTCATCTTCAATGCGCTCAATTCGATTCAGCATTTCATCAATAGCAATCAGCCCGAGCAGGCCAATGAATTCTTGTCGGATTTCTCGCAATTGATTCGCATGAATCTCGAAAACAATTTGGAGGCACTTGTTCCGCTGGAAGAAGAGCTTGAGCGTTTGCAGCTGTATATGAAACTCGAGAAGCTGCGCTTTGGCGACAAGCTTACCTGCAGCCTGCATGGTGTAGAAGATTTGCAGCAATACGATATATCTATTCCTCCGATGTTGTTGCAGCCGTATGTCGAGAATGCGGTGATACATGGCATATTACCGAAAGAGGAAGGCGGGCACATCAGTATTTCATTGCGCGCTATCGGCAAATATTTCGAGATAGAGATATGCGACAACGGCATCGGGCTGAAAGCTGCCAACGCACGCAGGCCCGAGGGTCATGCAAGTTTAGCGTTGAAGATGAACGAAGAGCGCCTGGCCATATTAAGTGCGCTCACGGGCAGCACGTATAGCATCGCCGTCATCGACCGCAGCGAAGAAGCTGTGCCGGCCGAGGGCACGTTGGTGAGGTTGTTTTTGCCGATGGAGGCCGTCATTGATAATGACCAGTGACGAGTGGCGAGTGGCGAATGGCAAGTGACGAGGGGCGAGTGGCGAGTGAACGAAAAGCCGCTGCTTTTTTATCTGGTATAGTTGTGCGCTTGTTTGTGAAATGTTGTGGTATTGCAGACCCATCCCCGCAAAACCGCGCTCACCAAATAGAGCGGCGTTAGGCACACCACAAAAAAACCGCCCCGTTTTCACAGGGCGGCTTTTTATTATCCTTGATGAAGCTTGGCTCCAATCCGAGCGCGAGCACTACTCGTCATTCGCCATTTGCCACTAGTCACTATTTACTCACCATCCATCGCTCACTCTTCATCTCGCCATTTTCCATCCAGCTGATGTAGTACAGACCATTCGTAAGCGTGTTAGTAAACGTGAATTCGTAACGCATTCCATCTGCAGAATCTACTCGATACCCTTCGACCTTGCGGCCGAGTTCATCAATTACATTCCAATTTGTGATAACCGTGTCTGTGTTGGTTGCAACAACTACTCGATCGCCATTGCCGGGATTCGGGTAGACATTCGCAATCGACTCAATGTCCTCAATGCGCTCATCACTCTGAGCAACTTCAGGTAACATGGCGCTCGATGCAGTATTGTTCACCTGAATAATTTGAGCCGGACCATAAGAACCGATACCATAACTGAATATCGGTGCGATTTCTACCTTCCAGTATCCGATGTTAGGGAATGGATAAGTGCCGTTAGGGAATGGGACGTAAAGCGACAAGAATACACCGGTTGATGTATAGATTGCCGGTGTTTGACCCGGAATAGCGGTGCCTGTGCAATTCGCAACACGCGTGAAACGCCAGCTATAGCCTGTCGCCGAACATGCACTGCTCTCACCCGTAGTAGTAACCGCGCGCAACAAAGCGCTTCGGTTCAGAGTCGATGATGCACATCGCTGAGAGCTCAGCACCTCCATGGGTGGCGCAGGTGCAATTGTTCGAGAACACACCGTTCCTTGAAGCGTAATCACAGGATCAGCCACTCCGGCGCCATTGAGCAATGTAAAGTTCGCGTCCACACGCACGTCATAAACACCTCCATTTCGCAAACCAAGTGCAGGAGAACTCAAAGCAATAATGGTTGTGTTGTTGGCGGTAGCGCTGGTTGTGGCAAAAGGTGTCGGTGCCGCACCCCCCGTTCCTGTAAAGTTAAATGTATACGATGAAGCACCTCGGTATACAGCCTTAAACGAACTGCACAAACTCAAGCCCGAAACAGGTTGCGCGGTCGCACATCCACTAGCGCGCAATGGCGCTACGCAAATCGTAAACGTTCCACCCGTTGTTGCATCAAAATTTCGAACAGCGACGTAATACGTCTGGCCTGGGGTGAGTCCCGAGATATTCATAATCTCCGTTCCGCCTATCGTGTTGCTTACATTTTCCACGTCAACCTGCCCAGATGGATGTGCCGCGGTGCGCAATTCAATCACCGCATCAAAGCCCGAGGGAACCACGCGAATTTGCGCCGCAGTGGTAGGTGCGACAAATCGATACCAGGAATCGCGACCGGCACCCAACGTTGCAGAGACGTTCGCCGGATTACCCTCAGCAGAAATGTCAGCGTTCAATACACTTCCATTCGTAATCTGACAATTCGGATAATATGCATTCGTGTTATTTACATTCAACAGTGTGGCAAAAGCAAATCCATCATTGATGATGCCACTGCAACCTTCATCAATAGTAATGTTACAGTTATTGTCCACCAGGTCGCCGCATATTTCACTTGCGCCAGGATACGAAGTTGCCTGCGTGTCGTCGCAGTCAATCGTGTAAGGCGCGCCTCCGTGAGCACCCGGGTAATATGGAATTGTTTGGGCCAAGCCGGAACAACCACTGATGCACCCGGTTTGGAAAATGAATCCGCCTACATTATCACCATCTGCATCGCCCCACCATTCACTCAAAGGGTTGATGTCTGCGTTGCTATCACAACAGTCCGTGTTATCCGCAACCTTGCCTGCAACCGGTGTGCAAGAAGCATCGGGCGAGCTCAACGGGTCGCCGAATCCATCACCATCAGCATCGTTATAGTAAAGCGTTAAGCCATCCACTTGTAATGTTACATTATCCGCTATTTCAGCGCATGGGCTGCTACCATAACCGGTTAACGTAAATGTGATGACATTACCATAATCTCCGGCAGTAGGCGTATAGGTTGGAGTTAATGTGTTAGCACCCGCGGTAATACTTCCCGCACCGTTTTCGGTCCATAAGATAGTTATTGTATTACTGTTGGTAGCGCCATTGCCAAATGTGTATGGAGCAGTTCCGCATGTAGTCATATTGCTACCCGCCTCAACTTGTGGAGCCTCAACTATCGTAATGGTCAGTGTGTTGCTTGATGCCGCAGGCGCGGTCAAACACTGGTAATCCGATGTAAGGATGCAGCTAATCTGATCACCATTTGAAAGGGCGAACGTGTTGAACTCAGCCTCATCGCCGGCAGAAACACCATTCACGCGCCAGTCGTAAGTAGGTATACCGCCTTCAAAGGTTGTGGAAGAAGTAAAGTTCACGGCATCGCCTGCGCAGATAGTCGTGCCGGAGGATGAACCAATGGTAATTGTCGGTGTCTCATATGCGAGAACCTCCAAAGACACACTATTGCTCACGACCGTCGCGGGGCTTGGACATGCCTCGTTCGAAGTCATCTCACATATAACAATATCACCATTTGCGAGGGAGCTCGACGAATAGGTTGTGCTGTTACTTCCAACACTACTTCCATTCAGCTTCCATTGATACACCGGCGAAGTACCACCGAATTGCGGCGTGGCTGTAAACGTGACAGAAGTACCTGTGCAAATCGTTACCGCAGTGGAACCAATGGATATAGTAGGATTCACTACCGCATTCACGCTCACGAATGCACTGGAGCTCATGTTCGATGTACAAATTCCCGACGCGAGACTGTTTGCTACAACTGTATAGGTGCCGGCATCTGTTTGATTCCCGAATGAAATTGCCGAACCTGTTCCGGGCACCGGGCTTCCATCGTTCACTCCATCGCGCTTCAACTGATAGGTTACTCCTGCCTCTGAGCCATCCATGCCCACCGCTACACCGCCACTTCCGGAGCAGTATTGACCACCACCCGTTACATTGAATGTTGCAGGCGTTTTGCAATTTCCGATGATAAAATCACCGGTGGTTGTTACACCTGTAACGCGTATGCTGGTTGTGGTTGGATTATCTACCGTCGGGTATGACCACGAACTAGTGTAAATACCGGCAAGCATAGTAGCTGTTGTCAATCCGGCATCACGATCACCCGAAACGAAATTAAGCGTAGCAGAATAATTGCTGAATACGGTTGCGTTGTTGCTTATCGTATAGTATCTGTTTACAGATAACGTGCTATCAATACCGCTGCTGCCGATTTGAGTTTGATCCCCGGCATTTGACTTAATCGTCACGTTGCCTGCGCCAGTCACATTGTTGAACTCCATGGTAACCGGAGTATAGTTCGTTGCATCCCCCACAGGATATGCATAGCTGTTTGTTCCGGTGCCTATTCCTCTGCGAAGATTGCCAATTACGTGACCACTTCCCTGACGATCAATAGCATTAGTGGCGGCTCCGCTCACGTTTAGCGTGAAGCTTCCTGCACTCACATTGGCGGTGTTCGAAGAAGAAAACACAAGCTGCGTTGATACTTGAACATCACGATTGAGGGCCACCGTACCTGCTGTTTTGTCGATGAACAAGAAAGGGAAGGCTGGGAATATTGAGTTCGTGCCGCTAATCGTTTGCGTGCCGGCTCCATTTAAAAATACTGCACGACTGTTGGCGTTGAAGTTGGCTGTAGTGCCATCATTTTGCCAGTTGCCGGCAACGAATATATCGGAGCCACTTGCGCCACTTGCGGAGAGCGAGCCTGTCAATATCATATCGCCACCTACTACCAAATCTTCAATCATGTTATTCGCTCCATAATCCATGTACATGGCTGAACCTGAATCAATGGTAAGGTTTCCTGCGGTTCGAAGTGGCGAGCTTGCTTGCGTTGCCCCTGTATTTGCCGGGTTTAGTATGGTATTATTTGAAATACGGACGTGATGCGGATAACCCCTACCACTTGACGCGCTCCATTCCAGATTGCGACCATAGACATTATTGATCCAGTACTGAAGGGTAGAGCCCGAGCCATAGTAAGGCGCGTTGGTGTCCACATATCCTCCGGCATTCAGTCGGAAAGTTCCACCACTCTGGATGGTAACTGTTCCACTTCCGAAATTCACTCCATTATTTGCGTATACATTGTATGGATTGCAGTTGCCTGAAAAGCTGCCCAAACCCACAAAGTTGATTGTACCTCCGGAAGCGCCCGTGGCAAGGTCACCGGTTGCGGCAACGACTTTACCGCCCGCGCTGATATTCAATGTTGCTCCGCTTCCTATCGCAAACAGACCCGATTGCAAGCTAAGTGAATCGGTTGTAGTAGGTATTGTAGTGAGTGTTACTGTATTTGCGCCCGATTGTATCGCCAATGAACCTGTAATGTTTGTTGGTAATCCCGCACCGGTAATCTGTGCTGCAGATCCGGCGTAGATGTAATTGGCTGCCGCGTTAAACGTACGTGTGGTGGTTTGAATATTCCCCGTTGCACCCGTTGAGGCAATACCATCGGCAGATCCAATTGTTAATCTAGCATTCGACGCAAGTGTAAATATGCCACCGGAGATTACAAAAACACCGGTATTCAAAGCACCATTCACAAGCATCGTTTTTCCGGAGTTCATAGTGTGAGCAACATCCATAGTGATACTGTGAGCAACCTGCACCGTTGTATTGTTATTCGAGCCGGGCCCTTGAGTCGCGGTGACCCATCCAGATCCGTTGTTGTATTCCCAGTTGCCGGGTGTGCTGAAGTTTCCTGAAGCAATCGTGCGGAAGTCAGCATCGCTCTGTCCTACGAGGGTTGTGACGGCAATGGTGTTGGAGTTAGCAGAGGTCGTGCTGGCGCCGACTGCACGAACAACATAGCCATAAGTCGTGTTGGATGCTAGGCCTGTCACTGACTGTGAAGTTCCGCTTACAGTTAAGCTGTTGTACCCCGTAACGTTTCCTGGAGCAGGTGTAATCGCAAAATTATCAACCACCCAGCGCTCACCTGTGGAGTTATTCAGAAGAGTAATTCGCACGCGCATACTAGCTGTAGAAGGTAATCCGGTTACGGTTACTGTGCTATAACCGTCAGTGGTTCGTGTTCCTCCACCAGCAGGCTGAAAATCTACGGGTGTAGTATTCCCGTCGTATGCAGTAGAAGCTACCCCTGTTCCTCCGTTGTAGCTCCAATATGCATTACTAAAACCAATCACACGAGCGGTGCTGTAATAGTTATTTCCTCCATCAGGACTTACCTCCACCGTTACGATGTCTGTTGCATCCGCACCATTACCCGCTCCGCCAAGAGAAATCGAAGCAAGACGGAAACTAAGCTGTGGTGAACTCAATGCGGTTGTATTAATGTTTGAAGATGTAACGGTAACGGAACCATTCGTCTTTCCCAAAGAATGCGTTCCGTTTACGGCATAAGGCGAAGAAGAAGGGCCGTCTGCGGCCGCCGTATTACCGGTGAAATAAGATGCCGTTCCGCTGGTTACAGCAAACAACGTAGAGGTGTTGTCAAACGAATCATACGTCAACGGGAACACGTCCAATTGATAGCTCGAAGCTCCGCTAACACTATTCCAATTAGCCGTGAACCCACTGTCAGTGATTGAGGTTCCAGCAGTTGCTGTTGGAGCGCTGACCGCAGTGGTTGCTTGCGATCCGCTCAGTGGCGATGTTGTAAGGTAGTTTCTGGTTGAGCCTGTGCCATTATAGCTGTATACCTCGTAGAAGTATGTGGTGCCATCGGCAAGACCTGTTTGAGCGCCTGTGGTAACAGCGCTGCCTACAAATACAACCGTCGCGTTTCCAAGGGTATTGCCGGCTGTATAGGAAGTTCCCGATACGGGATCTGTATTGGGGGCAGATCCTGTTGATCGCAATACGATGTAACCTGCCGGCCCACCTGCTGCAGCCGTCCACGATGTTGTAATGGTGGTAGCCGTTACAGCCGAGAACGCGAGCGAGGAAGGTTGAGCAATCGGAACCGATGCAAATGTGGTAGCACTTGCCGTTGGCGCCGAAACTGTCAGATAGTTATAGGTAGAGGTGTTTGCGCCGTCCCACGTGAAAGGCACAAGCAAATAATTGTACGTTGTAATAGCTGCCAAACCACTGCTCGATGCAGTAGTAGCTGCACCTGAAATCGACGAGCTCACAATAGTTGTATTGGCTCCGGCGATGGGTGAAGCTCCATTGCTGTTGCCAAGCGATGGAGTATTCGGCGAAGTTGCGCGTAATAACACATAGCCCGTTACGCTCGCTCCTGAAGCGGGGAAGGTAGCGGCCGTCCAGCTCAAATCGATATTGCTCGATGAAGTTGCGGTCGCGCCTAATCCGGTAGCTTGCGCAGTTGGAGCGTTAGACAGCGTTCTGAAACTTATCTCATTACCATATGCGGTGCCCACGTCATTGGTCACATAAGCGCGAGTGTAGTAGAGTGTTTCAGGGCTAAGGGCAGTCACACTTGAAGTGTAGCCGGCTGTGCCTGTTCCATCGTTCGTTGAACTATTGGCCAATGTTGGCGCAGTGGCCGTGTCCCATACTACACCCTTTGCTGAAACACTACCACCCCCCGCATTGATGGCGCTGCCTCCGGAAGACGCGGAGGTGTTAGTAATAGAACTCGCAGCTGTAGTAGTAACGCTTGCTGTTGCTACCGCAGTTGCCGACGTTGTTGGGGCTGAAGTTGCGAGGTAATTATACGTTGTCGCATTCGTTCCGTCCCACGTGAATGGCACTAGCAGGAAGTTGTATAATGTGCCACCGGTAAGTCCTGAAAGAACATACGATGATGCCGGTGTGCTTGGTAAGTTCGTTGGTGTAATCGTCACCAATGTACCCACGCCCGCTGCTGGCGCTGCCCCATTGGCTGAGGAAAGTGTCGGTGTGCCTGTAGAGTAAATCAATGCATAACCTCCTTGTGTTGCACCCGATGATGGGTAGGTAGCGCCTGTCCAGTTAATAGTCAGTTCGCCGGAAGCGCTCGCGGTTGCAGATAAGCTACTTGCTTGAGCTGTGGCCGGTGCTGAAAGTGTACGGAAGGTGAGTTCATTACCATACACGGTTCCAATTTCATTCGTCACGTAAGCGCGTGTGTAATACAACGTTTGCGCATTGAGCGATGTGAGGGAAGAACTAAACGAAGTAGTTCCGGTTCCGTCGTTAGTTGAACCGTTTGCGGTAGTTGGAGCTGTTGAAGTATTCCAAACCACACCCTTCGCCGAGATGGTGCCGCCACCCGCCGTGATACTGCTGCCACCGCTGCTCGCAGAAGAGTCGGTGATAGAAGAAACTGCGGTTGATGTTACCAACGCAGGACTAACAGCTGTGCCCGACGCAGTAGGTGCTGAGGTTGTTAGGTAGTTATACGTTGACGCATTACTGCCATCCCACGTGAATGGAACCAACAGGAAGTTATAAGTTGTTCCCGATACTAGTCCTGTCAACACATAAGAGATCCCGGGCGCAGTAGGTAGGTTCGTTGGTGTAATTGTGACAAGCGTTCCAACACCCGCGGCCGGAGCTGTGCCATTGGCCGATGAAAGGGTTGGTGTTCCCGTTGAGTAAATAAGTGCATATCCTCCTTGCGTAGCGCCCGTGGATGGGAATGTAGCGCCGGTCCAGCTTAATGTTAGCTCGAGTGAGGCGCTGTTGTTCGCGCTCAAGGTTGTTGCTTGCGCTGTTGCCGGATTCGATAAGGTGCGGAAGTTGATTTCATTGCCATAGCCGGTTCCTGCAGAATTAGTAACGTACGCTCTGGCGTAGTAACGCGTTTGTGCTGACAATCCGGTCAACGAGCTCGTGAAGTTTGCCGCTCCGCTTCCATTGCTTGTAGTGTTGTCTGCAGTTGTAGGCGTTCCGGTTGTGTTGTAAGCAACACCTTTAGCAGTGATTGCGCTTCCGCCCTCGATCAAATCGTTACCTCCGGACGATGCCGAGTTATTTGTAATGCTTGAAGCAGCAACGGTGATATCTACAGTCGGCAAACCTGCTGATGTTGTAGCATTCGCATTGGGGGCCGATGTGAGATAATAGTTGTATGTGGCCGCATCACTTCCGTTCCAGGTGAATGGAACTATGATGTAATTGTATTGCGTAGATGCTGATAATCCCGTATGGTTGAATGACGTTGTTGCGCCGGAAGTAATCGTCGTGACAAGTGTTGTTCCGCTGGGAAGCGAAAGGCCTGCAGGTGCAACTGCATCAGAAATTCCAGAAGTGGTTGGGTTGGTGCTGTCAATACGACGGAGGATAATGTATCCGTTGTTTGTTGCTCCTGCACCAGGGAATGTAGCTGCAGTCCAGGCGAGGTCAATCTGCGATGAACCATTGGATGTTGCAGTAAATGATGCAGCCTCGGCTGTTGGTTCGTTTGATAGCGTGTAGAATGAAGATTCGCCTCCGTATACTGTTCCAACATCATTGGTGACATATGCACGATAGTAATACTGTGTCTGTGCATTCAACGAGGTAAGTGATGAGCTGAAGGAGCTTGTTCCCGTTCCGTCACTTGTTAAGTTATTCGACGTTGTTGGCGCTGTCGATGTATTCCAAACAACACCTTTTGCCGAAATGGAGCCACCTCCTGAATTGATCGAGCTACCTCCCGAAGACGCGCTTGAACTGGAAACTGAGCTTGCCGCAGTAGTTGTAACACTTGCGGTTGTGACAGCCGTTGCTGAAGCTGTTGGAGCCGAGGCTGTGAGGTAGTTGTACGTAGTTGCATTGGTGCCATCCCAGGTGAAAGGCACGAGCAGAAAATTGTATGTAGTACCACCGGTAAGCCCGCTCAACACGTAGGAAGTTGCGGGTGCTGATGGCAGGTTGGTCGGGGTAATGGTAATCAATGTGCCAACACCGGCAGCAGGAGCAGAGCCATTAGATGATGACAGCGTAGGTGTGCCGGTTGAATAAACCAAGGCATACCCTCCTTGTGTTGCGCCCGATGATGGGAAAGTCGCGCCGGTCCAGTCGAGGGTAAGTGAGCCCGATGCTGTGACCGTGCCACTAAGCGATGTGGCTTGAGCAGAAGCCGGAGCAGAAAGTGTGCGGAAAGTAACTTCATTACCATAGGCAGTGCCCACTTCATTGGTTACATAGGCGCGAACGTAATACAACGTTTGTGCGCTAAGCGAAGATAGTGAGCTGCTGAAAGATGCCGTTCCTGTGCCATCGCTGCTAGAACTATTGGCGGTGGTAGGTGCAGTCGACGTGTTCCAAACAACTCCTTTGGCCGAGATAGTTCCGCCGTTAGCCGAAATGCTTGAACCTCCGCTGGACGCGTCGGTATTAGTAATGCTTGAAGCGGCTGTTGTTGTTGTAATCGATGGGTTGCCGATAGCAACTGCGCTCGTGGTTGGCGCACTTGCGGTGAGGTAGTTATAGGTACCGGCATTTACTCCATCCCATGTGAATGGTACCAGTAAAATATTGTAGGTGGTGCCGCCCGTTAGTGAGCCAATCAGTTGGCTTGTGGCAGGAGTTGTTGGAAGACCCGTTGGTGTGATGGTCAAAAGCGTTCCAACACCTGCAGCAGGAGCAGTTCCATTCGTTGATGAGAGCGTTGGCGTTCCGGTAGAATATATCAACGCATATCCTGCCTTCGCTGCGCCCGATGAAGGCCAGCTCGCTCCGGTCCAGCTCACAGAAAGAGTACCGGCTGCTGTTGCAGTGGCCGAGAGAGAACTTGCTTGTGCAGTTGCAGGATTTGAAAGCGTATAAAAGTTAATGGCCGAGGCATAGCCCGTTCCGGCAGCATTGGTTGCATAAGCGCGAACGTAGTATTGCGTTTCAGGGCTGAGGCTTGTGAGGTTGCTTGTAAAGTTTGCCGTTGTCGTACCCCCATCTGTAAGAACGCTGTTGGATAGTGTGGGCGTGGTGGTTACAGCTGCGGTGCTGAATACAACGCCTTTGGCAGTGAGTGCAGAACCTGTAATAGTTTGTCCACCACTCGAGGCCGTGGTGTTGGTAATAGAAGAGGCACTTACCGTAGTTGAAACCGTTGGTAAGGCCAATGATATGGCTTCATTTCCAATGGCGAAGTAGGCTGTCGTTCCACTGGTCGGCAAAGACTGTGTAAAGCCGGATCCGGCAGCGGTGAAAGGGTTTGACCCACTCACGGTGGTGGTGGTAGTGGTCCAGGTTGTGGGCACATACAAGCCGACATATACCTGAGAGCCGGTTGTGTATGTGCCTCCGGTTTCCCCGGTGTTGTACTGAGCTGTAACGCTCAGGTCACCTCCACCAGCTGTTCCTTCTGTAACTATCCAGCGACGGTTTACACACGCCGATGATACAGTTGCTGCGGGCACAGAACCATCCGAAACAATAACGCCGTAGGTATCGGAGGTTCCTGTATTCGTAATGCTGATTGGGTTGTATGCCGCGTTACCAACAGGGAAAGTAAAGGCAGTGGTTAAAGAGGCCCTTTTCATCTGACCCGTACTGTTGGTTACAACATATTTGGAAGACGCCGCGCCGCTAACGGTAGCGGCAGAACTCAAGTTTAAATCGAACGTGCTCAGCGTAAGGTTGCCACTGGTGAGCGTCAACGCACCGGTAAGCGATTGTATGCTTGCGCTCAGTGTTAAGCCGGCGCTGTTATTCACCGTAAGGTTGGCAATAGAGGTTGCCGCGCCTATTGCGGTTCCTGCCGCTTGTGCCCCCGATCCATTGAATGAGTAATTAACGCCTGTATTTGTAAATGTGCGGGTTGTTGTTTGCACCGAACCTGTCGACCCTGTTGCGTTTATTCCATCGGTATTCGCGGTTGTTAGCGTCGTTCCTGTTGACGCGGTAAACGTTCCGCTTCCGCTAATAACATAGGTTTGAAAATCAACCGTAGCTGATGAAGCCGCGGTGATTGTTCCGCTACCAGTTCCTGTGTTTAGGTTACTTAATAACTGAATAGTGTTGGTTGTTGAGCCGGAACCAAAAGCAAAATTGATATTATTCGTGATTGTACCGGCTGTTTGATTGATGGTCTGAGTGCCGCTAGCCTTATCAAAGCGGAGTGTCGCCGTGGCTGCAAAAGATTTCTGAATCGTACCGCCCGTCTGAGAAAAATTCCCCTTGACGTTCAGCGCTGCGGCTGAAGCATTCGTGCCGGCATTAAAATCTATTAGTCCTGCCGATACAGATAAGCCCCCCGCAACGTTAATAGTTGCAACACCTGCACCTGCAGTGCCAGATCCAATTAGTGCCAGTCGCCCTCCCTGTACAATCAAATCGCCGTTAATGGTCGTTGTCCATGTTGTGCCGGAGCCCCCCAGTCGCAATTGCGCTGTTGTAGCGCCACTCGAGACCATAGTGAAATTCCCTGCAATGGTGCCGATAAGCCCCCCATTCAAATTAACACTAGATGTTTGGTTTTGACAATCCCATGTGAAATTTCCAAATGTTTGATTAAGCCCGCCCGTGGCCCCTGTATTCGACGTGTATCCGATGATTTTACAAGTAGATGCAACATTCCAGGTAGCGGTAGGTATGGTCCCGGCAGCAGTCGTGTAATTATGCTCATAGGTTCCTGTTGAACTAAACGTCAGTGTAGTAGTACTTGCACCCGTGATGGTTCCGGCACTGCGCAAAAATCCATTAACCGTAGCTGCACTGCTCGTAATAGTTAGCGTGGTTGCGGCTATGTCAAACCTCGCATTGGCGTCAATGGTGAGGCCACCATTAACACCGGTAGCAACCGTAACATTGGTAGCTGCAGTCACAGTAGCCGATGTGTTAGAGATGAATAAGTAACCAAAGCTAACCCCTCCCGCTGCAATTGACTGTGCAGCGCTGCCATCGAAAAATACGGCTCGCGCGTTTGCGGTAAACGTCCCGCTATTCGTCCAGTTACCTCCAATACGCAAATCACCACCCGAAGCGGTTGAAAGCGCAAGGAAGGTGGATGCGCTAAGGGTTAGATTACCTCTCAAACGACGATATTGCGTGCTTGCACCGAAATTAACACTAGTGGACGCTGTGGATATGGTAACGTTGAACGGAACCCCCTGTCCTGTTAGAGCGTTGGCAGTCCATTCCGTTCCTGCACCAAAGACTCCTCCTGTATTGTATGTTAAGGTAGATGATGTGCCATAGGTAGGCGAATTCGTTGAAACAAACCCTCCTGCGTTAAGTGTGAAGCTTCCGTTGATGGTGGAACCCGACCCGAAATTTACTCCTGTCGTTGTATTGACGTTATTGAAAACCGAGGTCCCCGAAATTGTGTGAGTTCCTGTGCCCCCGAAATTCACAGCGTGTGTGCCTGTAAGAGCCAATGTTCCCGAATTACTGAAGTTGGTTCCACTTGTGTTGTTGTTAATGGCAAGTGTATTCGCCGAAGCCGTCAGGGTTACACCAGAGCCTATTACTACGCTCGAGGCAACAGCGTTAGCATCTTGGGTAACGCTGTGATTCAATGTTACTGTACCAAGGTTAGTAGCCGTCGGTGGCACTGCATTAGCGGTCCATGTGCCTGCCGCACTCCAGTTGCCTGTTGCTGCTGTTGTCCAACCGGATGCGGCGGTATACGTGTAATTAGAGCCCCCGTTGTTATTAATATTGATGGTATAGAGGTCAGCATTCGATCCGTTAGCGGCCGGACCCGAATCGCCGGATGTGAAAATGTAATACGACAAATTCGCCCCCGGAGTATTGGCCGAGGCCGGTATAGTAAACGTTCGTGTTGTTCCGCTGCCCGAACCCGCAACTACAGTCGACGTAGTATAACCATCGGTGCTGTAACGAATGTAGGCTTGCTGTCCTGTTGAAAATGCCGCGCTCAAATTGGCGGTAACAGTTACATCTTGCCCGGGGAAAACAGTGCCCGACGGACTTCTGGTCACGCTGCTCACCGATTGAACGGCGCCCTGAATACGGAAAAACACCCACGTTCCGGTAGGGTTAGTGCCCGCATTCAGCGTTTTAAAAATATAATTATCTGTTGTGTTCGGGCAGTTGATGAAAAGCGCACCACTGGTTGAGCATGATGTGTTCAAGCTATAGGTAGTATTTGGGCTCACCGAAACATCGGATCCAATTGTGTTCGTCAACTGAGCTGTTGTTCCGCTCCAGTCAACACCAAATCGAAAGTATTGGTTACCTGTACCGCTTGGGTTTCGTGTTACGATATACGTGCTACCCGCACTCGTACTCAAATAGGTGAAGTTGCCACTGCCCGTTGGGCATGCACCTCCACCCCATCCGCTAGAGAATCCCGCACCAACAATAGCGTTTTGAGCATAAGACTGAACGGCACACAACAGTGCCATTACATGAATGAATAGAATCCGTTTCATGAACGTTTGATTTGGTTAATTGAACTAAGGAGGGGTATATGACCCGCTAATACAAGCCTAACAAATGTAGAACAATTCCGATAAACACAATTGGTTAAGTGTAATTTTTACACAGACGTACCACGTATGCTTTTAGTAACCTAAAGCCCTGCGCACATCGAGAAGTGTGCGCTGCGCAATAGTACGCGCCTTGTCTGCGCCTTCATGCAAACGGCGGTCGAGATCCTGTTTGTCTTGCATGTAGTGATCATAGGCTTTGCGCTCCTCGGAAAAGCGTGTAAGTATGGCCTCAAGTAAATCCTTTTTCGCGTGTCCCCAGCCATAACCACCGGCCTCTAGCTTGGACTTTAACGTTGCGGTTTCCGTTGCCGGAGCAACGAGCTTGTATAGCTTAAACACCACACTGCCCTCTGCGTCTTTCGGCTCTTCCAACGGTGTAGCGTCAGTCACTATTTTCTTATTGATGACATCCTTCAACTCCTTTTCCGGAAGGAATACATCGATGAAGTTGCCATAGCTCTTGCTCATCTTCTGACCATCCGTGCCTGGTATGTATTGCGTCTCAACATTAATCTTCGACTGCGGCACTACGAGCGTTTCTCCCATACGATGATTAAACGCTTCAGCGATATCGCGCGCTATTTCCAGATGCTGCACCTGATCTTTCCCGACCGGAACAATCTCAGCGCCATACAACAATATATCAGCAGCCATCAGAACAGGGTACGTAAACAGTCCTGCGTTCACATCGCTCAAGCGATCACTCTTGTCTTTAAAACTATGCGCATTCGCAAGCATCGGAAACGGAGTAAAGCACTGAAGATACCATGTGAGCTCGGTCACTTCCGGCACATCACTTTGACGATAGAACGTTGTTTTCGTCGTGTCGAGGCCGCAAGCCAACCACGCCGCCGCAACCGAATACGTATGCTCACGAATGGCAACAGCATCTTTTACCGCTGTTAGCGTATGCATATTAGCTATGAATAAAAAGCTGTCATTTCCGGGCTTCTTACTCTCTTCTATCGCCGGCAATATCGCTCCAAGTATGTTACCCAAGTGCGGTGTGCCGGTGCTTTGGATGCCTGTAAGTATTCTGGACATAGGGGTCGGTATGGGGGCGAAAATAGTACCTTTACATGCACGAATCGCGCAGCACAACATATGCATGGGGTGTTGAATATGATAACTCATAGTCGCGCGAAAGCGGGTTCATTGCTTCTTCATCGCTCATGAAGAGCATCCAGCGAAGGCAATGCGTCGATACTCGGCTCTCAACCACTTCCATCATCGGTCGCGATAGCTTATGCCTATTTTTACAGCGTTAAAACAACACACATCATGTCAAGCAAAGCCCCCAAACCTGTTGGCCTCTATCCTCACACACGTCGCGTGGGCAACCTTTTGTTTTTGTCAGGAGTGGGCCCGCGAATTGCTGGCAGCGATGCCTCGGATAGTGGGGTACCCGGTTTGACGCTCGACAAGTTTGGCAACTACCTCACGTTCGATTTCGAAGCGCAATGCCGCAATGTGTTCGATAACGTTCGGGTGATTCTGGAAGAGAATGGTAGCAAATGGGACAACCTTGTAGACGTAACCGTATTTCTCGTCAACATGAAGCGTGACTTTCATACGTATAATAAACTCTACGCAGAGTATTTCAAAGATGCACAGCCTTGCAGAACCACGGTCGAGATTAATGCCCTGCCGTCGCCCATTGCCATCGAGTTGAAGTGCATCGCAACAATCGATTAGCGTTTCCGTTGCTTTGGCACAACCCTTGGAAACGCCAAAACATGAAAACGCCTATTATTCTCTCCGTAGCGTTAATCGGTGTGTTAACGCTTCAGGCTCAGGTTAAGCCCGCCAAAACCAACGTCGACCAACTACCCAACCACGGGTTTCGTCAATCTCCCAATTACGCTTTTATGGCCGGCGAACAACTCACCTACCGCCTGCACTACGGCATCGTCGACGCCGGCACAGCAACACTCAAAGTAGAAGAAAGCCCTTATAAATTCGCAGGGCGCGACGCATACAAAATCGTAGGCACAGGCCGAAGTGTTGGTTCCGTTGATTGGTTTTTTAAAGTACGCGATCATTACGAAACCCATATTGATAAGACAGGAATGTTTCCTTATCGCTTCCTTCGCAACTGCGACGAAGGCGGTTATCACATCCAACAAGACTATACGTTTTTTCCGGAAAGAAGAGCTTTTAAAAACATGAAGGGCGAAGGATTTAAATCCCCAGAATTCGTGCAGGATATGCTGAGCTCTTACTACTACGCACGCACATTAGATTATACCTATGCGCGCGTGGGTGACGTTTTTACAATCACCGCGCTCGTAGATGATGAAATCGTTCCATTGAAAATGAAATTTATTGGAAGAGAAACTATCACCATCGACGCAGGAACTTTTCATTGTTTGAAATTTGTTCCTGTAGTTCAGCGAGGACGTGTGTTTAAAAAGGAACAGGATCTAACTGTTTGGATTACCGACGATTTAAATCACATTCCCGTATTGGCAGAAGCGGAAATTCTCGTCGGCTCTGTCAAAATGGAACTGCAAGATTTCAAAGGGGTGCGCAACGCCATGGCAAAATTGTAAGCGATAGCCGAATTACATTTGCGCAAAATTTTGCTGAATGTCGTATCAGATTGACTCTTCTTCATTTCAAGGAAAACGTGTGTTGATTCGCGTTGACTTCAATGTTCCGCTCAACGAGCAATTTCAAGTAACCGATGATACGCGGATACGCGCTGCATTGAAGACAATACGCAAAGTATCGGATGATGGCGGAAAGGTTATTCTGATGTCCCACCTCGGCAGGCCCAAAGGTGGACCCGAAGCGAAATATTCAATGAAACACGTGTTAGAAAAGTTGTCGGAATTACTTGGTAAACCCGTTGAATTTGCAGAGGATTGTATCGGCGAGAAAGTTAGAAAGGCGGTAGATACCATGAAAGCTGGCGATGTGCTGTTGCTTGAAAACCTGCGTTTTTACAAAGAGGAAGAAGGGGGAGATGAGTTCTTCGCAGGACAGTTAGCTGAAAACGGCGATGTATATATCAACGATGCTTTCGGAACAGCCCACCGGGCGCATGCCAGCACAGCGGTCATTGCACGTTTCTTCCCAACCGACAAATTGTTTGGTTACCTGATGGAAGACGAAGTACAAAGCATCGACCGAGTATTGAACTCAACCGCCAAACCGGTTACCGCTATCATTGGTGGCAGCAAAGTTTCAAGCAAAATCACCATTCTGGAAAATCTGTTGAATCGGGTCGATAACATCGTTATTGGCGGTGGCATGGCGTACACATTTTTCAAAGCATTGGGTGGTGCAACCGGCAATTCGCTGGTAGAAGACGACAAACTCGAATTAGCAAAAGAATTGCTCGACAAAGCGAAAGCGAAAGGTGTTAACATCTACCTGCCCGAAGATTCCATCATTGCTGATGCGTTTTCAAACGACGCACAACGCACGTCATCTGAGAGCCGGGGAATTCCAACGGGTTGGATGGGTCTCGATATCGGTGAGCAATCAATTGCTCGTTTTTCTGAAGTCATTCTACAATCCAAGGTGATTCTTTGGAATGGCCCGATGGGTGTTTTCGAAATGACAAACTTTTCGCGGGGCACAATTGCTATCGCACAAGCATTGGTAAGCGCCACAAAGGGTGGTGCTTTCACCTTGGTGGGCGGCGGAGATAGTGTTGCGGCCATTAATCAATTCGGTCTTGCGAACGAAGTGAGCTATGTAAGCACCGGCGGTGGTGCGATGCTCGAGGCACTCGAAGGAATCGATTTGCCGGGAATCGCGGCAATCAAATCGTAATTTTATTGTGCTGAATACTCGATGAAGAGCAGCACGTCTTCGACGCCGATGTAGCCATCGTTATTGAGGTCAAACGACGCACATTCACTGAGGCAACCAAATTGATTGAGCAGCATCTGCATGTCTTCCTCATTCACTATGCAATCGCCATTGAAATTGGCGGGCGATGTGTTGGTATCAGGAACTGATACAGTAAGCGTTGTGTAGTTGCTCGACCCACAATCATTCGAGGTTTGAACGCTGATGAAGAAGTCTTGCGTTCCGGCCAATATCTCTATCGTGTTGTCATTCACCAGTGTTGTCGTGGCTGTAGTCTGCCAGTTGTAGTCAGTCGCATTCGCGTCGGCCGCAACGCTATATGTAGCATTCGTTCCTTCGCACAAAATGGCAGGACCTACAATCACATAAACACTGTCGACGCGTTCCGTAACACTTACGCTGATGCTCGCGGAGTCGGTTAGTCCGCACGCATTCGTAACAGTCACTGTAGCGAGGCCACCCGATGCACTCGGCATAGGCTGTATGATGCGGTCATTTTGGGCGCCGGTCCAACCTTCCGGCAACTGCCATTCGTAGCTGATGGCGCCCGCAACTTGCTCGCACACCAGTTGTCCATAAACACCTTCGCACCATTGCTGATCACCGATGATGTTACCCAATTCAAACGTGCCACAACCAAGCTCGGTGCGATACATGTCACCACCCGAACCGATGTAGCAATAGTTATCGGTGAAATGCGCGGTCGATGCTCCTAAGTTGTTGAGATTGTTTTGCAAGAGGAGGGTCCAGGTTTCTCCACCGTCCTCAGTTTTATATAAGTCAGCGTATTCGCTCACACAAAAACCAAGATTCTCGTTGTAGAATTTGATGTCGAGTATGAGGCCTCCGCCTATGAATATGAAATCCCACGTTTCACCGCTGTTCAGTGTTCTGTAAACACCGCTGTTGCTGCCCACAAAACCGAGGCTGTCGTTGTAGAAGTAAATGTTTGACCCGATGACTCCATTGTGGTATTCCCATGTATTACCGCCGTCAAATGTCTTGTAGTAAGTATCACCACCGGCCTGAACATATCGCACAGCTATTCCGCGCTGACTATCGATAAAATGAATGTCACTGGCGCCTATGTTGGTGCCGCACGTAAAGGATGTTCCGCCATTGGTTGTTTTGCAGATATTCGAAGCCCCGCCAAAACCACCCGCGAATCCTGTCTGCGCATCAATGAACTCGAGGCAGGTAGCGGTGAGTGTCGGAGAAGTGCTATAAGTCCAGGTCTGTCCGCCATTAGTCGTTTTACCCAGGCTTGTTGTCCCAAGCACATAACCTACCTGGGGCGTGGGGAAATCGACGGCATACCAACCGCTAGTCGTTGATGTTTGGCGAATACTCCAGAGCTTTCCACCGTCCGAGGTTTGTGCAATACCGCCATAGAAAGTTCCTCCGGATGCAAATGAAACAATGGTTCCTTGTGTATCTGACAAAAACTGCAATGCAGTTACACCCCCACCGGGCACTGCGCTTTTTATCACAGACCACGACGAGCCTTCATTCGTGCTTTTATGAATTTGCAACTCACCCATCATATAGGCCGAGGTCGGCGACACGTGATCACCGCAGAAAATATCGCCATCTCCCAACGCTGTTTGGTTTTGCCACGTCTGCCCGCTATTAGTGGTTTTCACGAATACACCCATGTTGCCCGCGGCATAGCCCTGTCCGTTGGGGCTCACGTTCATGAAATAGAAGTAGCTATTGGCGGCAGAATACACCGTGTTCCAGGTGAGTCCGCCATCGGTTGTCTTCGCGATAACTCCTCCGCAGGCAAACCCTGTGTTGGCGTCAACAAAGTGAACATCTTGAAGGTTGGCGGTAAGAGAGGTTGTGACGGCCGACCACGAATCACCACCATTTGTTGTGCGCAGAATAGTGCCATTCCACCCCACTATGAACCCGTTGTTTTCATCCGTGAAATGGACGCCATACAAGCGGCTGGTGGCGGGGGTCGGAATGAGCGTCCATGTTGCACCACTGTCCGTAGTTTTAAGAACAGTGCCACTTTCTCCCGTCACAAAACCCGTTGTCTCGTTGATGAAATGCACGTTATACAACCACAGCGATGTAGGCGGATTCATATTCGCCCACGTATTGCCCCCATCGAGTGAGCGATATAAATCACCATTGCCCGCCGCAATGAAAAGCAGATTCTCTGTCACCCATTCTACATCATTCGGATTGCTTGCAATTGTTGGGGTCCACATATTTTCCCAGGTTTCACCACCATCCATGGTGCGAAAAACTTTTTTTGTTGCCAGGATTACGGCGATGCCTCGATCTTCATCGAGAAAGGAGCACCCGCGCACCTCGCTGTTGGTTTTAATAGGAGTAAGATATTCCCATGCCTGTGCCTGCAGATAGGATACGCAAACTATACAAACCGCAAGGGTGCTAACAATTTTCCGCAATTGTGCTTGCGTCGATGGAATGATGTGACTCATGAAATACTGCTTGTCCGTTTTTGATGACGATAACCTGAGGACTTTCATGATGCACTGCTAGTTGCATAGCAATAGCATTTGAAATGTCTCGATGATTGAGCAAGTCAAGGAACAGAAGATTGGCATGCGGCGGTATCGCATCCAGATTTTCCTCGAATTGTTGAAGCACCATTTTACTGATGATACAACGAGTACTATGTTTGAAAATGACTTGTGGTGTGGCGTTCGATTGTTGCATCGCCTCTTCCAGCTGCGAAAGCGACTCCAGTGTTTTCCAACGCCCGTGCATGCTTATTACTTGGACTCTTCGAGCTCGAAGGTGTAGTACTCCATGATTTCGTTGCACAAGAGTTTTTTACACGCATCCTCTACCTTGGCCTCTGCTCCCTTTTTGTCTTTGGCATCTATGCTCAGCGTAATGTGTTTGCCAATGCGGACGTTATTAATTTCAGGTAAACCGATGTTGATCATTGAACCCGTTACGGCCTTTCCTTGTGGATCGAGCAATGCCTCTAGGGGCATGATGTTGATGTGTGCTTTGAAGGTAGACATGATGGCAAAAATATGAGCGCGAAGATACGCGCAGCATGATTAAAACTCGAACTGCAGTTTTGCGCGCAACCCGTATTTTACAATATTGGGATTATCGAGGTAGGTGAGGCGCCAGATAAAATCGATTCGCAAAACCTTAAAGATGTTTTCTACACCGATCGCGGCCTCTACAAAGGGTTTGCTGAGTGTATAAATGTCTGGTATTCCATCACCGTTTACATCGCGCGATAGTATGGCGTCATTCCTCATGTCATAGCCTCCAACAACAGCCTTAGCGCTGGCCACCTCCCTCCATTTCAGGCGGCGCATGATGGGGATTTTATTGAGAAACAAACCATCAGCGTGATATGACGCCCATAGACTCACCCACTCATCGCTCACAAACTCGAAGTAATTCATCGTGTTGTAGGAGCCTTCGTCGTAGAAGAAGGTTTCGTTTCCTTGATGAATCATAAGGAGTGGATACGGAAGGGGATTGTAGATTTTGCCTGCTTCGGTGGATAGTCTGAGATAACCGAAAGGACCGAACCGAACCTTGTCGGAGAGGCGAATACCAACACGATGATATTCAAACTCTCCACCCATTAAACCGGGTACTCCGTAGCTGTAGTGTAGTTCCAGTTCAGGGTAATTGGTGCCAAGGCTGATACGTTCAAATTCACCGTAGACAAATTTCTCTTTGTAGGCAAAACGGGTGTATAAGCCAACCTCTGAAGTGATGAGGTAGTTCACCTGTTCTTCAGCGTTGATTTCGGGCTCGAAGCGCACGTAGCGAAAGTTACTTCCGGCCGGTTTGAGCACTCGGTGTTTGAAAATGGCTCTGTTTTGAAAGCCATACAACCACTCTTTTTCGAAATACCCCGAGAGCTCGGTGACATCGGTCAGCTTATTGGCCGGGTTTCTTCTAAATAGTGATGAAAGCACGTTGTCTTGTCGGAATGCGCCGTTCCCTTGCCCCAGTTGCTCCATGTCGCGCTTGGCAAATATGTTGGCAGCCATGCGCGGGTTTTTGTTGATTACCCAGGTGGCGCCACCACCGTATTTGAAGCGCTCGTCTTTGAAACCATAGGCGAGATAGCCCTCCAACATTACCTTTTTGCTGAACTCGTTGCTTGTGCGGCCTCCAAGGCGAAGGCGGTTTCCTTCGATTGGGTTAAAACTATAGAAGGTGTAATAAGGGCCCAACTCGAAATTTCCTATCACCTTATATCCATTAATGAAGAGATTCAAGATGTTCGAAACCGTTACAAATTGAGGCAAGTTTTTCAGGGTATCTACCATGTGGTAGATCTTCTCTTCTTTATTCGTGAGTGCAATATGCCTGGCTAGTTGCCAATAGCTGTCGTCGTGATCGCTGGCGTCTTCCTTTACAATGATGTCGCTAAAACCTTCATAGTATTCTTGTGGTCGCTCCTTGTTAATAATGAAGTTTCTATAGGTCGATGTTTTGCGGCCGTATGCGCCTAGTTTTTTTTCTGAAATATTAAAGTCAACTACCAATTCGTCTTTTGTGAGCATCCATACTTCCGGCTCAATCTCGTTGAAGGTCTGCTTTACCTTGAAGTCTTTGATCCAGTTGATGTTTGCACCTTCAGCAATCGTGGCTTCAATTTCTTTTACTGCATAGGATGTGTCGGCAATCCAAATTTCTCCGAAGAATAGCAGCTCTGCCTTTCTTCGGGGAAAGAACTGTAGTTTATAGCACCATTTACCATCAATGGCTGCGCTATCGACCAGGCCGTAATCATAAAAACCAAGCGCATATGCCGATACCGGGCTCGTAAAACTCTTTCCAAACGCTATCAGCTCATTGTCATATACATTGATGTTCTGATACATGTCGCCCAGAAATTGATTGATGGATTCGTTTTCCACGCCGCTCACCTTCGTTGCCTTAACAACCTCTTTCGACATTTTAGGATTGCGTTTGAAATAAAAATCGGATAGCGACTCTGTCATGAAAACAGGTAAGTATGGTTTTTCATGTGTCGTATCCACACCCTCGAAAACAAACTCAAATGCGTTGAATATTTTTCGATCTTGAAATTTTTCGGTGATGTTGTTCAGGTCAAATTCAACCTTATTGTAGGCTTCGTACTCGTATGCGTCGAGTTTTTCACGGTTATTAATCTTCTTGTTCCTCAGCACCTTTTTCATCAGTGCAATGGCGGGGTTGGGTCCATCATCCGGACGTATGACCACCTCGGCAGTTTGATTAGAGGTAACCGCTAACTCAAAGTTGATAACGCTCGTAGTGCCCTGTTTTACACGTTGTGTTTGTGTAACATATCCAAGTACCATGACACGCAATGAGTCGCTGCTGTAGTAAGTCTCGATGCGATAATTTCCGTCGAGGTCGGTTTGTGCACCCGATTTGGTGCCAACAAATACTACGGGGGAAAAGGGAAGTGGCTCTTTGGTAACGGCATCAATTACTTTACCGCTTACCACGGTCTTTTGAGCAAAGCCGGTCTGCAGCCATAGGGCCGCTACAGCAATAAGTAAGAAATGAAGACCGCTTCTGCGCATAGCGCTAAAAAAGTAAGAAAACGGAGTGAAGGCAAGGTAGAGTTATCAAACAATCAACATAACCCACATGAAAAAACGGGGTAAGGACGCGCTGATGCGCGTCCAGTGGCGTTGGCCCTCTACTGAGGCTGCGTGTGCTGAAGGCAACGGGGCAAGGACGCGCTGCCTCGCGTCTAGTGGCGTTGGCCCCCTACTGAGGCTGCTTGTGTTGAATGCAACGGGGCAAGGACGCGCTGCCTCGTCACTCAATTGGCCTTCCAATTATCGAACGCTTCCAAACCACAATTCAACCAATCGGCATATTTTTCTGCGTCCGGGTTGTATTGTTCTATGGGTGTCAGCAGATCGCCTTTGGGCGAAAGCAATGCGTACATTGGTTGTGAGTTGTTTTGAAAGGTTTCCGTTTGAAGGGTTGCCCATTTATTACCAACGGTTTTAATTTCTTTCTTGCGGCCATCTCTTGTGGTGTAGATGATTTTTTCGGGCAGCTCCACTTTTTCATCAACATACAAGGAACACATGATGTATTTATCGGAGAGGATTTCGTGCACTATTTTATCGGGCCAAACCGTGTCTTCCATTTTGCGACAGTTCACACATGCCCAACCGGTAAAGTCTATAAACACGGGCTTGCCTTGTTCCTCCGCGGCCCTCAGGGCCTCTGCCAAATCTTTATAAATATGGAACTCTTCTTCATACGGATACCACGAGTAGAATTTCGGAGGAGGAAAACCACTAAGGAAATCGAAGCGATTGAGCTCTGAGGGCGGAAGAACACCCGGAATTAATCGAATCGTTAGGAGGATGAGTAGCGATGTAAATCCTATTTTGAATTTAGACCAGCTTTTCGACCCTTGGCCCGGCTTGAATGTGAATACTTTGAACATATAGAGTACCCATAGCACCCCTACAATAATCCACAAGGCAAAGAACGACTCACGCTTGAGAACTCCCCACTGCTCCACAAGATCAGCATTCGATAAAAACTTAATGGCCAAAGCAACTTCCATAAATCCCAGCGACACCTTGAAGTCGTCCATCCATCCACCGGCCTTCGGTAGCTTTTTGAGCAAGCTCGGGAAGGCAGCGAATAACGCAAAAGGCCCGCCCAGAGCGATACCAAAGCCCATCATGGCCGCGGATACTTTTGCAGCGGGCATGGAAAGCTCCAATCCCAGGATATTAACTACACCCTGAACATCCGTGCTGTATATACTTCCAATAACGGTTCCCAGGATGGGGCCGGTGCACGAAAAGGAAACGATGGCCAGCGTTAGGGCCATGAAGAAGATTCCAATAAAACCACCTAGCTCCGATGCGCTATCCACCTTATTGGCCAAACTGCTTGGCAGCGTAATCTCATAGAAACCAAAAAACGATATGGCAAACACCACAAAAACAACAAAGAAACCGATGTTCAGCCATGTGTTTGTGGCAATTGAATTAAGTACCTCCGGGTCTACGTTTTTTGATAAGTGAAAGGGCAAAGACAAGAGAAAATAAATGAGGAAGATGAAAAACCCGTACATCGCTGCACGTTGTTTACCCTTGCCCTTTTCCGCGCCCTTGGAGAAAAACGAAACGGTCAACGGAATCATTGGGAATACGCAAGGTGTCAGCAAAGCAAGCAAGCCACCGATGAGTCCAAAAAGAAAGATAGCCCATAAGCCGTAGTTTTCTTTTTCCTGGCCGCAGTTGTTCAGTGGGTTGTTGAGATCAACTCCTGGCATTTTAAAAGGGTCGCCGCCTTCTGTTGTGGTCGCTTCCTTATTGGCTAATGGGTCGTATTCAGAGGCCGTGAGAGTCGCGGGATCAAAGCGCACATGAATCGTCTGCGGAGGCAAACAACGCTGATCGTTGCATTGCATGAAGTCAATAGTTGCTTCAATGGGCGAGCGCGCTGTGCCCAGTGCTTTTATGTTGGTTGTAAAAGGAATACTACCTTCATGATAATCAATATTCATCATGAAGTTTTTGTCGTAGGTGCGTTTCGGCTGCGGCTCTGTGATAGGAGCACTCAAATCATAGTCGACACTTTTTGCAAACGCAAATGCTGTAGGAACAGGACCTTCAGAGCTCTCTAGTTTTTGAGCATAAATGTGCCAGCCGGCATCTGTTGTCGCGTTAAAAGAAAGCGCATACTCGGAGTCGTTTATTTTCGAAATTCCAAACGACCATTGAACGTGGTTATCCTTGCCTCCATCAGCCGGAATTGATGTCTCTACCGGGGTGTTTTCTGCAATCGTTTCTGATTCACCAGGGTTGATAGTTAATTCGAAAACTGCGATATCGGGAGGAATGCAGCGCTCATCATTACAAGCCATAAATTCTGCCGATCCCGCAATACTGAACGGTTTGTTGCTTGTTGATTTTATCTTCTGTTTGAAAACGGCTGTTTTTTCGAAATAGTTAAGGTCCATTTCGAAATTGGGATCAAAGTGAGTGATGTACTTACCTTCTTTGGTTTTTCCAACAACTGTAAAATCCTTGCTGCTATTAATTTTCAGCGATGTTGATATGGGGCCGATAGCATCCGGTTGATCCGACGCGCTCAGCGCATATATATGCCACGTATTGTCAATGGTAGCAGACGCGATTAACTCGTATTCTTGATTTTCGAGTGCTTTAACCGAAAAATTCCATTTAACAGGATTGAAAATCTGCGCTTTCGTACTTGCTGTATAACCAAGGATAATCGCGAAGATGAACGCAATGCGTTTTGTGGTGACTAGATTCCGAATCATAGAGCCAAAAATAAGAGGATTGGCCCGCCCGAAAACACAACAAATGTTGAAGTCTGATTCAGAGCAGCGTCAATTGGGAAACTCGATGGCGCTGATACAGTTTACCGGTATACTAATGCCCTTGTCGAGCATTACGCGGTCATTGCCTGCGGCAATAATCCGCGAACGTAACTTCCTTTGAGAGTCCTGGTCTTCCAGTGTTAGAACAACTTCTACTTTATGAAGGGAGTCCAGCACTGCGGCTTTCAGCAAACTCGCGCTTCGGCGAACACGCTCCTTTTCGGTTAAAAGCACGTCGTCTGTTTTAAAAACCATGCGACCGATTGTTTCAATGTCGCTACGAGAGTGTATGCTGAGTGTGTTTTCCATAGTAGTAGTCCTAGCAGTTTAAGTGCTTCCTCTAACGGATGATGGAAAGAAAAGGTTACAGAATAAGGACGAGGTACCGGGGGCGAAATGTCGAAAACGCTTTCTGTTATTACGATTGAAAACCCCCAAAAGTGATACAGACACATTGCCGGGTAGCCGCTGTAATTTTGAATGCTTCATCAATACGCCAGCCGAGCACGGCTATAACTTTTCCATTTGCTTCGAGCACCTGAATACGCTCTTTCTCCCACGCGGGAATGTGCGCATGCGTGAGGAAATCAGCTACTTTTTGATTGCCCGGCGCACCAAGCGGCAGAAAGCGATCGCCGGCTTTCCAGCGGCGAACACAGATGGGTAAATCTACTTTGTCAGCATCAAGATACTGGCGCTCCCTGTCTGCAGTGAACGAAACCTCCTGCGGCGTGCAGACAGAGAAATTCAAGCGACCCAACGTTGCGGGAAATTTTTGAATGGTACTTGATTCCGCGCTCATCTCGCGCTCTACACAATTAACCATACCGCGCTGCACGAATACATCGTGCGTGGCAGAAGAACATCGGGCAGACTCAGCACGGCCGGCGTCGCCGCACATTTCGGCAATTTGATAAATCTGCCCGGACGTAAAACCAAAGGGATTTAACCAACGCCACAATACCACATGCTCCGCGCGTGTAGCAGCCAGCGACGCAATCGGCAACGACTGAAACCCTTCATGCGCAGTCATCTGCTCTGTCAAAAAATGTTGCACTGCCGTATCAACCAATACTTGTTCTTCGTGCATGATTGCTGAGCGCTGCAGGATCGTATCGTGAATGCGAGGGTTGATTTGTTCTATCTGAGGCAACAAATGATGGCGAATGAGGTTGCGAGTATAGATGTCTGTTTCATTGCTGCTATCGTTTCGCCAAGAAATTCCGTTCGATTGCGCGTAGTTCAAAATGGCGCTTTTGGTCATAGACAATAGCGGGCGAAGAACAGCCCCGCTCGCTTCGGCCATACCATAAACCGACTTGCCCGCGCCACCACGAATGAATTGCAACAACATGGTTTCTGTCTGGTCGTTGGCATGATGCGCAACCAAGATGTACCGCGCGGCGTGTTTATCCTTCAATGCATTGAACCATTCGTAGCGAAGCTGCCTTGCCCACTCTTGTGTTGACCCTTCGTGCTCTTGCCTCTGTTCTTGGGTTACTGCCCGCGTTTCGCATGGAATAGATTGCTGTTGGCAATAATTTTTCACAAACGCTTCATCAGCCATACTTTCTTCTCCGCGAAAACCATAATTGACGTGGGCAACCACCACACGCATGCCGCACGCAATGCAAGCGTGAAGAAGCACCATACTATCTAGACCGCCACTAACTCCGACAATAAGCGTTTCATTTGTATGAATGCTGTGTCGGGCGAAAAAAGATTGTATGCCGAGAAGAATTGGATTGCTCATGATGCAAGACAATCAATGAAAGCGACAACTGAGTATGGCCAAGTCGTCGTTGTAGGGCGCCTCGCCCTTGAAGTCGTTGAGCGACTGCATGATGGTTTCGTTGATTACAGAGATACCATCTTTGAAGAATGCCAGTAATACTTTTTCAAGTCGCTCGGGGCCATATTCTTCCTTGTTGAGGTTTTCTGTTTCCACAAGACCATCCGTAAAGCAAACGATAATGGATTCCGGCTCGAGAACGAGGCTACCTTCGACAACGCGGGGTAGCTCTTCGAACATGCCCAATCCAATGGTTCCAAGCTTCAGTTGTTGGGTATATCCGTTGCGATCGCCCAACACCGGTGGATTATGTCCGCAGTTGACGTAACGAAGCAATCGAGACTCCTTGTTGTAAACGCCCAGAAAAAGCGTTATATACTTTTCGCCAAGAGCTGTTTGCATGACACGATCATTGAGCTCTGTTACAATTTCGACCAGATTTCCTTTATTGTAGGTAAAAATAGATCGCAGGTATGCTTGAAAGTTGGCCATCAAGAAGGCTGCGCTTACACCCTTTCCTGATACATCGGCCATACAAAAAACGACCTCGTGTTCGCCCAGTTCCATAAAATCATAGTAGTCGCCACCCACCTGTTGATGTGCTTTGTAGAACGCGCTTACCTCATAGTGCTTGTTTTTTGGAAGATGGTGCGGCAACAAAATTGCCTGCATTTCTGCCGCTAGCTCCAGTTCCTTTTTGATTCGCTCCTGTCGAATGTTATCCTCCTGCAACTTCCGGTTCTGAATTGCCACCACTAAAATATTGGTGATGGTTTGAATGAACCGCATGTGCTTGATGACGGGGCTCATGCGAATTTCCTGTTCGCTATTGTCGCCGGCTAACACATACGCTATAGTATGTCCATTTTGAACAATCGGTATCGCTAGATCGAACGACTCCTTGGAACGTCCTGTTGTAAGCGAAATCTCTTTACTCGCAGTGAAGAAGTCGTCACTGATAATATCCTTTATTTCCCCGCTTTGAACCCCGAACCGCAGAATACACTGCCAGTTTTCCTCCTTCGTAAACAGTATGATTTTTTCAATTGACAAGTGCTCTCGCAACACACGCTCATACTGCTCGAGAAGGCTACCCACACTAAGGTTGGCATTAATAGCCGCGGTGATTTCAAGAAGTGCATTCAGCTTGAAATCGCGTTGCTTGACCTTATTGTTGAGCCGTTGATTGTCCATGAAACGAATGCTCCAAAGGTATTTAGATTCCTAGCTTTTCGATAGCTTGTGGCAACTTACGCATCGAAGCTAGCTCGCGATATTTGGAGCGGGCTTCTTCCGCGGGTGTGCCGAAATACGTTTTACCACCTTGGAGGTCCTTGGTAACTCCACATTGCCCTAGCACTACAGCACCCCTTCCTATTCTTATATCGCTGGCAACTCCAACTTGTCCCCAGAGTATTGCGCCGTCTTCAATATGCACACACCCTGCTATTCCGACCTGCGCGGCGAAAAGACAATTGATTCCAATAAGTGTGTCATGACCGATATGAACGTGATTATCGATTTTGGTACCCGCTCCAATTCGCGTGGGTCCCGACACTCCGCGGTCAATCGCACAGCCTGCACCGATTTCGACATCATCGCCGATTTCGACACTACCAACGGTGTGCATTTTTTCGCGGCCTTCAGGGCGGTTTTTATAATAAAAAGCCTCGCTGCCGATAACCGAATTGGCGTGAATAATAACGCGATCGCCGAGAGTAATGTCGTTGTACAACACAGCGCCCGGATGAATAACACAACCTTCACCGATTACAATGTTATTACCCATTATTACAGACGCATGGATAACACAGCCGGCCCCTATGCGAACCTTCTCGCCACGGCTTTGCAATGGCATGGCCCAAGGCGAGAAATGGCGGGTTAACGTGTTATAGGCGGTAAATGGGTCTTCGGAAAATAGAAGCGCCTTGCCTTCCGGACAAAGCACTTGTTTATTGATGATGACTACAGAGGCAGCACATTGCAGGGCCTTCTCATAGTATTTAGGATGATCGACGAATACAATATCTCCCAGTTCTACCTGATGAATTTCGTTGATACCTGTAATGGAAAACTCCGGGTCACCATCAAACGTGCAACCGGCAATCTCGGCTATTTCGCGAAGTGAGTGTGGGCGCGGTAATTTCATATTCAATCAAAAGTAACGGATTTGCATGAATGAAAAAGGCCGCGCTTGCGGCCCTTTCCAAGGTATTCTTCTTCCTTATTTTTTAACGCGTTCGTGGTACTGACCCGTAGTAGTATCCACTCGCACGGTGTCGCCTTCGTTGATAAAAAGTGGTACGCGCACATCAACGCCTATATCGAGTGTCGCAGGCTTTGTTGCGTTAGTCGCCGTATCGCCGCGAACGCCCGGCTCCGTGTAGGTGATGCTATATTCTACATACTGAGGTAAATCGCAGCTCATGGGCTGATCATCTTCCGTATTGAAGAGCACAATACACTTCATTCCTTCCTTCAAAAACTGAGGAGCATTGATCATGTGATCAGGAATGGAAATTTGCTCGTAATCGTCGAGGTTCATGAAGTTGTAATTATCGTCCTTATACAAGAACTGGTATTCGCGCGTTTCAATGCGCACAACATCGATAGCAACTCCGCTATTGAAGGTCTTGTCGACAATTTTTCCGTTGTTAAGGTTTTTGATTTTTGTGCGAACGAAAGCCGGACCCTTACCCGGTTTTACGTGCAAAAATTCAATTACACGCCAGATGTGGCTGTCCATGCGGAAGCACAAGCCATTAGCAATGTCTGCGGTTGTTGTAGCCATGGTAATTTTAAATTAACGGACGCGAAAGTACTGCGAAGACACCTTGTGTGCAACCCTACTCTGACGTAACGAGTATTTCAACTCGGCGGTTTGTAATCTGGTCCTGAATGGTTTTTTCCGGATAGCAAAGCGGTCGTGTCATTGCCAACCCTCGGTACTTAACCCGACTAGCGTCGATTCCGTTTTCAATTAAATAATCTCGCACGAATTGGGCGCGGTTCCACGACAGTTTGAAATCGCCGGTCTCATCGTCAAGGCCGTCTTCGTTAGGCTTGGAAGCACAACAAACGTGTCCTTGAATTTCGACGGCAAGCGTAGGTCTTTCGCGCATTGTTTGCACTAGCTTTTTTAACATGGGCTTCGCCTCGGGCAGCGTATGGTGACTTCCCGGATAAAAGTTGAGCCCTTCTGCTATGTATTCTTCCCCCAACTCGAAATCGGCCGTCGACTGCACCGTAAAAATCTTTTTGGGTTTACTCGGCAAAATAAACCCCTTCTTTTCAGCCATTGACCGTGTGGTCGAATCCGCCACGGGCACCACGTCTAGGTGTATATCATAACGCGTCTCTTTGACTTTAGCAGAGTCTATAGCCGGCGTTGTTGCGATTATTTCCTGGGTGGGCTCCACTGGTGTTTCAGCAACAGGCGTGGGTTCAACAACTTCCTCCACCGTGGTTTTTATTTCCTTTTCAATAACCGTGGTATTATTAGCGCTAACGGCGCTAGATGCACCTGCCCAGCAAACCTTGAGTGATGTAACCCTATCATCACGATTATACCCTTGACCGGGCCTCACACAATTACGCTCAGGAATTGAGTATGTGTTGGCTATGGTAAGCCGCGGAAATTCTGAAACCTCAAAATAATTGCGCAGATACAATGCTCTGTAGCCGGCTAATTTCGTGTTGTGGTCCAAGCTACCCGGACAATCGGTTGCACCATAAATAGTGACGTCAATCTGATTGGTTTGAAAAAACTCCGGCGTCCAGCCTTTGTCTGCAAAGTCCGCCATTAGGTTGTCGCCGTCAATTGCAAATTGGTTAACGTCGAAATTCCAGATAATGGAATCACAACGACTCGTTTGAGACCGCAGATCCAAACACGCGAACAGGAGTAGAATCGCCAGGTAGGGCCGACGAATGAAGCAAGACATTAAGTTAGGTAATTTAAATACTTCGCGAATATAGCCCTTACGGCTTATATTCTGTTGCGCCCTCCAGAATATAATTCATCTGATAAATGTCGGAGGCGTTGAGTTTGAGCTTCCCACGAAACGTGAGGCGCTCATCTGTTTTGTAGGTTCTGTTTTTTCCCGCGAAGCGCAAATCAACTACCGATTCAGGGCCACCACCGCCGCAGAAGTAGCAGTTGGCATAGGGGTAGCGTGATACTACATAGAAGTTTTCGTCGTAATCGACCGGTATGACATACCCTGTTATATACACTTCTTTTCCCTCCATCGCTTTTACACTCGCCCCGAAAGTGGGCTTCCAGTAATACGAGTCAATGTCCTTTACATACATTTCTTTGAAGGTCACGTCGGTGAGGGTTTGCCAGGTCAACTCTACAATGCCGGCGTCAGAAAAATGGGGCACAACCGATAGCGATTGACCGGGCGTCCACTCGACCATAGGGCGCGCCTTGATAATGGCCTGTGGCTCGTTATTTACCCGAATAAAGCCGTACGTTCCCGCCGCTATGGCGATACCAATCAGAACGAATACAATTTTCTTAAGCATCCGAAAGCGTTTTGGATATATCAATTTTCAAAGCTTGTCGTGCCGGTAGAACCGAGGCCAACAAACCTATCAGCAAAGTTAGCCCGAGTAGCATAAGTTCTTGGGTGCCGATACTTAATTTATCCAAACCAAAATTAAAACTCTCCTTCATGAAGTGGCTGAGAGTGAGCAGTCCGATACGGCTCAACACCAACCCAATCGCATAGCCCAAGAGCACAAGCAACAAACCTTCCTGAATAATAAGCGCAAACAAGGTGCCCCGCGAACCGCCCATGGTGCGCATAAGAGCCAGCTCATAGCGGCGGTCGCGCATCGAATTATAAAGCGAAATGAATATACTGATGAATGAAATAATCATCACAACAATGGCAATGGCTGTTATGGCACTGAGTCCAATGCCAAAGTTGTTCATGAGCCGACTGTTTTCGACAGCCACATTGGCCAACTGCATAGTGGTATCTTCCGTTTGTTTGGAAAGCATGCCAAACGCACCCTTATTGCGTTTTTTAATCAGGTATGCCGTCATTTCTCGCTCCGGTTCAACGCGCGTGCTGTCAATTGCGAGGCTATCTTCTGCGTGTTCTTCTGCGTGCTCGTGCACCAGCCAGGTGGTCTCAACCGGCGTAAGAATCAGGTTGTCGATGACAGAGTTGCTTTTTTCGAAAATACCCACCACGGTGAGTTGCTGATGATGATGGGCGTCGGCATCGTCGGCCGCGTTATCGTAGCCATGCATACTTGTGAATGTGCTTCCTATTTTGAGTCCTGTTTCCAGCGCAACTGCACTTCCTATCGTAACCTCGAAGGGCTCTGCAAACAGTTTTCCATCGGCCAACTTGCACCCGTAGTGATTGGCGTATTTGTCATTCGTACCGACGATGCGAAACTTCTCATAATTATCGCCATAGGCCAATGGAATAGCTTCAGCCACCATTGGGTTTTTGATAATACGGCGTGCCTCGGAAACCTTTATGTTTCCTGTGGGGACATCGACATGATATACGTTGGCGAGCATACTTTGCAAGGGACTACCCTTGGCCGCAAGCACGAAGTCGATGTCCTTGATGTTTCGGTCAAATTTTTCGCTCAACTGCGATTTCAGCAACAGCATCATGGAAATAATTCCAATACCAAAAGCCAACAAAATTGTACTTAGCAATGTATTAAGTGGCTTGTGGCGAATGTTGCTCCAAGAGAGTTTCAACAGATTCATAGCGTGATTTGTTTTTGAAAACGATCCTTCAATCGCTTGTCGTGTGTAACAATGATGAGCGCTGCGCCTGTAAGACTGGCCTGCTCTTCCAGCAAGGCGATTACCTGCTCCGCATTTTGATCGTCGAGTGCACTCGTGGGCTCGTCGGCAAGTATCACGCTCGGTTTATGAAACACCGCGCGCGCTATAGAGCATCGTTGTTGTTCGCCCACGCTGAGCGAACCCGGCTTTTGTTCTGATTTCTGGGCTACGCTGAGTCGCTCGAGAGCGGATAATGCTTCTTTTTTACTTGCTGTTTTCCCGGAAAGAAACGGCGACAGCATGAGGTTGTCGATTACGCTAATGGACTCAACAAAGTGCGCTGTTTGAAAGATTATTCCGATATGCTGTCCGCGAAACGTGTCGAGCGCTCGGTTGGAAAGATCTGCTATGTTGGTGTTGTTGATGCGAATGGTGCCGCCACCGGGACGTATCATTCCCGCCAACAGATGGAGCAGAGTAGTTTTTCCCTTTCCACTTTGGCCCAGCACCAATAAATGCTCTCCGCTGGCGCAATGGAAATCGGGAAATGCGAACGACGGTCCCGCTGGAAATTGAAAGGTTAAACCTTGAACGCTAATCATTCCTAAAATTTTGTACGAAAGTAATTGAACGAAGCGATACGTGTGGGGTACGGGGTACTGAGGACAGGTTCGGCCACCGCGTGCGTTCGGCCGAGCGAAGCCGAGGCCATTTTGCTTAGCGAAAGACCGTTACCCGAGCGAAGCCGAGGGTCGGTTGCCGAGTGTTCGTGATAGTTCGCGGTGACCGGGCGCAGTCGCGGTCGGTTACTGAATAGCGAAAGAATACTCTGTAAATCATCGTTTCGCATTTCCCAGTCCCCAGTCCCCAGTATCCCATCCTCACCCCGCGGTCCCCTTTTCTGTGCTATTCTTGTGCTATGAATTTCAAGCAGCGACTCTTTCGTTACCTCATCGGCGTTGCCATTGGTTGCGCGGTGGTTTTCTTTATGTTTCCCAATTACGATTGGCTCGGATGGACGCCGCAAAAGCGCATGAAGCAGGACTTGCGCGAATTTCCATTCAGTGTTGACTCATGTGCCGCGTTTAAACTCGGGTGTTATGGTCTTAGCGACGAACAACTACAACTCGCCAGGAACGAAGGAAATTTCGATTTCGATAAAAGTGACGTGAAGTCGTCGACACGCAGATATCACTTGAATTACGGGGATTACTCATTCATCATAGCCATGACGGACAGCACGTCACAACTGATGGATGTAATGAATCCATCGAAACCGTGCGTTTGTCCTTAATTCAACCATAGAAATGAATACGCTTCAGGAAAAAATTAAAGCGCTCACCGAAAAACATTTTGCAGATGTGCTGTCGATGCGAAGGCATTTGCATATGCACCCCGAACTATCCTATCAGGAAGTTGAAACGTCCTCTTTCGTTGCGGCGCAATTGCAGCGCATTGGATTAGAAGTTAGGTCAGGAATCGGGGGGCATGGCATTACCGCGTTTATCAGAGGAAACAATCCCAACTCAAGGCTGATAGCATTGCGCGCCGATATGGATGCGCTGCCTATTCACGAACAGAACGCGGTGGAATACAAAAGCAAAAACGATGGTGTAATGCACGCTTGCGGACACGATGTACACACCTCTTCGCTGTTAGGTGCCGCAATGATCTTAAACGATCTCCGCCAAGAGTTTGAAGGAACTATTCAATTGGTGTTTCAACCGGCAGAAGAGGTGCTGCCCGGGGGCGCTTCTTTGATGATGAAAGACGGCGTATTTGCAGCACAAACACCACAAGCTATTTTCGGCCAACACGTTTATCCCGAATTACCTGCCGGTAAAATTGGGCTGAAGCGCGGTGTTTATATGGCCAGTACCGACGAGCTTTATGTAACCGTTACAGGTCGCGGAGGTCATGGCGCAAAGCCCGATCGCAATATTGATCCGGTACTCATTACTTCGCATCTTATTGTCGCCTTGCAGCAGGTGGTGAGCCGTTGGGCAAGCCCTGCGATGCCCAGTGTTTTGTCGTTTGGAAAAGTTATCGCCAATGGCGCCACGAACATTATTCCGAATGAAGTGAAACTAGAGGGAACGTTTCGAACGTTTGATGAGAGGTGGCGAAAGGAGGCCCATAGACGCATGATTGAACTTGCCGAAGGGTTGGTGAAAGGCATGGGCGGCGAAGTTGATTTTCGCATTGAAGTAGGATATCCGGTGTTGAAGAATGACGAAACTCTTACTATTCGAGCGAAGGAGCGCGCAATTACCTATTTGGGCGTCGACAACGTGGTCGACCTGGAGGTGCGCATGACAGCCGAAGACTTTGCGTATTATGGTCATGAAATGCCCGGCTGTTTTTATCGCCTGGGCACCGCATCACCGTATGATGATTCGAAAAGTTTCAGTGTGCATCATCCGCGTTTCGATATTGATGAAGAGGCATTAAAGACAGGCATGGGCCTCATGGCTTGGATGGCTGTTGAATGAGGACCGAATGTCGCCGATAGTTCGCAGTGACCGAGCGCAGTCGAGGTCGGGGAATGTTTACCCCAAGGATACCCTTTGAATCATCGTTCCGCATTTCCCCAGTACCCAGTCCCCGCCACACCGTTTATACTACAAACAAAAACGCCACCCATTAAGGTGGCGTTCTTGCGTGATATGATTTGTTTAGCGTTGTACAATCATTCGTTCATTCATCGTCTCCCCATTGATTGTAAACTCTACATGGTAAATGCCGCCTGTAAGTTGCTCAGCGAAGTCAATCTTCGTGAACAGTGAACCGTCGACGGTGTAACGATTGCTATAGATACTTCTTCCAAGTGCGTCCAAAATCTTCACTGAAAGCTCTCCTGAACCAATATCAGTGAGGTTGATGTTCACCTCGTTTCCGTTGTTCGGGTTCGGATAAACAGCCGAGATGGGCTGAATTTCCAGTGTCTTGTTCTGTTGTTCGTTAGCTTCTTCGTCGAGCATTTGGCTGGCAGCGGTGCCGTTCACCGAAATCACCTTGTAAGGGCCAAATGTGCCCAACACGCTGTTAGCGAAGTTAGGACGAACACGCACCATCCAGTAACCCGTATTGGCCTGCTGCGATGTAAACACAGAGCTCAAGAGAACACTGGCAGATGCGCCTGTTGAGTTAACGGTAAATGGACTTCCCAGAATCGTTGTGCCTGTGCAATTTGATACGCGTGTGAACTCAAAGGTGTAGTTCACAACACCACACAATTTATCCAACCCGTTAACAGTGGTAGCCAACAAGTAGGCGCTGCGCAGAAGTACTGCCGGACACACCTGACTGCTCTGAACAGCTACAAGCGGCTGTTGCATAATCAATACATTCTGGCAATTTGAAGCTGTTGAACTTCCTGCCACGGTGATCGTGCCATCGGGCTGACCCAAACCATCTATCATGGCATAATTAGCGTCAATAACCACATTGTATCCCGAGCCACTAAGAACTCCCAAAGCGGGGTTGCTAAGCGATATCAGATTTCCATTGATGGTTGCGCTCGTATTAATACCGGCAGCGTTACCGCTGATGCCATTAAAGTTGAAGGTATAGCTGGTTGCACTGGTGAAAT
>Ga0315902_10000913_pt1 | contig 48661 bp, 48 predicted proteins | sample LakEriMetagenome_9_FD_203523 | JGI IMG/M metagenome (GOLD analysis project Ga0315902, IMG submission 203523) | Freshwater fungal communities from buoy surface, Lake Erie, Ohio, United States - Buoy 12 MA117 | ecosystem: Environmental > Aquatic > Freshwater > Lake > Lake biofilm | place: USA... | reverse complement strand
CCGTCGCGCTGCGCGCGCCACCTCCCCCTGGGGGGAGGAATTACGGGACCATGGCTCCCCCACGGGGGAGCTCCGGGCGACGCCCGGTCAGGGGTCGCAGACCCTTCGCGCCTGCAACCCGGCCGGTCAGTCCGCCAGTTCCGGCGCCGGGGATCGACCCGTCTTCGGGGACTCGATGACCGGTGCGCCGGGCTCGCGCTTCTCGCCCTCGATGTCGAAGGCCAGCTTGCCGTCCCGCAGCACCACCTTGACGTGACCGCCGCGGGTGAGCCGTCCGAACAGGATCTCGTCGGCCAGGGGCTTCTTGATGTGCTCCTGGATGACCCGGCCCAGGGGGCGGGCGCCGTAGAGCTCGTCGAAGCCGTTCTTGGCCAGCCAGTCCGCCGCCTCGTCGGTGGTCTCGATCGTCACGTTCCGGTCGGCCAGCTGGCCCTCCAGCTGCATGACGAACTTGATCACGACCTGGCGGATGATTTCCGGCGTGAGCGGGCGGAACTGGACAATGGCGTCCAGGCGGTTGCGGAACTCTGGCGTGAAGAGCCTCTTCAGGGCCTCATCGACCTCATCCGCCTGCTTGCCCCGGCCGAAGCCGATGGCGTTGCGCTGGGCGTCGGAAGCGCCGGCGTTGGTGGTCATGATCAGGACCACGTTCCGGAAGTCGACCTTCTTGCCATTCGCGTCGGTCAGGACGCCGTGGTCCATGACCTGCAGGAGGATGTTGAAGACGTCCGGGTGGGCCTTCTCGATCTCGTCCAGCAGGACCACGCAGTGGGGGTGCTGGTCGACTGCGTCGGTCAGCAGGCCGCCCTGGTCGAAGCCGACATAGCCGGGAGGCGCCCCGATCAGCCGGCTGACCGTGTGGCGCTCCATGTACTCGCTCATGTCGAAGCGCAGGAGCTCGATTCCCAGGGTCGAGGATAGCTGGCGGGCGGTCTCGGTCTTGCCGGTGCCGGTGGGGCCCGAGAACAGATAGCAGCCGATGGGCTTGCTGGGGTCGCGCAGGCCTGCCCGGGCCATTTTCATGGCGGCGGAGAGCTGCTCGATAGCGTCATCCTGGCCATAGACCGCGCGCTTGAGGTCCGTCTCCAGCTGGAGCAGGGCCTCGGTGTCGGACTTGGAGACCGACTTGGGCGGGATACGGGCGATCTTGGCGACCACGGCCTCGACTTCCTTAAGGCCGATCACCTTCCTGCGACGGCTCTCGGGCAGCAGCATCTGGCTGGCCCCGGCCTCGTCGATGATGTCGATGGCCTTGTCGGGCAGCTTGCGGTCCGAGATGTAGCGGGCCGAAAGCTCCACCGCCGCCTTGAGGGCGTCGTTGGTGTAGCGGAGCTTGTGGAACTCCTCGTAGTAGGTTTTCAGGCCCTTGAGGATCTTGATGGAGTCCTCGATCGTCGGCTCGTTCACGTCGATTTTCTGGAACCGCCGGACCAGGGCCCGGTCCTTCTCGAAGTGCTGGCGGAACTCCTTGTAGGTGGTCGAGCCCATGCAGCGCAGGCTTCCCGAGGCCAGGGCCGGCTTCAGCAGGTTCGAGGCGTCCATGGCCCCGCCCGAGGTGGCGCCAGCGCCGATCACGGTATGGATCTCGTCGATGAACAGGATGGCGTCGGGGTGGTTCTCCAGCTCCTTGACCACCTGCTTGACCCGCTCCTCGAAGTCGCCGCGATAGCGGGTGCCCGCCAGCAGGGCGCCCATGTCGAGGGAGAAGATGGTCGAACCGGCCAGGACCTCCGGCACCTGCTTGTTGATGATCTTGCGGGCCAGGCCCTCGGCGATGGCGGTCTTGCCCACGCCAGGGTCGCCGACCAGCAAGGGGTTGTTCTTGGTCCGCCGGCACAGAATCTGGATGCAGCGCTCCACCTCAGCCGAACGGCCGATGAGGGGGTCGACCTTGCCCTGCTTGGCCTTCTCGTTGAGGTTCACGCAGTAGGCGTCGAGGGCTTCGCCGCCGGTCTTGACCGCCGACTTCTCCTCCTCCTCAGAGCCCTTGACGGGCTTGGCCTCGCTGGCGCCAGCCTTCTTGGCGATCCCGTGGGCGATGTAGTTGACCGCGTCGTACCGCGTCATTTCCTGCTCCTGCAGGAAGTAGGCCGCATGGCTCTCGCGCTCGGAGAAGATGGCGACCAGCACGTTGGCGCCGGTGACCTCATCGCGTCCGGAGGACTGGACGTGGATCACGGCCCGCTGGATCACCCGCTGGAAGCTGGGGGTGGGCTTGGCGTCCTCGCCATCGTCGACCACGAGGGACTTGAGCTCGTTGTCGACATAGTTGGTCAGGGTGGTCTTGAGGACGTCGAGGTCGACGTCGCAGGCCTTCATCACCCCCACAGAGTCCTCGTCCTCGATGAGCGACAGGAGCAGGTGCTCCAGGGTCGCGTATTCGTGCTTTCGCTCATTGGCGAGGGCGACGGCCCTGTGCAGGGACTCTTCGAGCTGGCGCGAGAATGACGGCACGGTCGCTAGTCCTTTTCCATGGTGCACTGCAGAGGGTGCTGGTGGCGGCGGGCGGTGTCGATGACCTGCGCCACCTTGGTTTCCGCGACTTCGTAGGTGTAGACCCCGCAGACCCCGACGCCCGTCTGATGGACGTGCAGCATGATCCGCGTCGCCTCCTCCCGCGACTTGTGGAAGTACTGCTCCAGAACGTAGACCACGAACTCCATAGGCGTGTAGTCGTCGTTCAGGATCAGCACCCGATACATCGAGGGCCGCTGGGTGCGGGTCTTGGTCTGGGTGATCACTGCAGAGCGATCGCCCGTCCCCTGATCCCCCTGCTTGCGCTCGGCCATCCGATACGTCTCCACGGGCGCTTCCGGACGGCGCCCCTCAGACCACGATTAGATATGCCAACCCCCAAGGAATGAAAGAGGCATAGCGGAGAGGTGGGGCCCCCTCGACGCCCGGCGCCTCAGTTTTCCACACTTCCCTCGCCCCGTGGCGCCTGGGTCATGAGCCTTCGCGTGGCGGCTTTCGGGGTGGAAGCTCGCGGGCGGGCGACAGGATTCCCGGCCCGAATCGAGCGCGGATGGCGTCCGCGGCGCGCTCCGCCGCCAGTGTGCGGGGATCCTCGGCCGAGAAGAGGTCGCCACCGGCGGCGTCGGGAGCGGAAAGGTCCGAGAGGCCGACACCGATCAACCGAAAGGCTTCCCGCCTTCCGCCTTCCAGTTCTGCGGACAGGAGCTCACGAGCGGCGGCGATCAGGGTCCGGGCGGTCTGGGTCGGGGCTGGCAGCGTCCGCCGCCGGCTTCGGATACGGAAGGCGGGATCCTTCAGCTTCAGGGTCGCGACCCGTCCCGCCTGGTCGGCGGCCCGCGCCTGCCGGGCGACACGTTCGGCCAGTCGCACCAGGTGGGCGTCGAGCGCCGCCGGATCGCTGAGGTCGGTCTCGAAGGTGGTCTCGGCACTGATCGACTTGCGGACCTGCCCCGGATTGACGGCCCGGCCGTCCCGTCCCAGCGACATGTCGTGAAGACGAAGCCCAAAGTCCCCGAACCGGGTCGCCAGGGTCCGGATGTCTGCGCGGGCGATCTGGCCGATCCGCTCGAAGCCCGCCTTCTCCAGGCTCCTGGCCATGACCGGTCCCACCCCGGGCAGAAGGCGGACCGACCGGGCGGCGAGGAAGGCCTGCGCCTCAGCGGCGCCGATGACCGAGAAGCCCCGGGGCTTGTCGAGGTCCGAGGCGATCTTGGCCAGGAACTTGTTGGGGGCGAGGCCGATCGAGACGGTCAGGCCGGTCTCGGCCTCGATACGGGCCTGCAGGCGAGCCAGGGTCAGGGCCGGCGGGGCCTGGTGCAGGCGCTCCGTCCCCGACAGGTCCAGCCAGGCCTCATCGAGGGACAGGGGCTGAACCAGGGGGGTCAGGTCTCGCATCATGTCCATCAGCCGGCGGCTCTCCGCCCGGTACCGGGGGAAGTCCGGGGGCAGGACCACGGCCTGGGGACAGGCGGCCAGGGCCTTGAACATCGGCATTGCCGACCGGACGCCGAAGGTCCGGGCGATGTAGCAGCAGGTCGTGACCACGCCCCGCCGCCCACCCCCCACGATCACGGGCCGGTCCCTCAGTTCAGGATGGTCCCGCTTTTCCACGGAGGCGTAGAAGGCGTCGCAGTCGATGTGGGCGATGGACAGGGTGTCGAGCTCAGGATGGGCGATGCGCCGGGGGGAGCCGCAGGCCGGGCAGCGCGGTGCAGCGGGGCCAGGCGCCAGGCAGTCACGGCAGAGGGCCTTCACCTGTCCCAAAGCCAGGCTGCGCCGCGGACGCCGGAGGAGTCCCCGAAGCGGGGCCGGACGCCCTCGCATCGCCAGTCGTCGCTGAAGACATGGGGGCGAATCCGCTCGGCGAGCCCCTCCGCCAGGCCGGGAATCCCGCCGACGCCTCCGCCCAGCACGATGACAGCCGGATCGAGCAGGTTCACCACTCCGGCGAGACCGCGGGCCAGGCGTCCGGCGTGACGCTCCAGGCTGGCCAGGGCCTGAGCCTCCTTCTGCGCCGCCCGCTCCGCGACCGCCTCCGCCGTTAACCCGCGACCGTCGTCCCGCGCCAGGCCAGGGCCGGAGAGCCAGGTTTCAAGGCAGCCGCGGCGTCCGCACCAGCACGCTGGACCGGGCGTCTCTTCTGGTGTGGGTGAGGGCAGGGGGCTGTGGCCCCACTCACCGGCGATTCCATGAGCCCCCGTGACCAGCCGCCCGCACACGGTCAAGCCGCCGCCGCACCCTGTCCCGAGGATGACGGCGAAGACAGGGTCACGGCCCTGCGCCGCCCCGTCCCGGGCCTCGGAGACCGCCAGGCAGTCGGCGTCGTTTGCGTAGCGCACGGGACGACCGAGGCGCCGGGCGAGGTCTTCTGGAAAGGGCTGTCCGTTCAGCCAGGTGGAGTTGGCGTTGCGCATCCGCCCGGTGAGCGGGTTCACAGAGCCCGGACCGCCGATACCGATCCGCGCCGCAAGGGCGCCCGCCTGTCGCTCGGCCTCAGCCAGGGCCTCAGCCACGGCCTCCAGCCCCGCCTCGTAGGCGCCCGGCGTCGGGCGGCGGACCCGGGCCAGGAAGGCGCCGTCGGGCGACAGGGCCGCCGCTTCGATCTTGGTTCCCCCAAGGTCCAGCCCGAAGGCGATCATCGGCGGGCGGGCTCCAGAGCTTCGGCGATGGCCGCCTCGAGGGCCTCCCAGCCATCGACTCGCGGGTGGAGGTCGGGACGGCTGGGCGCCATGGACCTCAGCCGTCGATCCGCGACGGTTTGAAAACGCGCGATCTCCGGGGCGTGTTCAGCCACCGAATCGAGATTGGGGATCATGTCGTCGATGAAGGCCGCCGGTCCTCTCGCCTGTGCGGCCAGCTTCGCGGCCACCGGCCCCTTGAGTCCGCTGTTCACCAGGAGGGGATAGTCCATGCCGTGTTTTCTGAGCCAGCGCGCGCGCCCCTCCAGCGCCTGGCCGGGCGCATTGGTCAGAACCACGATGTCCGCACGCCGGGACAGGCGGGCCAGGGCCTCGGGGCCGCCTTCGGCGACGGGCATGTCCTCGACCGCATCCCGGAAGAAGGTCTGGAAATGGGCCTGGCCCGTCTCGATGTCGATGTGTTGGTCTTCGCCCGGTCGATAGATGTTCTGGAAGAGGGCGAAGCGGTCGAATCGCATCTCGAAGCCGTGGGTCGTCAGATACCGGGCGAAGCCCTCCATGAAGAGGCCCAGCACTTCATCAACGTCGACAATAATCAGCGGCCGTTCCCCGCTGACGCCGAGCGACTTCAGGTCCGGAGGCGGGAGGTCTGGCGAGGTGAAGGTCATGAATGTTGCCCAGATAACGCGTGCTTAAGGATATCCATGGGATAGCCAATGCCGGAAGGTGTTCCCGGGCCGCCCGGGGCGCCAAATGCAGGTCGGTGGACGGATGGCCAAGAAGGTCCTCATCGTCGAGGATAACGAGCTGAACATGAAGCTTTTTCATGATCTGCTCGACGCCGAGGGCTATGAGACCCTCCAGACCCGCGAGGGCCTGGAAGCCCTCTCCCTGGCCCGGGAACAGCGTCCCGACCTGATCCTGATGGATATCCAGCTGCCCGAGATCTCCGGCCTTGAAGTCACAAAGTGGCTGAAGGAGGACGATGAGCTGGCCTCCATCCCCGTTGTGGCGGTGACCGCCTTTGCGATGAAGGGCGACGAGGAACGCATCCGGCAGGGCGGCTGCGAGGCCTACATTTCCAAGCCCATCTCGGTCTCCGGCTTCCTGGACACCATCCGGAGGCTTCTGGACTAGGCCATGACCGCCCGAATCCTGCTCGTCGATGATATCGAAGGCAGCCGCCGGATCCTCGAGGCCAAGCTGAACGCCGAGTACTATCAGGTCTCGACCGCAGCCGACGGCGCCACGGCGCTGGAAATCGCGGCCCGGGAGCTTCCCGACATCATCCTCCTCGACGTCCTCATGCCGGGAATGGACGGCCTGCAGGTCTGTCGCGCCCTGAAGGCCGATGCGGCCCTGCGGCACATTCCCGTGGTGCTGCTCACCGCCCTGGACAGCCGCGAGTCGCGGCTCGAGGGGCTGGAGGCGGGGGCCGACGAGTTCCTGTCCAAGCCCATCGACGACGTCATCCTGTTCGCCCGGCTGCGCAGCCTGGCGCGCCTGAAGGTGATGATCGACGAGCTTCGCGAGCGGGAAGACACCAGTCGCAGGATGGGAATGGCCCCCATGCCCGGCGCCCGCCTTGGTGCTTCTGGCGGGCGTGTCCTGGTCGTCGACGATGATCTGGCCCAGGCCCAGGCCCTGGCGGCCGACCTCGCTGCCGAGCACCGCCCCGTCGTGGAGACCGATCCGGAGAAGGCCCTCACCTCCGCCCGGGGTGCGGTCGACCTCGCGGTGATCAACATCGCCAGCCGGAGCTTCGACGCCCTGCGCCTGGTTGCGGGGTTGAGGTCCGGCGACCCTTCGCGCCAGACCCCGATCCTCGCCGTCGTCGATCCGGAGGATCGCGGCCGACTTCTCAAGGCGCTCGACCTCGGCGTCAATGACCTGCTGCCCAAGCCCTTCGACCCGCTGGAGCTGCGGGTGCGCGCCCGGGCCCTGATCCGACGAAAGCGGTATGCCGACTACCTCCGGGAGACGGTCGCCCATTCCATGGAGCTTGCCGTCACCGATCCCCTGACCGGGCTCAACAACCGACGTTACATGATGAGCCGGCTGGACTCCCTTTTCGAAGCTTGCAGGGACGGCGGCGAGCCGGTCTCCCTCATGATGCTCGACATCGATCACTTCAAGCGTGTCAACGACACCTGGGGCCATCCCCGGGGAGACGAAGTCCTGCGCGAGGTGGCCGTCCGTCTCGCCGCCTGCGTGCGGGCGATCGACCTGCCCTGCCGGTACGGCGGGGAGGAGTTCGTGGTCGTCATGCCAGCCACACGCCTCAGTGATGCGGCTCGGGTCGCCGAACGCATCCGCGGGGCGATTTCCAGCGAGGCCTTTCTCGCCGGTGACCAGGAGATTCCGGTGTCGGTCTCTGTAGGAGTCTCTTCCAGCGAAGGCGGCGCGGACCGTCCGGAGTCCCTGCTCCGCCGGGCCGACGAGGCGCTCTACGAGGCTAAGTCCGCCGGCCGCAACCAGGTCGTGCTCCGCTCTCCAAGGGGTTGAGGAGAAGCCGTCCGCAAACGAAAAACGCCCGGCGGACGCCGGGCGTTTTCATGTTCGCAGGTCTTTTGGAACCTACTTGATCTTGCCTTCGCGGAACTCGACATGCTTGCGGGCAATCGGGTCGTACTTCTTCAGGACCAGCTTCTCGGTCATGGTCCGGGCATTCTTCTTGGTCACATAGTAGAACCCGGTGTCGGCCGATGAGTTCAGCTTGATCTTGATCGAGGCGGGCTTCGCCATGGTCGGTCCTCGCGGCGCCGGTCACGCCGGCAGGGTTCGTAAAGAGCGCGGGAAAATACGAATCCCGCGGACAAAGTCAATGCGCCTAGAGCTCCCGCGGACGGGCGGGGCCCATCCGGAAGCGCATGTAGGGAATGGGCCGGTTCGGGTTGTCCAGTCGTTCCCGGGTTTCCTGGATCACGGCCCGGGTCACGGTGGGCAGCGGAAGCTCCAGGGCCTCCTCCAGCTCGAACCAGGCGATCTCCTCCAGCTCGCCGCAGTCCGGCTGCCGTTCCAGGCTGACCAGGCGCTCGGCGTCGGCCATCAGGAACCAGGTGTCGAAGCGCTTGCCGACATTCGGAGGCGTGACGGCCCGGTAGATGATCGACAGGGCCTCGAGGTCTGGCTGGACGCCCTGTTCCAGGAACTCGCGCCAGGGGCCGGCGATCGGTCGCGGCTCTGCGGGTCGACCGAGCAGCAGGCCCGCCTCCTCCCAGGTCTCACGGATGGCCGCCTTGCCGAGGGCGCGGCCCTTGGTCAGGGGCATGTAGGCTTCGAACTTGCCCGCGACCTCGGGCCGAAGGTCGGTGGCGGCGGGCGCGCGGAAGTCGGCCCTGTCGATCCGCCCCCCCGGAAAGACCCAAAGGTTCGGCATGAAGTTATGCCCGCCATGCCGTTTGCCCATCAGGACCCGGGGCCTGGCGCCATCCCGGCGGATGATGAACAGGGTGGCGGCGTTGCGCGGGCGGACGGCCTTGGCGCCTTCGGGGCGCATCGGCGTGCGCTCGACGGCGCGGTTCGGCTGGAGAGTATCGCTCATGTTCGGAGTTTAGGCCCTGCAGCCCCCTCTGCAAGCGCGACCTTGCGGAACAGCGCTGGTCGTCGTTACCGGCGCTTTCCCTTTCGCACCCCCGGGGGAGGTCCGCCCCGACGGCGGGCGTCGACGGCGCCGGGGCGACGCGGCCCGCGGCCGCGGGGCGGGGGCGGGGCTCCGGCCACCGGATCGCTGAGCATGTCGAACAGAAGGCCGCCGGTGACCGGCGTCGCCTCTACAAGCCGAACCTCGACGCTGAGGCCCAGGGGCCAGTGCGCTCCGGACCGCTCGCCCACCAGGGCGTGGGCGGTTTCGTCGTGAACAAAGAACTCGCCGCCCAGGCGCGAGATCGGGACGAGGCCATCTGCACCGGTCTCATCCAGCCGGATGAACAGGCCGAACCGGGTCACGCCGCTGATCCGCCCTGAGAAGGTCGCGCCCACGCGGTCGGCCAGGAAGGCGGCCACATAGCGGTCGATGGCGTCCCGCTCGGCCGCCATGGCCCGGCGCTCAGCGGCGGTGATCATCTCGGCGGTGCCCTTGAGCTGGGCGATGTCGCGGTCCGTCAGTCCGTCATCCCCAAGGCCCAGGGCGCGGATCAAGCCGCGGTGGACGATCAGGTCGGCGTAACGCCGGATCGGCGAGGTGAAATGGGCGTAGCGGTCCAGGTTCAGGCCGAAATGGCCGATGTTGTCCGTGTCATAGATCGCCTGCATCTGGCTGCGCAGGACGACCTCATTGATGATGGCGGCGCTGGGGCTTTCCCGCGTTTCCGCCAGCAGGCGGTTGAAGCGGTCCGTCCGAGGCGCCTCGCCCTTGGACCAGGGCAGGCCGAGGGTGCCGAGGAAGTCGGCCAGGGCATGGACCTTCTCCAGGCTGGGCGTGTCGTGGACGCGATAGATCAGCGGCGTCTTTCGGGCCTCCAGGGTCTGTGCGGCGCAGACATTGGCCTGGATCATCATCTCTTCGATGAGCTGGTGGGCCGGCAGCACCGCCCGGGCCCGGATGGCGGTGATCTGGCCCTCCGCATTCATCAGGATCCGGCGCTCGGGGCTCTCGATGGCGAGGGGCGAGCGCCGGCGCCGGGCGTCGAGCATGACGGCGTAGGCGGCGTAGAGCGGCTTCAGCACCCGGTCCATGAGGGGGCCGGTGACCTCATCCGTCCGCCCCTCGATCGCGGCCTGGGCCTGCTCGTAGGAGAGCTTGGCCGCCGAGCGCATCAGTCCCCGGACGAAGCGGTGACCCGTCTTGCGCCCACTCGCGTCGAAGACCATCCGCACCGCCAGGCAGGCCCTGTTCTCGCCGGCCCGGAGGCTGCAGAGCCCGGCGGAGAGCCGCTCCGGGAGCATGGGCTCCACCCGGTCGGGGAAGTAGACGCTGTTGCCCTTGTCCCGGGCGGTGCGGTCCAGGGCCGAGCCCGGCCGGACATAGGCGGCGACGTCGGCGATGGCGACCCAGACCACCCAGCCGCCGGGATTTCCAGCGTCCTCGTCCGGTTCGGCGTAGACCGCGTCGTCATGGTCCCGCGCGTCGGGGGGATCGATGGTGATAAGGGGCAGGGCGCGCAGGTCCTCGCGGCCGGCGAGGTCGGGCTCGCGGGTGGCCTCCGCCTCCACCTCCGCCGCCTCGGGAAAGCCTGTCGGGATACCGTGGGCGTGGATGGCGATCAGCGAGGCGGCCCTCGGATCGTCCTCCCGTCCCACGCGCTCCAGGATCTCGCCCCGGTGCAGGCCGAAACGCCGGCCCCCGGGGGTCAGGCGGGCCACAACCAGGTCCCCGTCGCGCAGGTCGGCCGGAGCCGGGCCCTCAATCAGGACCTGGTCCCGCGAGCGCCGGTCCACGGGCTCGACACGGACCTGCCGGGCCGACTTGCGGACCACGCCGAGCACCCTGTGGACGGCCGCGCCCAGGCGCTTGATCAGCCGCGCCTCGGTCTCGCCCGCCTCGGTGGTCTCGAAGCGGACCAGCAGGCGGTCGCCAAGGCCGGGTGCGCCCGCCGCCGCCTCGTTGCGGTCGGGCGCCAGCCGCACCAGGGGCGCGTCCTCGCCCTTGACGAGGCGCACCAGGAGCTCGCCGTCCGGATCGCGCTCCACCACCTCGGCCACGCCCACAGGGGGCAGTTCCCCGCTGATGGCGACTCCCTTGCGACCCCGCCGTCCCAGGGCCCCGCTGTCCTGGAGCTCGCGCAGCATGTCGCGCAAGGCGATGCGGTCAGCCCCCTTCAGCCCGAACGCCCGGGCGATGTCAGACTTCTCGGCCTCTCCGGTCTCGCGGATGAAGGCCAGCAGGGTTTCGCGGTCGGGCAGGCCCTGGGGCGGGCGCCGGCCGTGGCCGGCGGTCCCGGTTCGGGCGCCTTCCGGGCGGCGGCGGGGCGGTCGGGGTCTGGCCATGGCCTAGACTAGACCCATTCTCAGGACTTTGCTCCGGGCTTTGCGGTCTTTCGCGCCGCCGCCTTCCTGGCGGCGGGCTTCTTCGCCGCCGGAGTCTTGACGGCGGTCGCCTTGGTCGCCGGAGCCTTGCGGGCCTTTCCCTTTGCCGCCGGGGCCTTGGCTACGCGGGCGGCCAGCAGTTCCACGGCCGCCTCAAGGGTCAGCTCCGCCGGATCGGACCCCCGGGGAATGTTGGCGTTCACCTGGCCATGCTTGACGTAGGGACCAAAGCGTCCGGACAGGATCTTCACGGGCGCGCCATCCGCCGGGTGGGCCCCCAGGTCCCGAAGGGCTGCGGCCTCGCCGCGGCCGGCGCGACCCCCGGCCTTCTTCTCGGCCAGCAGGGTCACGGCCCGGTTCACCCCGACCTCGAACACCTCGTCCACCCCCGGAAGGTTGGCGTAGACGCCGGCATGCTGGACGAAGGGGCCATAGCGCCCGATCCCGGCCAGGATGGCGCCTCCGTCCTCCGGATGAAGACCCACCTCCCTGGGCAGGCGAAGCAGTCTCAAGCCCTTCTCAAGGTCCATGGCCTCTGGCGACCAGCCCTTGGGCAGGGAGGCGCGCTTGGGCTTCTCCGCCTCGCCCAGCTGGACAAACGGTCCGAAACGCCCGGACTTGAGGAAGACGGTCAGCCCGGTCTCCGGGTCGGTTCCCAGCTCGCGGTCGCCCGCCGGGGTTTCACCCTCCGCGCTCGGCGGACCGAATTTCCGCGTGTAGCGGCATTCCGGGTAGTTGGAGCAGCCGATGAAGGGCTCGAAGCGGCTGGGCTTGAGGGAAAGCTCTCCTGTGCCGCACTTCGGACAGGCCCGGCCGCCCTCGCCCGGGAACAGGAAGGGCCCCAAGGTGGTGTTCAGGGCCTCGATCACGTCCCGGGTCGGTTGCTTCAGGACCTCGGCGGTGGCGGGCTGAAACTCGCCCCAGAACTCACGCAGCAGGGCCTTCCAGTCGAGCTCGCCGGCCGAGACCTGGTCGAGCTTTTCCTCAAGCGCCGCAGTGAAGTCATACTCGACATAGCGGTTGAAGAAGGACTCCAGGAACACCGTCACCAGGCGCCCCTTGTCCTCGGGAATGAACCGGTTCTTGTCCATCCGCACATAGCTTCGGTCGCGCAGGACCGACAGGATGGAGGCGTAGGTCGAGGGCCGGCCGATCCCCAGCTCCTCCATCTTCCGGACCAGGCTGGCCTCGGAGTAGCGCGGCGGCGGCTCGGTGAAATGCTGGTCGGCCTTGGCCTTGCGGACTTCGGCGGCGGCGCCGGCGTTCAGCGGCGGAAGGCGGCCGCCATCCTCGTCCTCGGGGTCGTCCCGGCCTTCCTCGTAGACCTTGAGGTAGCCGTCGAAGAGGATGACCTGGCCGGTGGCTCGAAGACCTGTTCGGCCGTCCGGAGTCGACAGGTCCACCGTCGTGCGCTCGATCCGGGCGGACTCCATCTGCGAGGCCAGCATCCGCTTCCAGACCAGTTCATAGAGCCGGCCCAGGTCGCCCTCCAGGCGCAGAGATCCCGGGTTCCGCGCCAGGCTCGTGGGACGGATGGCCTCGTGCGCCTCCTGGGCGTTGCGCGCCTTTGTGCGGTACTGGCGGGCGCTCTCCGGAAGGTAGGCCCCTCCGAAAAGGCCCGAGATCACCTCCCGGGCTTCCTGCAGCGCCTCCGGCGCCGACTGGACGCCGTCTGTTCGCATGTAGGTGATCAGGCCCACGGTCTCGCCGCCGATGTCGACGCCCTCATAGAGCTTCTGAGCCGCCTGCATGGTCCTCTGGGCCGAGAAGCCCAGCTTGCGCGCCGCTTCCTGCTGGAGCGTCGAGGTGGTGAAGGGCGGGGCTGGCGAGCGCCGGGCGGGCTTCTTCTCCACGGCCGAAATTGTAAAGGCGCCAGCCTCCACCGCCTTGCGCGCGGCCTCGGCGGCGTCGGCGTCCTCCAGGTCGAACTTGGTCAGCTTCCGCCCTTCGTGCACCGCCAGCCGGGCGGTGAAGGGGGCGCCGGCCGAGGTCATGTCGGCCTCCACCGTCCAGTACTCCCGGGTGAGGAAGCGCTCGATCTCGATCTCGCGGTCCACCACCAGGCGCAGGGCCACCGACTGGACCCGGCCGGCCGAACGGGCGCCCGGCAGCTTGCGCCAGAGGACGGGAGAAAGATTGAAGCCGACGAGGTAGTCGAGGGCCCGCCGGGCGAGATAGGCCTCCACCAGTTCCATGTCGATCTGGCGGGGCGACTTCATCGCCTCGGTCACGGCCGACTTCGTGATGGCGTTGAAGACCACGCGCTCGACCGGCTTGTCCTTCACCGCCCGCTTCTGACGCAGCACATCCAGGACGTGCCAGGAGATGGCCTCGCCCTCACGGTCCGGGTCGGTGGCCAGGATGATGCGGTCCGAGACCTTGGCCGCCTCTGCGATCTCCGACAGGCGCTTGGCCGCCTTGGCGTCGACTTCCCAGGACATGGCGAAGTCCTCGTCGGGCCGGACCGAGCCGTCCTTGGGCGGCAGATCGCGGACATGGCCATAGCTCGCCAGGACCTTGTAGTCCGACCCCAGGTACTTGTTGATGGTCTTGGCCTTGGCGGGGCTCTCGACGATGACGAGGTGCATGCAGTTCCTTGGGGCCCGCTGGCCCTGTGAAGGGGCGGGAAAGTGGGCCGCGGAGGGGGCGGCTGTCAACTTGGCCTGAGGAAGCGGCCGGCCTCAGGCCAGGGCCGCGCCCCCTCCGGTTGTGAAGACCACGCGTCCGGACAGTTCCAGTTCGGCCAGGGCGGCGTTCACCTCCGAGGTCGAGAGGCCTGAGAGGCGGACAATCTCGTCCCGGGGCGCAGGTGAGGGCGACAGCAGGGCCAGGATGGTGTCCCGCGCGGTCTCCGGCGCCGCCTCGGCCAGCCCCGGCCCGGCCGCCGTCGCCGGTTCGAAGGGAAGGTCGGGTTCGGCGAGGCCCGCCAGCCCGGCCAGGCTGCGAAGCACGTCCTCGGCGCCCTCGCAGACGGCGGCGCCCTGCCGCAGAAGGTCATTTCCGCCCCGGGATCGGGGATCGAGGGGCGAGCCCGGGACGGCGAGGACATCGCGACCCATCTCCGCCGCCAGCCGCGCGGTGATGAGCGAGCCGGACCGCAGTTCGGCCTCCACGACCACGACGGCGCGGCAGAGGCCGGCGATGATCCGGTTGCGCCTGGGGAAGTCCGCGGCGGAGGCCGTGCGGCCGGGCGGGTTCTCGGAAACCATGCATCCTCCGGCGGCGAGGATGGCGGCGTAGAGGTCGGCGTGCTGGGCGGGATAGATGTCGTCGACCCCGCCGCCGAGGACCGCCGCAGTTCCCGTGGCGAGGGCCCCCTTGTGGGCGGCGCCGTCCACACCCCGGGCCAGCCCGGACACCACGGTCAGGCCTGCGGCCCCGAGATCGGCGGCGAGGGCGCCGGCGAACCTCAGGCCGAGGGCCGAGGCGGCCCGCGCGCCGACAATGGCGACGCAGGTCCGTTCGAGTGGGCGGGGATCTCCCAGCACCCAGATCAGGGGCGGCGGCGGGTCAAGGGCGGCCAACAGGGCCGGGAACCCGGGTTCGCAGGCCAGGAGCAGGCGTGCGCCCAAGGCGTCTCCCGCTGCGATCTCGTCTTCCGCCTGCGCCGGCGTCTGGGGCGCGATGGGCGTCATCCTTCCGACCCTGCGGGACAGGTCGGGCAGGGCCTCAAGGGCCAGGGAGGGATCGCCGAACCGCCGGATCAGTTCCCGGAAGGTGACGGCGCCGACGCTGGGTGTCCGCGCCAGTCGCAGCCAGTCCCGCCTGAAGGTGTCCGGCCGGTCCGTCACGGCGCCTCGGGTGGAGGTTCGGGCGGGGCCGCAGGCGGCTTGCCGCCACCGATCCGGGGTTCCTCGCCCTTGAGGATCCGCCGCAGGTTTTCCTGGTGACGCACGAAGATCAGGGCGCCCATGAAGAGGGTCAGGGTCACGATGGCGTGGGGGGAGTGGAAGACGAAGAGGGCGAAGAGGGGCGCTAGGGCGGCGGCCGTGAGGGCGGCGAGCGAGGAGATCCGGAAGAGGAGGGCCATGACGACCCAGGTCGCCGCGGCGGCCAGGCCGACGGGAAAGGCGGCGGCCAACAGGGTGCCAAAGAAGGTCGAGACCCCCTTACCGCCCTTGAACCGCAGGAAGACGGGGAAGAGGTGACCGAGGAAGGCCGATCCCGCCGCCAGGGCCACGAGGGTATGCCGGGTGGCGTCCGGCGCGCCGCGGGTCAGCAGGACCGCCGCCAGCACGGCCAGGGCGCCCTTGCCCCCGTCGCCGAGCAGGGTCAGCAGGGCCAGGTCCTTTCGGCCGGACCGCAGGACATTGGTCGCCCCGATGTTCCCCGAGCCGATGTTGCGGGGGTCGCCGGCGCCGGCCAGCCTCATGCTGATGACGCCGAAGGGCGTGGACCCCAGGAGGTAACCCCCGACCATGACGGCGGCGATGACGAGTGATTCGTTGGGCATGGGCGGCGGGCTCCTCCGATAGCCCGGGCAGTCTAGGTCGCCGCCACCCCCGCGTCACCCTTCAGGCGCAGACAAGCACGCACGGAAATGTTCGTCAAATGTTCCTTTTTTCGTAGAGGCCTCAGGCCGCAAAGACCGTCCGTCCCGCGACAAGGGTCCTCTGGACCGCGCCCTGCAGCCGGCGGCCGTCGAAGGGCGTATTCCTCGAGCGCGACTTCAGGGCGTCGGGGGCTACGACCAGGGGCGCGTTCAGATCGCACAGCACCAGGTCCGCAGGAGCGCCGCGTGAAATCCTCCCGCAGGGCAGGCCCAGCAGGTCCGCGGGTCGCACCGTGACGGCGGCGATCAGCTGGCTCAGTGGGATCCGGCCCTCATGGTGCAAGGCCAGAAGGGCCGGCAGAAGGGTCTGCAGACCCACCGCCCCCGGGGCCGCTTCGGCGTAGGGCAGGCGCTTGTCTTCCGGGGGGGCCGGGGCGTGGGCCGAGACCACCACGTCGATCAGGCCGCTGGCCAGAGCCTCGATCACCGCCTGCCGGTCGTCCTCGCCGCGGACGGGGGGATCGAACTTCAGGAAGGTGCGGTAGTCGCCGATATCGATCTCGTTGAAGGTCAGGTGGTTGATCGAGGTCGAGGCGAAGACGGGCAGGCCGCGGCGCTTGCCGCGTTCCAGCGATTCCAGGGCGCAGGCGGTGGTGACCTGGTCGGCCAGGAGGCGCGCGCCGGTCATCTCCACCAGGGCGAGGTCCCGCTCCAGCATGATCTTCTCGGCCTCGGGCGGGGCGCTGGGCAGGCCCATCCGGCCGGCGAACTCCCCGGAAGTGGCGGCGGCGCCCTCGCTCAACCAGGGATCAGCAGGCCGGTGGGCCACCAGCATACCGAATCCCTTGGCGTAGGCCAGGACACGCCGCATGACCTTGGAGTTGACGATCGGGCGGTCGGCGTCGGTGACATAGACGCAGCCGGCTTCGGCCATCAGGCCGATCTCCGCCATGCGTTCGCCCAGGCAGCCCTGGGTCGCGGCGCCGGCGGGCAGGATGTTGACCAGGCTGGAGTCCCGCGCCCGGCGGCGGATGAAGTCCACCACCGAGGCCTCGTCAATCACCGGGTCCGTGTCGGGCTGGACCACGAAGGTCGTCACGCCGCCCGCCGCCGCCGCCTCGGAGGCCGAGCGCAGGGTCTCGCGGGTCTCGAAGCCCGGCTCGCCGGTCTTGGCGCGCAGGTCGACGAGGCCCGGGATCAGCAGCGACCCTCCCGCGTCGATGACCTCATGGTCCGGGCCGACTGAGCCCGGATCGGACCCGGCCACGACGGCTTCAATGACTCCGTCCCGGGCGAAGAGGGCCCCGCGGGCATCGAGGCCGGACGCCGGGTCTAAAATCCGCGCGTTCAGGATGGCCAGGGGGCGTTGGGCGCCGGCGCTCACAGCTGGAACCTTTCGAGCCACTTCTCCTGGGCCGGCGCGACATATCCGGCGAGGTGCTCCAGCAGCTGCGCCGGGTCCTCGCCGAAGATCAGCATGTCGCGGTGGGCCTCGCGTACGAAACCCTCCTCGACGGAGTGGTCGAGGAAGCGGCGCAGGGGATCGTAATAGCCGTCGACATTCAGAAAGGCCGCCGGCTTGGCGTGGATGGCCAGCTGGCCCCAGGTCCAGATCTCGAAGACCTCCTCCAGGGTGCCGGCGCCGCCGGGCAGGGCGATGAAGGCGTCGGACAGCTCGGCCATGCGCGCCTTGCGCTGGTGCATGGTCTCGACGATCTCGAGCCGGGTCAGGCCTTCGTGCTCCAGCTCCTTGCGGGCCAGGGCCCGGGGCAGGACCCCGAACACTTCGCCGCCGGCGGCCAGGGCGGCGTCCGCGGCCGCGCCCATCAGGCCGACCTTCGAGCCGCCGAAGACCATGGCCAGCCCCGACTCCGCCAGGATCCGGCCGGTTCGCGCCGCCGCCTCGGCATAGACAGGGCGGAAACCCGGGCTGGAGCCGCAGAAGATGCACACGGCGCGCATCAGGCGTTCTCCAGCCGCGCGGCCAGGGCGGCGAGTATGGCCATCCGCGCGGCCACGCCCATCTCGACCTGGTCCTGGATGAGCGAGACGGTCAGGTCGTCGGCCACGTCGGAATCGATTTCCACGCCCCGATTCATGGGCCCAGGGTGCATGACCTTCACATGGTCGGCGGCGGCGCCCAGCTTTTCCCGGTCCAGGCCCCAGAAGCGGAAGTACTCCCGCGGGGAGGGGGCGAAGGCGCCGTCCATCCGCTCCAGCTGCAGGCGCAGCATCATCACGACGTCGCAGCCGGCGATGCCCTGGCGCAGGTCGTTGAACACCTGGACCCCCCAGCGGTCCGCCTTGGCCGGGATCAGGGTCGGCGGGCCCACCAGACGCACCTCGGCGCCCATCATCTGCAGGAGGCCGACGTTGGAGCGGGCCACGCGGGAATGAAGGATATCGCCGCAGATGGCGACCCTCAGACCGGCGATGTGACCGAAGGCCCGGCGCATCGACAGGGCGTCCAGCAGGGCCTGGGTGGGATGCTCGTGCTGGCCGTCGCCGGCGTTGATCACCGAGCACGACACCTTCTGCGCCAGCAGGGAGGCCGCGCCCGAGGCGGCGTGCCGGATCACCAGGATGTCCGGCCGCATGGCGTTCAGCGTCACCGCCGTGTCGATCAGGGTCTCGCCCTTGGCGATGGAGGAGCCGCCGGGGCTCATGTTGATCGTGTCGGCTCCCAGCCGCTTGGCGGCCAGCTCGAAGGAGCTCTGGGTCCGTGTCGAGTTCTCGAAGAACAGGTTGATGAGGGTCCGGCCCTTCAGCAGGTCCAGGTTCTTCGATACCTGCCGGTTCAGGGCGACAAAGCCCTCGGCGAGGTCGAGGAGCTGGGCCACCTCGACGGGGTTCAGGTCCAGGACGGACAGAAAATGCCGGCGTGGGAAGGGAAAGGTCCGTTCCAGGACCTCGTTCAGACCTTGCGCGTCGCGGCTCATCAAAGCGCCGTCTTAGGGGGCTTTCCCGCGCAAGCCAAGGAAAAGGCTCAGGCGCCGCCGAGGGCCCGGAGCCGATCCAGCGCCGCGTCGAGGATCCAGGCCGCCGCCGCCCGGTCCACGACCTGTCCGCGCTTGCCCCGGGACAGGTCCGCCTCGCCGATCAGGGTGCGCTCCACGGCGGCGGTGGAGAGTCGCTCGTCCTGGAACGTGACGATCAGGTCCGGGCGCAGGCGCAGGAGGTTCCGGCCCAGCGCCCGACAGGACTGGCACCTGGGCCCCTCGGTCCCATCCATGTTGAGGGGCAGGCCGATCACGAGGGCGGCGGAACTGCGCTCGTCCATGAGCCGGAAGAGGGCGGCGGCGTCGTCTGTGAACTTGGTCCTCCGGATGACGGAATGGGGGGTGGCCACCGTCCACTGAGCGTCGCTGAAGGCGACCCCCAGGGTCTTCTCACCGGCATCCACACCCGTCAGGGCGCCCTTCCGGGGGAGGGTGGGGGGCAGGTCGTCGAGAGGCATGACAGGCATGGCGCGTCCTACGCCGAAGCCGCCTGGCCGCCAACACCTACCGGAGACTCAAATGCGCGAGGGTCAGGCGCGGCCAGTTCAACCCGGCGATGCCGCCGACCTGGTCGGCGCCGCCCGGGAAGCCGCGGCCTGATGTCCATGGCCGGAAGCGCTGACCACGCGCTATCCACCCCGCCCTTGATTTCCCCGCCGGAATCCGGCGCCTGAGGGCATGGGCGGGTCGGGCGCAGCTTCCGTGATCGTGGTCGGGGCCGGGGTGTTCGGCCTGGCGACGGGTCTCGCCCTGGCCGAAGCCGGCTTCAGGGTGCGGCTGGTGGCTGAGACCGTCCCGGGGCGGACCGCTTCCGGCGTGGCGGCCGGCATGCTGGCGCCAGCCTTCGAGAGCGTCCTTGACCGTCCCGCGACAGACAGCCTTCGCCTGCTTTGCGCAAGCCGCGACCTCTGGCCCGGCCTGGCCGGTCGGCTGGGGGTGGCTCTCGACCGCTCGGGCGCCGCAGCGGTGGGACCGGACGCCTGGCTCCAGGACCTGCAGGCCCAGCTCGAGGCCCTGGGGCTGGAGGTCCGGGATGCGGGGCGAGACGAGATGCAGACCTGGACGCCGGGCCTGGCCCCGCGGTTCCGTCGCGCCCTCGTCACGCCCGAGGACTGGCGGATCGAGCCGCAGGACGCCCTGGCGGCGATGGCGTCGCGGTTGAAGGACCTGGGCGGGACGATGGAGGCCGGCGCCCTTTCCGACCGGAACCTCGCCGACTCGCCTGGCCCCGTGGTCCTGGCCACCGGCGCCGACCGGAGGTTGTCGGCCCTGGCGCCGGAGCTGGCTCTCCTTTCACCCATCAAGGGACAGATTCTGTGGCGAGCGGATCCCGCGCCGCCGAGCCGGGTGATCCGCACCCCAGGCGCCTACCTGCTGGGCTCGGGGGGCGGACTGCTGGCCGGGGCGACCATGGAGGCCGGGCGCGCCGACCTGGCGGCGGACCTGAAGGCCCAGGCGAGCCTGCGAGGGGCTCTGGCCGGGGTGATCCCGGGCCTGCCTCCGGAGGGTTGGGAGACCCGGGTCGGGGTGCGGGCGGCCAGTCCTGACGGCCTTCCCCTGGCGGGCGCCTCGGTGCGTCCCGGCGTCTTCCTGGCGGTGGGGGCGCGTCGCAATGGCTGGCTTCTGGCGCCCCTCGTGGCGGAGATTGTCACTGCAGCGGTGACCGGAGAGGATAGAGGGCGCTGGGCCCCGCGACTCGATCCCGCGCGGTTCGCTCCGGGGCAGGGGAGGTTCAGGCATGAGCGGGTTTGACTTCACCGAGTCGCAGCTGGAGCTGCAGGAGGGGGTGCGCAAGCTTTGCGAGGGTTTCGACGCCGACTACTGGCGCCAGGTCGATGAGACGGGCGACTTTCCGGAAGCCTTTGTCTCGGCCATGGCGGCGGGGGGCTGGCTGGGCGCGGCCATGCCAGAGGCCCTGGGCGGCGCCGGCCTGGGCCTGACCGAGGCCGCCTTGATCATGCAGACGGTGGCGGAGTCCGGGGCGGGGTTCTCGGGCGCCAGCGCGGTGCACCTGAACATCTTCGGGCCAATGCCGATCGTGAAGTTCGGCTCGGAGGCCCAGAAGGCGAGCGCCATTCCGCGGCTGATCGAGGGTCGCGACCGGATGTGCTTTGCGGTCACCGAGCCGGACTCCGGCCTCGACACAGCCAGCCTCACCACCCGGGCCGAGCGGCGGGGGAACGGTTGGGTGATCAACGGGCGCAAGGTCTGGACGACCATGGCGCAGAAGGCGAACAAGATCCTGATCATCGCCCGCACGACACCCCGGGAGGCGGTCCGGCGGCCCACCGAGGGGCTCAGCCTCTTCTACACGGACTTCGACCGCAGCCGGATCACGGCGACGGTCATTCCCAAGATGGGCCGCAAGGCCATCGAATCGAACAGCGTCTTCATCGACAACCTCGAGGTTCCGGCCGAGGACCTTGTGGGAGAGGAGGGCAAGGGCTTCTCCTACCTTCTGGCGGGCCTCAACCCCGAGCGCGTACTGATCGGCATCGAAGCCGTCGGCCTGGGGCGGGCGGCGCTGGCGCGGGCGGCGGACTATGCGCGGGAACGGCGGGTGTTCGGCCGGCCGATCGGGCAGAATCAGGGGATCGCCCATCCCCTGGCCCGGGCCTGGATGGGGCTGGAGGCCGCGAGCCTCATGGCCTTCCGCGCCGCCGCCCTGTTCGACGCCGGCAAGCCCTGCGGGGCGGAGGCCAATGCGGCGAAGTACCTGGGAGGGGAGGCGGGCTTCGCCGCCTGCGAGGCGGCGGTCCTGACCCACGGAGGCATGGGCTACGCCAGGGAGTACCATGTGGAGCGCTATTTCCGGGAGGCGATGATCGCCCGGATCGCCCCCGTCAGCCGCGAGATGATCTGCAATTTCATCGCCGAGCAGGTTCTGGACCTTCCACGGAGCTACTGATGTTAACGCTTCGGTAACCCGTCTAAACAGGTATGGTTAAACACCCGTTTACCATACCGGGGCAGGTTGCGGTCATGTCGATCAGTGGAATCAGATCCGCCGTCCAGACCATCATCCAGCGCGCAGGCGCTGCGACGGGAGTCGATGCCGGCTACCTGATGAAGACCGCCCAGCGGGAAAGCAGCTTCAACCCCACAGCCCGGGCCTCGACGTCCTCCGCCACAGGCCTGTTCCAGTTTACGGAGCAGACCTGGCTGGCCACCGTGAAGCAGTTCGGCGACCGGCACGGCTACTCGGCCTATTCGGACCAGATCCGCCAGAATTCCGAGGGCCGGTACGTGGTGTCGGGCGGGTCGCGGCAGGCCGTCCTGGACCTGCGGCTGGACCCGACCGCCGCCTCGGTCATGGCTGGCGAGTTTACCCAGCAGAACGCCGCTTACCTCAAAGGCCGGATCGGGCGGGAGCCCACCCAGGGCGAGCTCTACATGGCCCACTTCATGGGCCCCGCCGGGTCCGCACGGCTCATCGACGCCCTTGAGAACCAGCCCATGGCGCCGGCGGCGAACATCTTCCCGGATGCGGCGCGGGCCAACCCGACGATTTTCTACAGGGGCGGACGCGCGGCCACGGTCCAGGAAGTCTATGCCAACCTGGTCCGGACGGGCGCCGCGCCGCCGCCCATGCCGGCGCCGGAGCCCGTGGGCTTCATCCAGTTTGCAGGCAACAGCCGCTCCCAGGAGGTCAAGCGCGAGCAGGAGGTCCTCATGGCCCTCATCCTCGGTGGTGGCCGCGGGGACGAAAACGCAACACCCGGCTCGCGGCTGGGCGGCTCCCTCTTCTCTACCGAGATGCTCCGGGTCCTCGCGGACGCCTCCTCCGGACGGGACTCCGCCACGGCCCGCCGAGGAGAGGAGCCGCTCCTCGGCTAGACCGGCGCGTCAAGCGGCAGCGCCGCTGGCGTAGAGCGCATCGATCTCGGCCTCGGAATAGCCCAGTCCGGCCAGGACCTCACGGGTATGCTCGCCCAGGCCCGGCGGGGGCGGTCGGACGGACTGGTCCACGCCAGGGAACCGGGCGGGCGCCGCGGGGGACCGGAAACGGCCCCCTTCGCCATCCTCGACGTCGACCCAGCCACCGGCGGCGGCCACCTGGGGATCGGCTGCGACCTCGGCGGGGGTCTGGACCGGCGCCCAGACAAGGTCCTCGGCGTCCAGCCGCTCCCGCACCTCCCGGAAGTCAAAGGCGGCGAAGGCGGCTTCAAGTTCCACGACCAGGGCCGCACTGTTGATCCGGCGAGACCTGCCGTTTGCGAAACGCTCGTCGTCGGCGAGGTCCGGGCGTCCGCAGGCGCGGGTGAGAGCCTTCCAGTCGGCGCCGCCCCCGCGGGGATTGAGCACGAACCAGTGGTCGTCTGAGCTGCGGTAGAAATTGGCCAGGGGATCAAAGGGGTCCGTGCGCGGCCTGTTGGACGCCAGTCGCCCGAAGGCAAGCTGCACAGCCATATCCGAAGAGACGGTGTACACCCCGGTGGCCAGGAGGGAGGTCTGCACCAGACGACCGTGGCCGGTCTGTTCGCGCTCGTAGAGGGCCGCCAGAATAGCCGAGACTGTCGCCATGGAGGTGGTGTGATCACCCACCCCGGTGCGAAGAATGAAGGGGTCTGTTCCCTTCGGGGCGTGCATCCGGGCGACCCCGGAACGCGCCCAGAATGCGGTGACGTCGAAGCCGGGCAGGTGGGCGTCAGGGCCCTCGAGGCCGTAGCCGGTGACCATGGCGTACACCAGGCGCGGATTGTCCCGGCGCAGGGTCGCCTCGTCGAGACCGGCGCGCTTCAGGGCGGCGGGACGAACATTGGTCAGGAACACATCCGCCGTGGCGGCCAGCCGGGCGAGGGCGTCCCGGCCTTCCGGTCGCGAGATGTCCAGGACGACGGCGCGCTTGCCGCGGTTATCGACGGCGAAGGTGGGATTTCCGGCGACAGCATTCTTGGTGTCGGCGAAGACATGGCGCATCGGATCGCCTTCAGGACGTTCAACCTTGATGACGTCTGCGCCCCAGTCGCCCAGGATTCCCGCGGCGCCAGGTGCGGCAATGTAGGAGGCAAATTCGATAACCTTCAAACCCTTGAGCAGCATTTCCTCACCTTGATTTCCGAACTCTCAACGACGGCTTCTGACGAATCACAAAAAAACGACCAGTAAATTTCTGTTAAAGCTGATGCGCGATTAATGCCCCCAGTAGAGTGGTTTGGCGACCCGCCGATTGCAGGTCGCCCCAAGGAAGTCGGGAGGCGGTCATCCGCACGATCCTCAAGGGGGGCACGCCAGAAGAGCGCGCTGAGGCGGCAGAACAGGTCTGCCTGACGATCGAACGCACCTATCTTACGGAGGAGGGTCGAAAGGTCGCCGAGGAGATTCTTCCCATCCTAGCCGATGACGCGTGCGAGCTCGTCCGGCGCGCCCTTGCAGTGACCCTGAAGGCGTCCCCCGCGATTCCCCGGAAGCTGGCCCTCAAGCTCGTCAAGGATGTCGACAGTGTCGCCCTGCCCATACTGTCGGCATCTCCGGCCTTCACCGAGGCGGACCTGGCCGAGATCGCCCGGATTGGCGGTCCCATCCGCCAGGTGGTGATCGCCAAGCGCCCAAATGTCACCTCCACCGTCTCTGAAGCCTTGGTCGATCACGGGGTCGAGCGGGCGATCGAGGCGGTCTGCTCCAATGACAACGCCGAGATTCCCGAACGCTGCCTGGTCCGCGTGGTCGAGCGCTTCTCGAGGTCCCAGGCGGTGCTCAGCGCCGTGGCCTACCGCAAGACCCTGCCGCTTTCCGTGACCGAGAAGCTCGTCCGGTTGGTCAGCGACGCCGTTCTTGATCACCTGGTCAGCCAGCATGAGATACCGCCCGAGGTGGCGGTTGGCATCGCGGTGGGGGCGTATGAGCGGGCGACCATCGACCTGGTGGACCAGGCGGGCCTGACCGGCGACCCGGCGCGGTTCGTCAAGCATCTGAACGCCCATGAACGCCTGACGCCCTCCTTCCTGCTTCGCGCGCTGGCCAATGGCCACATGGTCTTTCTGGAGCACAGCCTGGCCGAGCTGGCCCGCGTGCCGCACCGGCGGGCCCGATTGATGGTGCACGACGCCGGGCCTCTTGGCCTTCGGGCCCTCTATGAAAAGGCCGACCTTCCGATGCGCCTCTATCCCGCCTTCCGGGCCGGCGTTGACGCCTGGAGGGCGCTGGAGGGCGAGGGCGGGGTCCTCGACCGGGTCCGTCTCTAGGCCTTGATGCTGGAGCGTTTCCTGAGCTGCGAGGCGGTGGAGTTCAACGTTCTGCAGGACGACATCGCCTACCTGATTGATCGTCTTGACGCCTGTTCCCCTGGCGCGCAGGCGGATCCGGTTCTGCTGTCACAGCCGGCCTGAGGCCTCCAACAGGCTTGCCAGCCCGTGTCGCCGGCCCCCATCATGGGTCATGACCGACATTGCCCCCGACAGCGCCATCAAGCCCGCGGCCACCATCCTGCTGCTTCGCGACGCCCCGACGTTCGAGGTCCTGATGGTCAAGCGCCATCACCAGATCGACTTCGCCTCCGGCGCCCTGGTCTTCCCGGGCGGCAAGAGCCATGAGCGTGATCACGCCGAGGCCTGGTCCCAATACACCCTTGGCTTTGGCGAGTTCGACGCCATCCAGCGGCCTCTTCGGATCGCGGCGATCCGGGAGGTCTTCGAGGAGGCGGGAATCCTCTTGGCCAGGACCCCCGACGGCGAGGCGTTCCGGGGTGAAGCGGCGCCGATGGACATCCGAAAGGCGGTGGACGTCGGTGACCTTCCCTTCCTCGACGTGGTCAGGGACCTGGGCGTGAAGCTGGACCTGAGCTCCCTGACGGTCTTCGCTCGTTGGATCACGCCCCCCCTGACCCCGAAACGCTTCGACACCTGGTTCTACGCCGTGAAGGCGCCAGAGGACCAGCTTGCCGCCTGTGACGGTCGCGAGACGGTCGATGCGGAATGGATTGCGCCCCGCGAGGTTCTGGATCTCGCTGAGCGGGGCGCCCGGAAGGTGATCTTCCCGACGCGTATGAATGTCCAGCTCCTGGCGGAGGCGTCGAGTGCGGAGGATTGCCTCATGCGGGCCCGGGACCGGACCCTGGTCACCGTGCTTCCCCGCATCGAGGATCGGCCAGGGGGCAAGGTCCTGACGCTTCCACCGGAGGCGGGATACGGCGAGGTGGCCGAGCCTCTGGACAGGGTGATGTAGGCGCCTGGACGGCGGGAAGCCGGACGCTCAGTCTTCGGGATCGAAGGCGGCGACCTTGATTTCCAGCTCCTTCACCAGCGCCCGACCGATGGCGTCCTCGTCCGTGGTGATCTTGTTGCGGGCGGCGGCCTTGATGGCCTCCACATGAACCTCGATGAGGGGGAGGGGAGAGGTCAGGCGCTTCTCGGCGCTGCCGATCAGGCGGCAGAGGGTTCCCGAGATCTGGGAGATGATCGGATAGCCGTAGGTGGCGCCCAAGCCCTTCAGGTCATGGGCGCGGTGATACAACGCCTCCATGCTGGTTTCGGAGCGTCCCTCGGCGTGGACCATCGACATGGCGGTGCTGAGCCGGGTGATCTCGGCCTGCAGCCAGTCCTCAAAGTTCACGGACATGGCCGCAAGGGCGGCCTCCGCCCGGGCCACGGCGTCATTGTCAATCCGGGGACGTTTTGAACCTGAAGCCGTCATGGCGAGTCCTGCTCCACCTGAGAGTTCCGACTTGCACGAGCTTAGCCTGGCGCAGTTAACGACCCGTGCAACTGCTCAGACGGAAAACTGTTCTGCCAGCACCCTTTCCTGGAGACCGCGCCCGGCGTCGAACAACATGGTCATGGAGACCTCCCGATCCTCGGTCACATGCACCTCGACAACGTCACGGACCTCAAAGTTATCCGCCACGGCGCTGACCGGCCGCTTGTCGGCTTCGAGCACCTGGAAGCAGACCCGGGCGGCGTGCGGCAGAAGGGCCCCGCGCCATCGCCGCGGCCGGAAGGCGCTGATGGGGGTGAGGGCGAGGACCCTCGCCTCCAGTGGGATGATCGGCCCGTGGGCCGACAGATTGTAGGCTGTCGAGCCCGCTGGCGTGGCGACGAGTGCGCCGTCACAGGACAGCTCGGCCAGACGCACCTTGCCGTCAATCAGGATGCGCAGCTTGGCGGTCTGGCGGGTCTGCCGGAGGAGGGACACCTCGTTGATGGCCATGGCGGTGAACCGATGTCCCGCGGCGTCCACCGCCGTCATGGTCAGCGGATGAATCTCCGCTCGCTCGGCGACAGCGATCCGTCCGGCGAGGTCGTCCGCCTCGAAGTCGTTCATCAGGAAGCCGACCGAACCCCGGTTCATCCCGTAGATCGGGATACGTCGCGCCAGGGGCAGGTGAAGAACCTCCAGCATGAAGCCGTCACCGCCGAGAGCCACAATGACGTCCGCGTCCTCCGGAGGGACATCACCGTAGGCGGCGGCCAGCCGTTCACGGGCTTCCATCGCTTCCGGACGATCGCTGCTCAAGAATGTCAGCCTCGGCCGCGCGGGCGGGGACGAAGAGGTCAATGGACTGATGCCTCAGCTTTCCGACGTGGCTTTCCGGAAGAGGGTCGCCGCTGATTTCGGATTGGTCTGGGCAAAGGCCTGGTAGGCCCGCCTGTCGCCCTCATCGCCACCGCCGGGCAGGCCCTTGTTGTTCTCGCGCACGAGCGCCAGCAGGGTGGGGAAGACCGTGCGGTCGACGCCGACGGAAGCGCAGGCAAGGGCCAGGGATTCGGCGGATGTCCCGTCCACCGCCTTGCGGACGGCAGGGGGCTCGAAGCGACCCAGTGCAGCGAGCGCGGCCACGAAGAGGGACACGCGCTTCTCCTTCAGGGCCTTGATAAGGTAGCCCGGACGCAGTTGCCCAGACATGTCGAGCTTGGCGACGAGCTGGCGGTCCCGCCGTTCCTCCTCGCTCTCCTCGGGCTGCAACGTCTTTAGCTTGGGTCCGCCGTCCTTGGCCTGCCGTACCGAGGCGGACACGGCGGCGTCCAGGGCCTTGGTGTTCAGCTCGAAGCGGGTGGCGAGAGACTTCTGGAGCGCCGCTCCGACCCAGGCGTAGAGATAGCCCGCCAGCTCGTCGTTCAGGCGGGGGTGCTCGGCCAGGGGCGTCCGCAGGCTGGCGATCTCTTCGGCCTTCTGGACGAGATCGTAAAGATGATCCTCGGAGACCTGCGCGGCCTCATTCCCAGCGAGGGCGGTCATGACCTCAGGCCGGCCCGCACTCAGGATGGCCTCCACCACCTTGGGGCTGATGCCCGGGCGGCGGGCCACTTCGATCTGATGCTCGAGGGTCGCCTCGACGAGCAGCCGAATCAGGTCGGGATCCTCCAGGATCGGGCTTCGGACGATGATCGGACGGGCGATCTCGATGTCGTCGAACGCCAGGATGTTGATCAGGGCGGAAGGGGCCCAGTCCGCCGATGCGATGTTCTCGGCCAGCCTGAGGCGGATGTCGTACTCCGCCTGGAACACCAGATCGAAGAAGACCTGGGACAGCAGGGCCTGCACCCGCGGCGTGCGGAGGTCGTCGGCGCTTTGATAGCACATGTCCACGAGCCGAACGAGCAAGCGCTCGCGATCCGCAGTGTTGCGGCTCTTGGCGAGGGCCATGATCTCGTCCACCCTGTCGCCCAAGAAGCCTCCTCCGAGGTCGTCCAAATGCACCCATCAGCGGAGTTGTCGTCCACTGCAACGGGGCGGCTCCTGCCGCTGCCGTCGTCAACCTATAGAGTAACTTGAACTGAAAGTTGAGGGATGTCTTGCCTTCCGTGTTTCTCCTGAGCCTGGACCAGGGCACGACTTCGACACGCGCCATCCTTTTCGACGGCCGGGGCGTCGAGGTGGCCAGCCTTGGAGAGCCCCTTGCGCAGCACTATCCGGGGGATGGCGAGGTCGAACACGACGCCCACGAGATCTTCTCGGCCTCGGTGAAGGTGCTGAGGGGCGTGCTCGGGCGCGCCGGTGTCAGCCCGTCGCAGGTGGCCGCGATCGGGATCACCAACCAGCGCGAGACGGTCGTCGTCTGGGATCGGCGGACCGGCGAGCCGGTGGGACGGGCGCTTGTCTGGCAGGACCGCCGGACAGCCCCCGAGTGCGAGGCGCTCCGGGCCCAGGGTGTCGAGACCGGGGTGACGGCGCTGACCGGCCTCTTGCTGGACCCTTATTTTTCCGCCACCAAGCTGGCCTGGATCCTCGACAGCCAGCCGGGCCTGCGGGCTCGGGCGGAGGCCGGCGAATTGCTGGCCGGGACCATGGACACCTGGGTGATCTGGAAGCTGACCGGTGGGGCGGTGCACGCCACGGACGCCACCAACGCCTCCCGGACCCTGCTCTTCGACATCCACGCCCAGGACTGGTCCGATGAGCTCCTGGGCCTCTTCCGGGTGCCGCGCGCCCTCCTGCCGAGGGTGATGGACTGCGCCGACGACTATGGAAGCACCCTCCCTGAACTGCTGGGCGGCGCCATCGCGATCCGGGGCGTCGCAGGGGACCAGCAGGCGGCCCTGATGGGCCAGGGCTGCATCCGCCCGGGTGAGATGAAGGCCACCTACGGGACAGGATGCTTCCTGCTTCTCAACACCGGCGAGATGGCGGCGCGGTCTTCCGCCCGCCTCCTGACGACGGTGGCGGCCCGACTTGAGGGCAGGTCGACCTACGCCCTTGAGGGTTCGATCTTTGTGGCGGGAGCCGCCCTGCAATGGGTGAACGAGGGGCTTGGGGTCCCCGGAGGAGGCGCCGAGGTCGAGGCCCTGGCCCGCCGGGCCCGACCTGGCCACGGCGTGACCCTGGTCCCTGCCTTCACCGGCCTTGGGGCGCCCTGGTGGGACCCTGACGCCCGCGCAGGCCTCCTCGGCATGACACGGGACACAGGCCTTCCCGAGATCGCCGACGCCGCCTTCGAAGCCGCGGCCTTCCAGACCCGCGACCTGATCGAGGCCATGCGGCTGGATGCGCCCGAAGCCTTTGGCCCAGATGCTGAACTCCGGGTCGACGGAGGCATGTCGCGCTCGGCCTGGTTCTGCCAGAAGCTCGCCGACAGGACCCGGATGCCGGTGGGCCGCGCCGCCTACGAGGAAACCACCGCCCTGGGCGCCGCCCTCTTTGCTGGGCTGGGCTGCGGGTTGTTTGCGACCGCGGCTGACGCGGCCTCGGCTCGCCCGCAGACCACCCGGCTCGCGCCGCAGGGGGCGGCGGGTTCGGCGGACAACGCCTACGCCGCCTGGCTTCGCTCGGTTTCCCGCATTCGGTCCGACGGCTAGAACCTACCGCCGGCCTTGACCTTTGCCGTCGCCGGGGCGACCCTCCGCTCCTGAAGATCAGACACGGGGAGGCCGCCATGGCGGACGGTTCGGTTGCGGGCATTGTCTCGCTCAAGGGCAAGGTAAGCGAAGAGGAATGGCAGGCCCGGGTGGACCTGGCGGCCCTGTACCGCCTCGCGGCCCTGCACGGGTGGGACGACATGATCTACACCCACATCTCGGCCCGGATTCCGGGGCCAGAGCACCACTTCCTGATCAATCCCTACGGAATGCTGTTCGACGAGATCACGGCGTCGTCCCTGGTCCGCATCGACGTGGATGGCAACATCCTCCAGGAGACGCCCTACTTCATCAATCCGGCGGGGTTCACCATCCACTCGGCGGTGCACATGAACCGCGAGGACGCCCATTTCGTCATGCACCTGCACTCGGACCAGGGTGCGGCGGTGTCGTCCCAGAAGGAGGGGCTCCTGCCCCTGTCCCAGCATTCGCTGATCTGCCTCCCGCACCTCGCCTATCATGACTACGAGGGCATCGCCCTGAACCTCGACGAGCGCGAGCGCCTGGTCGCGGATTTGGGCGACAAGAGCCTGATGCTGTTGCGCAACCACGGCACCCTGGCCCTGGGCGAGAGCGCGGCGGAGTGCTGGAACGGCATGTTCTTCCTGGAGCGCGCCTGCAAGCAGCAGGTGATGGCCCTGTCCTGTGGCCGCGAGAACGTCCTGATCGCCCCCGAGGCGGCCCAGGAGGAGGTGCGCCGGCAGGTGGGGCGCGGCATTGGCGGAAAGTTGGGCTGGCCCGGATGCCTGCGCAAGCTCGACCGCGAGATGCCGGGCTACGACGCCTGACGGGCGGGTGGCTTTAGCGGATCGACCAGACCTCGGTCGCCTTGGCTGTTGAAGCCCCGTCCGGGGTGGACGCCGGTGGAGCGGCGGCTTAGGAAGCGGCCGTAATGTCTGAATGACGCCTCAGGACGTGTCTGGGCTTCGGAGTTCTTGAGACCGTGCTGAGACGGCATTACTTCCTCGCCTTTGCGCTTGGCCTGATCCTGCTGATGCTGGCGGCGGGCGGGTTCAAGTTCCTGTCCGACAGGCGGCCCGCCCAGGATGGTCCCCCGGGGGCCTCCGGGGCGGCGGGGGGCGCAGCGCCGGGCCGAGCTGCGCGCGGCGGTCCAAGGGGGGATGTGCCCCAGGTCGCCCTCGTCAGCCCGATCACCCGCACCTTTACCGACCGGCTCGAACTTCTCGGCGTCGCCAAGGGGCGCCAGTCGGTGACCCTGTCCGCGGCGACCACTCAGTTGGTCAGCCGGGTCTTGTTCACCCCGGGCCAGAGGGTCGCCAAGGGGCAGGTCCTTGTAGAGCTCAAGACCAACGAGCAGGACGCCGCCCTCGCCCAGGCCCGCGCCCGCGAGGTCCAGGCCCGCCGGGCCTATGAGCGCTGGCGGACCCTCGGCCAGCAGGGCTATGCCTCTGTCGCGGCCGTGGACCAGTATGAAGCCGCCTGGAAGACCGCCGTCGCCGACGTGGGCGCCGCCGAGGCCCGGCTGGGCGACCGCGTCATCCGGGCGCCCTTCGCCGGCGTGGTCGGCCTGTCTGATATCGCGCCGGGCGCGATCATCAACCCCGGGGCCGCCATTGTGACCCTGGATGACCTTTCGGCGGTCCGGGTCGATTTCCAGGTTCCGGATCGCTTCCTGGCCTCGGTGAAGGAAGGCCAGGCCCTGACCGCCAGGGTCGACGCCTGGCCGGACGCGGTTTTCAATGGCCGTATCATCCGCCTCGATACCCGCATCGACGAACGCACCCGGGCCCTGACCGCCCGGTCTGAGTTTGCAAGCCCGGATGGCCGGCTCAAGCCCGGCATGATGCTGCGCGTCGGCGTGAGCCAGGGAGCCCGCTCGGCGCTTGCGCTTCCGGAGTCCGCCGTCGCCGTCCAGGGTGAGGGGGCCTCGGTGTTCGTCATCGTGGAAGAGGCCGGTCGCATGACTGTCCAGCAGAAGCCGGTGGTCGCCGGCCTGCGGCAGGATGGCTGGGTCGAGGTCCTGGAGGGCGTGACGGTCACGGATCGTGTGGTCGCTGACGGCCTGAACCGGATCCAGTCGGGCCAGCCCGTGCGTCCCGCTGGAGCACCCCCGTCCCCGGACGGCCAGGGGGGAGGCGCCGCGCCGCGCAGGGCCGGATGACCCTCTCCGACCTTTCGGTCCGCCGTCCGATCTTCGCGGCGGTCGGGGCGATCCTTCTCTGTGTGATCGGGATCGCCAGCTACTTCACGCTGGCGGTTCGAGAGCTTCCCAGTGTTGACCCTCCGGTGGTCAGCATCTCGACGACCTATCGGGGCGCCTCCGCCGAGGTCGTCGAAGAACGGATCACCCAGGTCATTGAGCGCCAGGTGTCCGGGATCCAGGGGATTGACCGGGTCAATTCCTCCTCGAGGGACGGCGGCAGCCGCATCTCGATCTCCTTCGACCTGAATCGTAACCTGGACGACGCGGCGAACGATGTCCGCGACGCGGTCAGCCGGGTCACACCCCTGCTGCCGGATCAGGCCGATCCTCCGCAGATCTCCAAGGCGAACGCGGACGATTCGCCGATCATGTTCATCAGCCTGACGTCCTCGACGCTCAACAGGCTGCAGCTGACCGATTACGCCAACCGCTACCTCATCGAGCGCCTGTCCACCGTTCCGGGTGTGGCCCAGGTCGGAATCGGCGGAGCGCAGATCTTCTCCATGCGGATCTGGCTGGACCCCATGTCCATGGCGGCCCGGGGCGTGACGGTCGATGACGTGGAGGCGGCCCTCCGGGCGCAGAACCTGGAGCTTCCCGCGGGCGCCCTGGAGGCCCCGACCAAGGATTTCACCATCCGGGTCGCCCGGGGCTATTCGACGCCCAAGGAGTTTGAACAGCTTCCGATCGCGCCCTCTGGCGGCGCGAGGGCTTCGCCGCCTGCGACGGGCCAGCAGGGCGCGCTGGGAACAACGGCGTCGGCGGCGGGAGCGGCGGTCTCGCCCGTCTCGGCCTCCGCCAGTGCGGCGAACCCCAACGCCTACGTGATCCGCCTCGGCGACATCGCGCGCATCGAGGAAGGCCCCGATGAGCGCCGGCGGCTGTTCCGCTCGAACAACCAGGACCAGGTCGGCATCGCCATCACCCGCCAGTCCCAGGCCAATGATCTTGAGATCTCGAACGGCATCCGGGAGCAGGTCGAGGAAATCAACCGAAGCCTGCCCTCCGGGACCCGGATGGAGGTCGCCGTCGACTTCACCAGCTTCACCCGAGACGCGATCCAGGAGGTCTGGATCACCATGGCCATGGCCCTGGCCCTCGTGGCCCTCGTCAATCTGCTCTTCCTGGGGTCCTGGCGGGCTGCTGTCGTGCCCTCGGTTGTCGCGCCGATCTGCATCGTTGCGACCTTCATCGTGCTCGCCGTCCTGGGGTTCTCGGTCAATCTGTTGACCCTCCTGGCCCTGGTCCTGGCGATCGGACTCGTTGTCGATGACGCCATCGTCGTCGTCGAGAACATCCAGCGACGGATCGATGAGGGCGAGCCGCCCCTGGTGGCCGCCCAGAGGGGCGCCGCCCAGGTCTTTTTCGCCGTGGTTGCGACCACGGTGGTTCTGGTCGCCGTCTTTGCTCCCCTCATGTTCATGCCCGGTTTCACCGGCCGGCTCTTCGTGGAACTGGCGGTGGCGATCGCAGCGGCGATGGTCTTCTCGTCCATCCTGGCGCTCAGCCTTGCGCCTATGCTGAGTTCCATCCTCTTGCGCCCGGCCGGCGCCGGTAACGCCATGGCACGGGGGGTGAACTCGGTCATGGACTCCCTTAAGGCGTCCTATCAAGCCTCACTGGAGACCGTGCTCGCCCCGCGGCGGATGCCGGCCTCGTCCGTGACGGCCGGGGTACTGATCGTGGCGTTCGGTCTGATCGCGGGCGGGCTCGCCCTTGTGATCCCCAAGGAACTCGTTCCCACAGAGGACCGGGGCCGCGTCGATATCTCCATCCAGGGCCCCGAGGGCGCGGGCTACGACTATATCCTGCCGGCCTCCCAGCAGGTCGAGGCGCGTCTCCAGTCCCTGCTCAAGGAGGGGGTGATCGAGCGATACACCCTCGCCGTGCCGAGTTTCGGACGGAGCCAGTTCAGCTCGGGCGGCGGGAACGCCGGCCTTCCGGACAGGCGCGAGCACAAGATCTCTTCCCAGGACCTGGCGGCCCAGCTGAACCGGGACTATTCGGGGATCACCTCGGCCCGGGTCATCGCCTCGGTCCGCCCCTCGATCCAGCGCGGCGGCGGTGGCGGCTCCAGTGTCAATGTCAGCGTGGTCGGTGACGAGTACCCCCAGATCGAGAGGGCGATCCAGCCCCTGATGGCGGCGGCGCGCAACAATCCAGGTCTGGCGCGTCCTCGCCTGGACTACGAACCGACCTCGCCGCGGCTTCTAGTCGAGCTGGACCGTGAGAAGGCCGCCCAGCTGGGTGTGTCCGCCCAGGCGGTGGGCCGGGCGCTCGAGACCCTGTTCGGCTCCCGCAAGGTGACCACCTACATCAAGGGGGGGCAGGAGTACGACGTCATCCTGCAGGCGGACCGGTCCCAGCGGATGAACGAGGCCGACCTCAGGAATGTCTATGTCCGGGCGTCCTCTGGCGCCTCGGTGCCCCTCTCGGCCGTTGTGACGACAGAGATCCGCGGGGACACCCCCAGCCGGGACCGGATCGACAGGCTCAGATCCATCACCCTGTCTGTCCAGCTCAACCCTGGTTACACCGTCGGAGAGGCGGTCGCCTTCTTCCAGGCCGAGATCGACAAGCGGCCTGGCACAACGGTGAAGTGGGGCGGCCTGGCCCGCGATTACCTGGAGGGCGGCTCGGCTGTCTACGGCGCCCTGGCCCTGGCCCTCGTCCTGGTCTTCCTGGTGCTGGCGGCGCAGTTCGAAAGCTGGATCCACCCGATGGTGATCATGCTGACCGTGCCGGTGGCGGCCCTGGGGGGGCTCTTCGGCCTGCTGATCAGCGGATCGACCCTCAACACCTACAGCCAGATCGGGTTGATCATGCTGGTCGGCATTGCGGCCAAGAACGGCATCCTGATCGTGGAGTTCGCCAACCAGCTCCGGGACGAGGGACGGTCGGTCCGCGACGCCATCATCGAGAGCTCGGCCCTCCGCCTTCGGCCGATCATCATGACCTCGATCTCGGCCGCCGCCGGGGCTGTACCGCTGATCCTCTCGGGTGGGGCCGGTGGGGAGTCGCGCAGGACGATCGGCGTGGTGATCTTCTTCGGGGCCATTTTTGCGACCCTCCTGACCCTGTTCCTGGTGCCGATCTTCTACAATCTGCTGGCGCGCTTCACGAAGTCGCCCGAGAGCCGGGCCAGGCGTCTCGAGGCCTTTGAAGCTGAAGAGGCCGCCCAGGCGACGAAATAGGCCCCCGGCTATTTCGCCGCGGTCGTGTTGACCTTCAGGAAGGCGATGAGGGCTGCGCGGTCCTCAGGCGACTTCATGCCGACGTAGGACATCTTGGTGCCTGGGACGAGGCCACGGGGGTTCTCGATCCACTTGTCCATCGTGGCGAAGTCCCAGGTCAGTCCCGAGGTCTTCAGGGCGTCGGAGTAGTTGAAGCCGGTGACATACGCCGCCTTCGCGCCAAAGGTTCCCCAGAGGTTCGGCCCGGTCATGTTGGCGCCGCCCTCCACATAGGTGTGGCAGGATCGGCACATCGCATAGAGCGCCTCGCCCTTCTCAAGGTCGGCGCTGCGGTAAGGCTCTGGCAGCTCGGCCTGCAGGGCCGCCTTCTGGGTGTCGGTCAGAGGCGCCGAGGCCGCTGCCTGCTCCCCGGCGTCCGGGGTGTCCCCATCCGCCGCCGGTCTCCCGCAGGCCGTCAGGGAGATGGCGGCCATGATCGCGATGGCGATGAGGGGGCGGTCGGCGGACATGGGCGACTCCGGGACAAGGGGCCAGACTGGCCTGGGCGATGACACATGGTGCCGGCTACAGGACTCGAACCCGTGACCTTCGGTTTACAAAACCGCTGCTCTACCAGCTGAGCTAAGCCGGCCCGGGCGCTCCGATGCCAGAAGCCGGGCGCGCCGACAACCAAAGAACGGCGCCGCGCTTTGTTCCGATGGAAGGGCGCCCTATAAGCCCGCGCTTCGCTCCTCCTCATCACGAGAGCCCCATGACCCGCATCCTCATCACCTCGGCCTTGCCCTACATCAACGGGATCAAGCATCTGGGGACACTGGCGGGATCCATGCTGCCGGCTGATGTGTTCGCGCGGTTCAAACGCGCCCAGGGGCATGAGACCCTCTACATCTGCGCCACCGACGAGCATGGCACGCCCACAGAGTTGGCTGCGGCCGAGGCGGGCGTAGATGTCGCGACCTTCTGTCTTCAGCAGCATGAGGTCCAGTCAGAGCTGGCCGCAGGCTTCGGCCTGTCCTGGGATCATTTCGGTCGGTCGTCCTCGCCGCAGAACCGGGAGATGACCCAGGCCATGGCGCGCCAACTCTGGGAGAACGGTTTCATCGAGGAGCGCGTCACCCAGCAGGTCTATTCCAACGCTGACCGCCGTTTCCTGCCGGACCGCTATGTCATAGGGACCTGCCCGCACTGTGGCTACGCCGCCGCCCGTGGCGACCAGTGCGAGAACTGCACCCGCGTCCTGGACCCGGCTGACCTGATCCAGCCGCGTTCTGCGGTCTCCGGGTCCGAGGACATCGAGATCCGGCCCTCCAAGCATCTCTTCCTGAGGCAGAGCCTGTTCGCCGAGCGGCTCCGCGCCTGGATCGAGGGCAAGAAGGCGAGCTGGCCCCTGCTGGTCACCTCCATCGCCCTGAAGTGGCTGGACGAAGGCCTGCAGGACCGGGGGATCACCCGCGACCTGGAGTGGGGCGTGCCGGTCAACGCCGCCGACTGGGGTCCCAACCCCGAGGGTCTTCTCCCGGACGTCGAGGGACTGAAGGGCAAGGTCTTCTACGTCTGGTTCGACGCCCCCATCGAGTACATAGGCGCCACCCGGGAGTGGGCGGACGCGACGGGCGCGGACTGGGAGCGCTGGTGGCGCGGCGACGCGGCCTCGGACGTCACCTACGTCCAGTTCATGGGCAAGGACAACGTGCCCTTCCACACGGTGGGCTTTCCCTGCACCCTGATCGGCGTGAACGAGCGGCTGGGCCCGGACGGCGCCTGGACGCCGGCCTCGAACACTCCCTGGAAGCTGGTCGACCGTCTGAAGGGCTTCAACTGGCTGGACTATTACGGCGGCCGGTTCTCGACCTCGCAGCAGCGCGGGGTCTTCATGGACCAGGCCCTGGAGCTCCTGCCGCCGGACTACTGGCGCTGGTGGATCATCGCCAACGCCCCCGAGGGCTCGGATGCGAGCTTTGTCTGGGAGCAGTTCCAGGCTCAGATCAACGCCGACCTTGCCGACGTGTTCGGCAACTTTGTGAATCGCATCCTGCGCTTCACGGAGAGTCGGTTCGAGGGGAGGGTCCCGGAAGGCGGGGAAGAGGGGCCGTTGGAGGCGCGCCTGCGCACTGACGTGGCCGAGAAGCTGGGCGAGCTGACCACCCAGCTTGAGGCGCTCGAAATGCGTAAGTCCGCCCAGGCCCTGCGCCAGCTCTGGGTGCTGGGCAACCAGTACCTGACCGAGGCGGCGCCCTGGACCGCGGTGAAGACCGACCGGGAACGGGCGGCGGTCTCCGTGCGGATGGGCCTGAACCTTGTGGCGCTGTTCGCGCGGGTTTCCCGGCCCTTCATCCCCTTCACCTGCGAGGTGGTGGCGAAGGCGGTGGGCGAGTCACCGGACGCCCCCTGGCCGGACGCCACGGCCGCCCTGGATCTCCTGCCCGCCGGGCGGGAGGTGAAGGCGCCCGAGGTCTTGTTCCGGAAGATCGAGGGCGATCAGGTCGAGTCCTGGCGGGCCCGGTTCGGCGGGCCGGAAGCCGACTGAGCTATCGCCCGGTCAGGGCCTGCCGGCTCGCCTCCTCCTCGGGGCTGATATCAACGACGTCCGGCGCCGCGGCGTTGTAGGCGGGCGTCTGGCCGAGGTCGATCACGACCGAGCGATGGCCCTGCCAGATCATGTGCAGGGCGACATAGAGGACGATGACCAGGCCGAGGAAGCCCAGCCATCGGTGGCGCTGGAGAAGGCTGGCGATCCAGGTGGCGGCAAGGCCCATGAGGGCGATGGACAGCAGCAGGCCCACCACCAGGACCCAGACGTGCTCGCGGGCCGCGCCAGCCACCGCCAGGACGTTGTCCAGGGACATGGCGACGTCCGCCAGCAGGATCTGCGTCATGGCCTGGCGCATGGTCTTGGGACGCGGCGTCGTGGTGGGCTCTCCCTCGAACTCGACGCCTGTGGCTTCCTCGAGGGCCTCTGCCGCCTCGGCCGCCTCGGCCTCATGCCCCTCCCGGAGCTCGCGCCACATCTTCCAGCACACCCAGAGCAGGAGGATGCCGCCGGCGAGGAGAAGGCCGATCAACTGCAGGAGCTGGACGGTTACGACGGCCAGGCCCAGCCGCAGGACGACGGCGGCGATGAGGCCGTAGAATATGGCCTTGCGCCGCTGCTCGGCCGGCAGGCCAGCGGCCGCGAGGCCAACGGCGACAGCGTTGTCCCCGGCGAGGGCCAGGTCGATCATGATGACCTGTCCAAGAGCGATCAGGGCGTCCGCGGAGGGGAGGGCGATATCCAGCATGTCCTCTTGTGACGCGGTGCGGGGCGGGGGGCAACCTTACCGCGCTTGCGGCGGATGGGGGCTGGCGGCAAGGTGCGGAAAAGCCAAGGGAGAACGCCCACATGACCCGGACCCTGACTCCCCCGGAGCCGATCCTCGAGCCCGACCTGCCGATCATCGATCCGCACCACCACCTGTGGGACCGGCCGGGCGCCCGCGGCGCCGACCTCGCCCCGCCGTCCCATCCCTTCGAGGCGGTGATCCGGCTCTCCCCCAGATACCTGTTCGACGAGTTGCTGGCCGACATGACCAGCGGACATAAGGTGGTGGCCACGGTCTACATGGAATGCGGCGCCATGTACCGGAAGGGCGCCGAGCCCGCCTTCCGGCCTGTGGGCGAGACCGAGTTCGTCAATGGGGTCGCGGCCATGTCGGCCAGCGGGATCTATGGCGATGTCCGGGCTTGTGCAGCCATCGTCGGCCATGTCGACCTGACCCTCGGCGTCGCGGCTCGCGAGGTGCTTGAGGCCCACATGGCGGCCAGCCCGCGATTCCGGGGAATCCGGCACTCGGCGTCCTCTGACCCTGACCCCGCCGTCCTGGGGCCGCTGTCGGGACGCCCCCCGGGCCTCTACCGGGACGCCCGGTTCCGCCAAGGATTCGCTCAGCTTGCGCCCCTTGGCCTCTCCTTCGACGCCTGGCTGCTGGAGCCCCAGCTCGACGATCTCATCGACCTCGCCCGCGCCTTCCCGGACACCCAGATCATCGTCGACCATGTGGGTACGCCCCTGGGTCTTGGCGTCTACGCCGGACAACGCGATGCGCGTTTCGCGACCTGGCGCGAGAAGATCCAGGCCTTGGCCGCCCTGCCGAACGTGGCCTGCAAGATCGGCGGCCTCGCCATGGCCTTCCCGGCCTTTCCCTCCTTCCTGTCCGATCCGCCGGCGTCGTCTGACCAGCTGGCGCGAGAGTGGCGTCCCCATGTGGAGACCTGCATCGAGGCCTTCGGGGCCGATCGCTGCATGTTCGAGAGCAATTTCCCGGTGGACCTGGGCGCGTGCGACTACCGGACCCTCTGGAACGCCTTCAAGCGGCTGGCGGCGGGGGCCTCGGCGACCGAGAAGACTGCGCTGTTCTCCGGGACGGCCCAACAGATCTACCGGGTCGACCTGACCTGAGGCCTCGCCGGGGTCTTGCCCCCGGACGCGTCCGACCTCACAGTTGAATCCAAAAAACAGGGGAGAAAACCATGGCGATCGATTTCGAGATTCCGGAAGACGCAAAGGCGATGCGCGAGCGCGTCCGCCGCTGGGTGCACGAGGAATGCATTCCGGCGGAGAAGCGTCTGGTGGACCGCGAGTCCTTCAAGGTCGTTCTGGCCGAACTCAGGGCGAAGGCGCGCTCTCAGGGACTGTGGAGCCCCTTCATCCCGAAGGAACACGGCGGCATGGGCCTGGGTCCGCTGGCCAACGCCCTGGTCCAGATGGAACTCGGCGAGAGCCACCTCGGCGCCCTGTCGATGAACAGCCAGGGGCCTGACGACGCCACCATGCTGACCCTGCTCGCGCACGGCACCGACTTCCAGAAGGAAAAGTACCTCAAGCCGCTTCTGAACGGCGAGAAGCGCGTCTGCTACTCCATGACCGAGAAGGCCGCGGGCGCCGACGCCACGGGCATGCAGACCCGGGCGGTGAAGGACGGCAAGGGCAACTACGTCCTGAACGGCGAGAAGTGGTTCTCGTCCGCCGCCAGCGCCGCGGACCTGGCCCTCGTCATGGCCATGACCGATCCCGAGGCGCCCCGTCATCAGCGCTACTCGACCTTCATCGTCGAGCTTCCGAACCCCGGCTACATCATCAAGCGTGATATCCCGACCATGGCGGCGGAAGGCCCGCTTTCGCACATCATGGGCGGCGGCCACTCCGAGATCGATATCAAGGACCTGGTGGTCCCGGCGGAGAACCTGCTGGGCGGCGAAGGCAATGGCTTCAACATGGGCCAGCACCGCCTGGCCTACGGCCGCCTGCGCCATGGCATGCACAATGTGGCCCTGGCCCAGCGGGCCCTTGATCTGGCGGTCAAGCACGTCACCTCACGCGAGACCTTCGGGCAGAAGCTGTCCAAGCGGCAGGGCGTCCAGTGGATGCTGGCCGACTGCGCCAGCGAGCTCTACATGGCCCGCTTGATGCTTCTCCACATCGCCTACAAGGCCGAGAAAGGCATGGACCTGCGGCAGGAGAACTCCATCGCCAAGGTCTTTCTGGCGAACATGGTGCACAAGGTGGTGGACACCGCCATCCAGCTGCACGGGGCTCTGGGCTACAGCCGCGATACGCCCCTGGCGGCCTGGTACACCCACATTCGCTCGCAGCGGCTGGTGGACGGGCCGGACGAGGTGCACCGCTGGACCACGGGCCGCAATGTCATCCGCGCCTTCGAGCGGGACGGCACCACAGCGGCGGCGGCGGGCGGCGACCTGCTCTGACCCCGCCGGCTCAGCGGCGGCGGCGGGCGGCCTCGTAGAGCGCCACCGCCGCCGCCGCGGAGACGTTGAGGCTTTCAAAGCCGCCCGGCATGGGAATACGGGCGGTCTCATCGCAGTGCTCGGCGACAAGCCGGCGGACGCCCTCGCCCTCGGAGCCGAGGACCAGCACGACCGGGCCGCCGTCGAGCACCTCGGACAGGTCGCGCGCGGCATCGCCATCCAGGCCCACCGCCCGCCATCCGAGGTCCGAGAGCCGCTCCAGGGCCCGGGACAGGTTCACCGTTCGGGCCACGGGCAGGATGTCAACGGCCCCCGCGGCAGCCTTGGCCAGGGCCCCTGACAGGCGCGGCGCCCGGCGCTCCTGGAGGATCACCCCGCGCGCTCCGAAGGCAGCGGCCGATCGCAGGATGGCGCCGACATTCCCGGCGTCCGTCACCTGGTCCAGCATGAGAAGGACGGCTCCCGGCTCCGGGGCGAAGTCTTCAAGGTCCACGGGGTCAGGTTCAGGCCCTTCCAGGGCGAGCCCCTGGTGCGCCGCGCCGGGCGGCAGGAGCCGGGCCATGGACGGGGCGTCCATCACTTCAAGTCGCTTCAGTTGTCCGAATCGCTGCTCCAGGTCCCGGGCGCGGTCCGGGGTGGCGACGAGGCGGCGCAGGGCGGGCCTTGCGGGGTTGGACAGGGCCGCCTCGACGGCGTGGACACCCCAGATCCACTCGCCAGAGGTGGCCTGGAATTGGGATTTCGGAGGGCCGCCTGACCCGGAAGCCACAGGGCCCCTTCGGCGCTTTCGGCCTGCGTTGCGTTCGGGATGCGAGGCCACTATAAGACGCGCTCCAAATTGAGGCCGGGGCTTTTCCGGGCCTTGATAGGATGTCCGGCGCGCTGGGGGAATGTACCGAGTGGCAAAGGGGGGGGACTGTAAATCCCCTGGCGCAAGCCTTCGTAGGTTCGAGTCCTACTTCCCCCACCACGCTCCGGGCCTGAACCTTAGTCCCGGAGGCTCGCAGGAGCGCCACCCAATGCGGGTATAGCACAATGGTAGTGCAGCAGCCTTCCAAGCTGAGGATGCGGGTTCGATTCCCGCTACCCGCTCCAACCCTCTAGACCAGCCGGCAGGACCCCATGGCCAAAGAGAAATTCGAACGCAATAAGCCGCACTGCAACATCGGCACGATTGGTCACGTTGACCATGGCAAGACGACGCTGACGGCTGCGATCACGATGACGCTTGCGAAGTCGGGCGGCGCGACGGCGAAGAAGTATGACGAGATTGACGCGGCTCCTGAGGAGAAGGCGCGGGGGATCACGATCAACACGGCGCACGTCGAGTATGAGACTCAGAACCGTCACTATGCGCACGTGGACTGCCCTGGGCACGCGGACTACGTGAAGAACATGATCACGGGTGCGGCGCAGATGGACGGCGCGATCCTGGTGGTGAGCGCGGCGGACGGCCCGATGCCCCAGACGCGGGAGCACATTCTTCTGGCGCGCCAGGTGGGTGTTCCGGCCCTGGTGGTCTACATGAACAAGGTGGACCTGGTGGATGACCCGGAGCTTCTGGACCTGGTCGAGATGGAGGTCCGTGAGCTTCTGTCGTCGTACAACTTCCCGGGGGATGACATCCCGATCGTGAAGGGCTCGGCGAAGGTGGCCATTGACGGTGGCGACCCGATCCTGGGCGAGAACTCGATCCTGGAGCTGATGACGCAGGTGGATGCGTACATTCCGCAGCCTGAGCGTCCTGTGGACCTTCCGTTCCTGATGCCTGTGGAAGACGTGTTCTCGATCTCGGGCCGCGGCACGGTTGTGACGGGCCGGATCGAGAAGGGCATCGTGAAGGTGGGCGAGGAAGTCGAGATCGTTGGGATCCGTCCGGTTCAGAAGACGGTGTGCACGGGCGTTGAGATGTTCCGCAAGCTCCTGGACCAGGGGCAGGCGGGCGACAATGTGGGTGTTCTGCTGCGCGGCACGAAGCGCGAGGACGTGGAGCGCGGCCAGGTGCTGTGCAAGCCGGGCTCGATCACGCCGCACACGAAGTTCGTGGCGGAGGCCTATATCCTGACGAAGGAGGAGGGCGGTCGTCACACGCCGTTCTTCACGAACTATCGTCCTCAGTTCTACTTCCGGACGACGGACGTGACGGGGATCATCCGCCTGAAGGAAGGCGTCGAGATGATCATGCCGGGCGACAACGCCGAGCTGGACGTGGAGCTGATCACGCCGATCGCGATGGACCAGGGCCTTCGGTTCGCCATCCGCGAGGGTGGCCGGACGGTGGGCGCCGGGGTGGTCTCGAAGATCGTCGAGTAGATCCTCGCCCATCCCCCCGGCCCAGCCGGGACACACCAGGGGCCGCGGAGAAAACTCCGCGGCCCCTTTCGTTTGGCGCCCTTGGATCCCGTTCCAGAGGGCGGCGTAGAAGGGGGAGACGCTCCGCTTGACGGGGGCGAGTCGGGCACGTATACCCGCGCCTCCTGTTGGACCGGCTGTGCCTGAAGACCTTGTGTCGGAGGGCAGACGCGGTTCGCGGAGCGACCCTTTCCAAGGACATCCGTCCGAGGTGAGGGCGGAAGTAGGCGCAAGCGATTGCGCGGACTTCGTTTCGTTTTGCGGACTTTCGTGTGCGGTCGCCTCACCGAGGCGGCTGGAGTTGGTCTTTGAAATGGTCAATGGCACGCGGACGGACCGCCGTCTGTAGGGGAACTTAAGAGCGATATGGATCGTCAGAACATCCGCATCCGGCTCAAGGCCTTCGATCACCGCGTGCTGGACCATTCCACGCGCGAGATCGTGAACACGGCCAAGCGCACCGGCGCGACCGTCCGGGGGCCCATCCCCCTGCCGACGCAAATCGAGAAATTCACGGTCAACCGCTCGCCGCACATCGACAAGAAGTCGCGCGAGCAGTTCGAAATCCGCACGCACAAGCGCGTGCTCGATATCGTCGATCCCACGCCCCAGACCGTCGATGCGCTGATGAAGCTCGACCTGTCCGCCGGCGTGGACGTCGAGATCAAGCTCTAGGGGGATCGGTCGATGCGTACCGGCGTGATCGCCAAGAAACTCGGCATGGCCCGCTTCTTCGATGAAGAGGGCGTCCACGTGCCTGTCACCGTGCTCAGCCTGGATGGCTGCGCCGTGACCGCCCACCGCACGGCGGAGCGCGACGGCTATGTCGCCCTCCAGCTGGGCGCAGGGCTCCGCAAGCCCAAGAACGTCACCAAGCCCCTGCGCGGTCATTTCGCCAAGGCCGAGGTCGAGCCTCGCCACAAGGTGGCCGAGTTCCGGGTGTCGCCCGAGAACCTCATCGAGGTCGGGGCCGAGCTGACCGCCGATCACTTTGTGGTCGGCCAGAAGGTGGACGTCACGGGCGCCACGATCGGCAAGGGCTTCGCCGGCGCCATGAAGCGTTGGAACTTCGGCGGCATGCGCGCCACCCACGGCGTGTCCGTGTCGCACCGCGCCCACGGTTCCACCGGCCAGCGCCAGGATCCTGGCAAGACCTTCCGGGGCAAGAAGATGGCCGGCCATCTCGGCCAGGAAACCGTCACCACTCTGGGCCTCACCGTGTGGCGCATCGACGCTGACCGCGGCCTGATCATGGTGAAGGGCTCTGTTCCCGGTTCCGAAGGGTCCTGGGTCCGGATCCGGGACGCCGTGAAGTTTCCGCCGATCGGCGCTCCGACGCCGGGCGCCTTCCGTAAGGCCGGCCAGGCTGCAGCTCCCGCTGCTGACGCCGCGCCCGCCGAAGAGGCTCCGCAAGCCGAGGGTCAGGAATAATGAAACTCGACGTCATCAAGCTCGACGGCGGGAAGGGCGGTTCGATCGAACTGTCCGACGCCATCTTCGGGATCGAGGAGATTCGCGGGGACATCCTTCAGCGGGTCGTGACCTGGCAGTTGGCCAAGCGCCGCGCCGGGACCCACAAGATCCAGGTCCGGAACGAGGTCTCCCGGACCAGCAAGAAGATGTACAAGCAGAAGGGCACTGGCGGCGCCCGTCACGGTTCGCGCCGGGCGGCCCAGTTCGTGGGCGGCGCCAAGGCTCATGGGCCGGTCGTACGCAGCCACGCCTTTGATCTGCCCAAGAAGGTCCGGGCCCTGGCCCTGCGGCACGCCCTGTCGTCCAAGGCCCGCTCCGGCGACCTCATGGTGGTCGACAGCCTGGCGCTGCCGGAAGCCAAGACGGCGGCGCTCCGCACGACGCTTGGCAAGATCGGCCTGGTCAACGCCCTGGTCATCGCCGGCCCCGAGGTTGACGGCAACTTCCGCCTCGCCGCCCGCAACATCCCGAATGTGGACGTGCTGCCGAACGCCGGCCTCAACGTCTACGATGTGCTGCGTCGCCGGACCCTCGTCCTCACCAAGGACGCTGTCGAGGCGATCAACGCCCGCTTCGCCGAGAAGGAGGCCGCCTGATGGCCACGCCCTCCGCCCGCCATTACGACACCATCCTGTCTCCGGTGATCACTGAGAAGGCCACCCTGCTCTCCGAGCAGAACAAGGTCGTCTTCCGCGTCGCCGGCGACGCCACCAAGGACGAGATCGCAGCCGCCGTCGAAGCGCTGTTCAAAGTCTCGGTGACCAAGGTCAACACCCTCAATGTGAAGGGCAAGACCAAGCGTTTCCGGGGCCGCGAGGGTCGTCGCTCCGACGTCAAGAAGGCTGTCGTGACCCTGGCCGAAGGCCAGTCCATCGACATCACCACGGGGCTCTGAACCGATGGCTCTGAAGCAGTATAATCCGACGTCCCCCGGCCGCCGCACCCTGGTGCTGATCGACCGGTCCGAGCTCCACAAGGGCCGCCCCGAGAAGTCTCTCGTCGAGGGTCTGACCAAGACCGGTGGGCGGGGCGGTGGCGGCCGCATTGCGGTGCGCTTCCGCGGCGGTGGCGCCAAGCGCCTTTATCGCAAGGTGGACTTCAAGCGCCGCAAGTTTGACGTCGTCGGCACGGTCGAGCGGATCGAGTATGATCCGAACCGCACCGCCTTCATCGCCCTGATCCGCTATGCGGATGGGGAGGCGGCCTACATCCTGGCCCCGCAGCGCCTGAAGGCCGGCGACCAGGTGATCGCCGCTGAGCGCGCCGACGTGAAGCCCGGCAACGCCATGCCCCTGCGGGCCATGCCGATCGGTTCAATCATTCACAACATCGAGCTGAAGCCCCTCAAGGGCGGCCAGATCGCCCGCTCGGCCGGGGCTTATGCCCAGCTGGTCGGTCGTGACGCCGGCTATGCCCAGATCCGCCTGAACTCTGGCGAGCTGCGGATGGTTCCGGACGGCTGCATGGCCACCGTGGGCGCGGTCTCGAATCCCGACCATATGAATGAAGTCCTGGGTAAGGCCGGTCGCTCGCGGCACAAGGGGCGTCGTCCCCACGTCCGCGGCGTCGCCATGAACCCGGTCGACCATCCGCACGGCGGCGGCGAAGGCCGCACCTCTGGCGGCCGGCATCCGGTCACGCCCTGGGGCAAGCCGACCAAGGGGTCGCGCACCCGCACCAACAAGGCGACGGACAAGTTCATCATCCGCTCGCGTCACGCCCGGAAGGCTCGCTGATCCATGACCCGTTCCGTCTGGAAAGGACCGTTTGTCGACGGTTACCTGCTCAAGAAGGCGGAGGCCGCGCAGGTCTCCGGCCGCAAGGACGTCATCAAGACCTGGTCGCGCCGTTCGACCATCATGCCGCAATTCGTCGGCCTGACCTTCGGCGTCCATAACGGCCAGAAGCACGTGCCCGTCCTCGTCTCCGAGGACATGGTGGGCATGAAGCTCGGTGAGTTCGCCCCGACCCGGTATTTCCCGGGTCATGCGGCGGACAAGAAGGCGAAGAGGAAGTAGGCATGTCCAAGCCGTCCAATCCCCGCCGCCTGAAGCCGGCTGAGGCCATGGCCAAGGCCACCACCCTGCGGGTCAGCCCCCGCAAGCTGAACCTGGTGGCCCAGTCGATCCGCGGCCTGAAGGTCCAGCGGGCCCTCAACGAGCTGGAGTTCAGCCACAAGCGGATCGCCCGCGACGTGCGCAAGGCGCTCTACTCGGCCATCTCGAACGCTGAGAACAACCACAACCTCGACATCGACTCCCTGGTCGTCGCCGAGGCCTACGTGGGAAAGAACCTGGTGATGAAGCGTTTCGCGGCGCGCGCCCGCGGCCGCGCATCCCGTATCCAGAAGCCTTTCAGCGAGATCACCATCGTGGTCCGCGAACTCGGTGAGGCCGCCTGATGGGTCAGAAAGTCAATCCTGTCGGGCTTCGCCTCGGCGTCAACCGTACGTGGGACAGCCGCTGGTTCGCCGACGGCGCGGACTATGGGCGCCTGCTTCACGAGGACCTGAAGGTCCGGGCGGAGCTGAAGAAGCGTCTGTATCAGGCGGGCGTCAGCCGGATCATCATCGAACGGCCGCACAAGAAGTGCCGGATCACCATCTATGCCGCACGCCCCGGCGTGATCATCGGCAAGAAGGGCGCGGACATCGAGAAGCTGCGCAAGGATGTGGCGGCGATCACCGGCGGCGAGGTTCACCTCAACATCGTCGAGATCCGCAAGCCCGAGGCCGACGCACAGTTGATCGCCGAGAATATCACCTCGCAGCTTGAGCGCCGGATCGCCTTTCGCCGCGCCATGAAGCGCTCGATGCAGTCGGCCATGCGTCTGGGCGCAAAGGGCATCCGCATCAACGTCTCCGGGCGCCTTGGCGGGGCCGAGATCGCCCGTATGGAATGGTACAAGGAAGGCCGCGTGCCGCTGCACACCCTCCGTGCTGACATGGACTTCGGTTTCGCCGAGGCGAAGACGACCTACGGCATCATCGGCGTGAAGGTGTGGGTCTTCAAGGGCGAGGTCCTGGAGCACGATCCCATGGCCATGGACAAGCGCCTGGCCTCAGAGTCCGGCCCGGCCGGCGAGGGTGGCGGCCGCGAACGTTCCGGCGATCGTCCGGACCGGGGGCCGCGCCGCGACCGCCGCGAGACCGCGGGAGCCTAAGAGACAGCCATGCTTTCCCCGAAGAAGACAAAGTACCGCAAGCAGTTCAAGGGCAAGATCCATGGGACGGCCAAGGGCGGCTTCACGCTGAACTTCGGCTCCTATGGCCTGAAGTCGGTCGAGCCTGAGCGGATCACCGCCCGGCAGATCGAGGCGGCCCGTCGGGCGATCACCCGCCAGATGAAGCGCCAGGGCCGGGTCTGGATCCGGATCTTCCCGGACGTTCCGGTGACCGACAAGCCGGCCGAAGTGCGGATGGGTAAGGGCAAGGGCTCGGTGGAATACTGGGCCGCCCGGGTTCATCCCGGCCGGATCATGTTCGAGATCGACGGGGTCCCGGACGACATCGCCCGTGAGGCGCTGCGTCTCGGCGCCGCCAAGCTGCCGGTGAAGACCCGTATCGTCACCCGCATCGACGCCGTCGCGGAGCACGCGTGATGAAGACTGAAGACCTTAGGATCATGACCCCCGACCAGCTCGCCGAGAACCTGCTGAACCTGAAGAAGGAGCAGTTCAACCTGCGCTTCCAGGCGGCCACAGGTCAGGTCGAGAAGACCCATCGCGCCGGCGAGATCCGCAAGGATATCGCCCGGATCAAGACCGTCCTGCGCAGCCGCCAGGCCACGGCCTAGGGAGTACGAACATGCCGAAACGCATTCTTGAAGGCGTCGTGGTCTCCGACAAGGGCGACAAGACGGTGGTGGTGAAGGT
>Ga0315902_10000912_pt1 | contig 48685 bp, 39 predicted proteins | sample LakEriMetagenome_9_FD_203523 | JGI IMG/M metagenome (GOLD analysis project Ga0315902, IMG submission 203523) | Freshwater fungal communities from buoy surface, Lake Erie, Ohio, United States - Buoy 12 MA117 | ecosystem: Environmental > Aquatic > Freshwater > Lake > Lake biofilm | place: USA... | reverse complement strand
TGATCTGGTGCTGCTGGCCGTGGTCGCCTCGTCGTTCGACTGGCTGCTGCCGCCCGTCCTGGATGACTCGCTCCTGGGACTGCTGATCTACTTCGCGGGCTTCTGGTGGTGGAAGGCGACCACCCCCGGAGGCATGGTCATGGGCCTGCGCGTGGCCCGGCTCAACGGTGAGCGCCTCTCGCTGCTTGATGCGGGCCTGCGGAGCCTCGTGGGTGTCGTGGCGTTCATTCCGCTCGGCGCAGGGGTCCTGTGGATTCTTCGCGAGCCCGAGCGGCAGGCCTGGCATGACCTGGCGCTCGGCACGGTGGTCGTGCGCGTGCCGAAGGACGTGCGACTCTGACCACGGGACGGCCGGCACTCAGGGCGCCGGATCCGGCGAAGGGGCCGGAGCCACGGGACTCGCCTGTCTGGTGAGGTGCATCTGCCCGGCCGGCGCGGCAAAGCCGCCGGCAAAGTCTTCGTCGAGGCGGCGGTCCTTGACCGTCGCCATCGCGAAGTAATCGGCCTGGATCCGCTCCCGGGTCACGTCGAGCACGTAGTAGCCCCGGCGGCGCCCGTCCACATAGTGCAGGTGCGGGCGTGCGTCGCGGAGGGCGGCCAGGTTCCGCTCGCCGTCTGGGCCGGATCCGACATTGCTCGGGGACGACACGGACGTGCCGACGAACTCGACAGCCAGCGACCCGCGCCCGGTGGTCGCATCGTACTGGTCGAACGGGCGCCGCGGCAGGTCGTACACCCAGGCACTGTGGACATCGCCGGTCAGCACCGCCACGCCTGACAGGCGCTGCTGCTCGATCATGTCGAAGACCCGATCACGTGCACCCCGATAGCCGTCCCACGAGTCGGTGTTGGTCGTCGGCCGCCCCGGCAGCGTCTGCGGGGCGAACATCACCTGCTGCCCCAGAATCTGCCACCGCGTGCCCGCACGCGCGGACGCCGCCAGTTCCCCGTGCAGCCACGCCTCCTGGGCCTCGCCCAGCAGCTGGCGCGTGCGATCTTCGACGCCAGCCACATCGTCGCGCGAGGGCCGCTCCTGATCGCGGCCCACGATGCGCGTGTCGAGCAGGATCAGGTCGGCCAGGGTGCCCACGTGCAGCGTGCGGTAGATCTGCGGTTCGAGCGAGGCGGCATGCTCGCGGATCGGCATCCACTCGTAGTACGCCTGCAGGGCTGCCGCGCGCCTCGTCCACCACGAGCCTTCCCCCCGGTCCTCGTTGTGGTTCTGCGCACCCTCGCGCCAGGTGTTGTTCGTGAACTCATGGTCGTCCCACACCGCAATCAGCGGATGCTGACGGTGCATCGCCTGACTGTCGGGGTCAGCCTTGTACTGCGCGTGGCGCAGCCGATAGTCGGCCAGGGCGACAATCTCGCGATCGGGAGCAGGCACGCGTCCGAGGGTGGTGCCATCCCCGAATTCGGCGTTCCGATACTCGTAGATGTAATCGCCAAGGTGGACGACGGCATCCAGATCGGCGCGTCGGGCCAGTGCTCCGTAGGCGTTGAAGTAGCCCTGCGGGAGGTTCGAGCACGACACCACGCCGAGGCGCAGTCTCGCGGCGTCCGCCCCCGGCAGCGTGCGCAGGCGGCCCACGGGCGACTGGCCACCGGTCACGTCGAAGCGATAGTAGTAGGCCGTGCCGGGCTGCAGCCCGGTCACATCCACTTTCACGGTGTAGTCGCGCCACGCGCCGGTGGGCGTCTCTCCGCGTGCGACAACCCGGCGCAGTTGCGGATCGCGCGCCACAACCCAGCGCACCATCGCCGCTGTGGCGTCAGTCGTGATCCGCGTCCAGATGATGGCGCGGTCCGTCAGTGGATCACCGCTGGCCACGCCGTGGCGGAACTGCTGATCAGATGCTGCCTGCATGCCCGCGCGCAGGCGGGCAGCACTGACCACTGGCAGGGCCACCACGGGGGCCGCAGCCAGGAAATGACGACGGGAGAGTCGGCGCATGGCGGCAGTGTAGCGAGGCCGTGTTACGTCGGTGTGACTTCGGCGTGGCCTCCCGGGTCAACACCGAGCGCGGCCAGCAGCGGCGGCGTCGCGGCGGTTGTGAGCAGGGCCACGAGTACCATAATCGCGAACATCTGTCCGCTGATGATGCCGAGATCGAGGCCGATGTTCAGCACCACCACTTCCATCAGGCCGCGGGTATTCATCAGCACGCCGATGGCGAGGGCCTCGCGTGGAGACGAGCCGGTGAGGCGTGCGGCCAGGCCGGCGCCGGCGATCTTGACGACCGTCGCCAGCAGCAGCAGGGCGAGCAGCAGCAGCCAGTCGCCCGACGAGTCGAGCAGGCCGATGCGCGTGCGCACACCGCTGAACGCGAAGAAGAGCGGCAGCAGCACGGGCGTGACGAACCCGCCGAACCGTGCCGGCAGAACGCGGGTGAGCGTCGCACGCCTGGGCATGGCGGCGCCCATGAGAAAGCCGCCGAAGAGCGCGTGCAGCCCGAGCGCGTGCGTGATCCAGGCCGAGGCGATGACGAGGGCGCTGACCACGGCGGTGTCTTCCGTGGCGTCGGCGTCGCTCCTGCGGGCCAGGCGGCGATGCACCCACGGCCGTACGCCCATCCAGACGATGCCGGTGTAGAGCAGCCCCCCGCCGACGGTCCACGCGATGCCGGCAGGATCTGAGGCGGCGGCGATGCCTACCACCACCGCCAGCAGGCTCCAGGCCGCGACATCGCCCACGGCGGCGGCGGCCAGGGCGATCGCCCCGATGCGGCTGTGCACCAGGCCGCGTTCCGTGAGGATGCGCGCCAGCACGGGAAAGGCAGTCACGCTCATCGCAACGCCCACAAACAGCGCGAACGTCAGCGGTGTGGCGTTCGCGCCCGCGAGCCCCGCGGGCAGCCGTGTCGCCACCAGTGCGCCGGCCACCAGGGGAATCGCCGTGCCTGCCACACTCACGGCCACGGCCGCGTGCGCACGGTCCCCCAGGTGATCGGCCTCGAACTCGAGGCCCACCAGGAACATGAAGAAGACCAGGGCAAGTTCGGCCACGGCGCCCAGCAGGGGAAGGCTTTCGGTCGGGAACAGCGCCTGCATGGCACCGGGCCACACCACGCCGAGCACCGACGGCCCGAGCACAATCCCGGCCAGAATTTCGGCAATCACGCGGGGCTGTCCGAGGGGCCGCAGGAGTCGGGCCAACAGTGCACCCGCGACGAGCACCGTGCCCGTCTGGGCGAGGAGGAGAACGATGGGCACGGAACGGCGATCCGTTCCGATGCTCACACGCGGTCCCCGAGGGGGACCGCGTGTCGCTCAGAACGTCAGGTGGGCGAGTACGGCCGCCCCTGATCCGTGCGGGCACGCTCGGAGACGGTAGCCCCCCGAAGGAGGCCACCGCCGCGATACGCGATCGTGGCTACGGCTTGCGCGCCGGAGCCGCTCCCCGGGCCGCCGGCGCGGCGCCCTTGCCCTTGGTGACCAGCTTCTGCACGCGCCAGTTGATGAGCTCGCCCACCCAGATTTCATCCTCGGAGGGGCAGGCAATCGCGTGGATCCAGCCGAACTCGCCGAGGTTGCGGCCCGGCTGGCCGTAGACGCCCAGCACCTTGCCGTCGAGCGACACCTTGTAGATGCGGCTCGGATAGAGATCGCCGATGAACAGCACCGGGTTCGGGCCCGGCGTCATGCACAGCGCATCGGGTGCCCCCGGGGCCTGCGACCCGGTCTTGGCGTTCGGGGCCTCGCTGCCGTAGGTGATCTTGCCGCGCGAGGTGTCGACGGGCACATCCACCACAAACTCGCGGAGGAACTGTCCCTCGGTGTTCAGCACCTGGATGCGGCGGTTGCCGCGATCGGCCACAAAGATCTCGTCATTCGGCCCGACGGCGATGCCATGCGGTGTATCAAACTGCCCGGGCCCCTTGCCGAGGCTGCCCCAGCTGGCGATCCACTCGCCCTTCGCGTTGACCTTGGCCACGCGCGAATTCACGTAGCCGTCGGTGAAGTAGCTATTCCCCTTGCTGTCCCACGCCACGTCGGTCGGCTGGTTGAACACATTGTCGCGGTGCACGGGCACCGGGTTGCGCGGGTTGTTGTTGGCCGGCAGCTCGACCGGCAGGCCGGCGCGCTTGAGCAGCTGCCCGATCTGCGAGGCGTAGTCGGGCGGCACGTCGAGGTGAGACGACTCGCCCTTGCGGCCGAAGACCCACTCGGTCCGCCCCTGCGGGTTGAGCTTGAGGATCATGTTCGACCCCTTGTCGACCACCCAGATGTTGTCCTGCTTGTCGATGCGCACGGCATGCGCATACGACCACGCGAAAAGATTCTTGCCGATCTCGCGCACGAACCGGCCGCGGTTGTCGAACTCGAGCAGCTGCGCGGCGGTGGCCATGTAGGCCGGGCCGGTCGAGTTGCCGCGCGAGAACACGAAGATGTGCCCCTTCGAGTTGATGGCCACGCCGGCAATTTCGCCGAAGTGCACATCGGGAGGCAGCGTCAGGGGATTCGGCACCGACTCGAACGGCAGTTCGGGCACGGCGGCAGCGGGGGCTTGCTGAGTGGAGACCGGAGCGGCCACGAGGGCCGTGAGGGTCAGGGCGACAGCCAGGGACAGTCGGTTCATGGGGCGACACGCTATCCCGTTCCGCGCCAGAGGTAAAGCGGAAGTGCGTGTGTAAAGAAAGTTTTACAGGAATGCCATCCGTCCCCCACGAGGCTGCCGGCCCCATCGGGACGATTTGGTACACAGGCAGCCGTCCGGTCACCTCTCGATACGGCCCGTCCCCCGCGACAGGGCACCCTTGCCACGCACGCCCCGTGCGCCTATGCTGAAGGCCTTCGTGGCGCGCTTCCTCAGTCCGGCCTACTTCCTGCTGCTGGCCGTCATCCACACGTGGCCCATGGCGAGCAGCCCGGGCACGCTCACCCGGAACGACAACGGCGACGCCGTCCTGAACGAGTGGATCCTCGCCTGGGTTGCCCATGCGCTGCGCACCGATCCGCTGTCGCTGTTTCAGGCGCCCATCTTCCATCCCGACCGGTACACCCTCGCCTTCTCGGAGAACCTGCTGGTCCCCGCCCTGCTGGGCCTGCCGCTGCAGTGGGCCGGATGGTCTCCCGTGCTCGTACACAACCTGCTCTTCATGGGCGGCTTTGCCCTCACCGGGTTCACCACCAGCATCGTCGTGTCCCGCTGGACCGGCGACCGCTGGGCCGGGCTGCTCGCCGGCACCGCCATGGCCTTCAACGCGCACACGCTGACGCGGCTCGCCCACATCCAGGCGCAGTACTTCGCCTTCTTCCCGCTGGCGCTGTTCGCGCTCGACCGCCTGTTCCAGGAGCCACGGCTCCGGCATGCGCTTCACCTGGCGGCGTGGTTTGTGCTGCAGGCGTATTCCTCGATTTATCTCCTGACCTTCACCAGCGTCGGACTCGTGGCGGCCGCCCTCACGCGCCCCGGTGCGTGGCGGCGCGTGCGTGCCTGGGGGCCCTACGCGCTGCTGGCCGGTGTACTGGCGGTGGCGCTCTGCCTGCCCATGCTCTGGCCGTACCACAAGGCCAGCGAGCTGCAGCAGACCACCCGCACGCTGAGCGAAGTCGCACGGTTCTCGGCCGTACCCCAGGCCTGGCTGTCGACCGGAGGGCGCCTGCACTACGACACCTGGGCCAAGCCGTTCTTCTGGCGCGACGCCCTGTTTCCGGGCGTCACGGTGCTGCTGCTCGGCCTGGTCGCCATCCTCGGCACGCCCCTCCGCGCCAATCCCCGCGCGCGCATGGCACTCGCCGTCGCCGTCGTCGGCATCGCCCTCTCATTCGGGCCGGCCCTGCCCGGCTATGCGGCCCTGTATCAGGCCTTTCCCCTGCTCGGGGCCATCCGCGGCGCCGCACGCTTCGGACAGCTGGGCCTGGCCGGGCTCGCCCTGCTGGCCGGCTTCGGGCTCGCGCACCTGCGCCAGAGCCTCACGGGCCCGACGCTGCGTGCCCTCGTCTCGTCAGCCGCACTGCTGCTGGTCTCGGCCGAGGCGCTCCGCGCACCGCTTAATCTGTTCCGCATTGACGGTATCGACCGCGTCTACGACACGCTCGCCACACCCGAGGTCACGGGCGTCGTCGAACTGCCGCATCCGTCGGTGATGTTCATTCATGCCAATGCCGACTACATGCTGAATGCCACGCGGCACTGGAAACCGCTGGTCAACGGCTACAGCGGCCTGACGCCGCGCAGCTATCGCTTCACAAACGCCACGCTGGCGCAGTTCCCCGACGAGGCATCGTTCGCGCTGCTGCGATCACTGCGTGTGTCCCACGTGGTGCTGCACACCGACCTCATGGCGCCCACGATGCTCGAGGCCATCGAGGCACGCACCGACCTGCGGACCTACGCCGAGTCAGGCCCGATTCGCATCGTCACCCTGCCGTGAGGGGCCACGCACCGTGCCTGCCCTACCCATGACCAGACCGTTCCGTGGCGCGCTGGTGCTGATTGTCGCCGTCGCTGCAGCGCTGCGCTTCTACGGCATCGGCTTCGGGCTGCCCTACACACAGGCGCGGCCCGATGAGACCACCGTCATTGACGTGGCCCTGCGGTTCCTGTCAGGTAGCCCTTCTCCGCGCTTCTACGACTATCCGACGCTCTTCATGTTCCTCGAGACGCTGGTCTACGGAGCCTATGCGCTGGTTGGGATGGCTCTCGGATGGTTTGCCTCGCTCGGAGACTTTGTGCGCAGCTGGCCCACGCACTGGGCGCCGTTCTTCCTGATGAGCCGCAGCATTTCGGCCGTCAGCGGCATCGTCTCGGTGTGGCTCGTCGCACGGATGGCCAGGCAGCTGGCCGGCGATGTCGCCGCACTGTCGGCCTCGGCACTACTGGCGGTCGCGTTCCTGCACGTACGCGACTCGCACTACGGCACGACCGACACCACGATGATCATGCTCGCCCTGGCCTCGCTGCACGCGCTGCTGCAGGCAGACGAAGGGATTCCGGGAGCCGACACCCGCGCAGGACTCTGGGCCGGCCTGTCGGCCGCGACCAAGTACAACGGCATCCTCGTCGCGGCTGCACTGCCGTTCAGCCTGCTGCGTCACTGGCCGCAGGCCGACCGCATGCCGGCCGTCGCGCGGCGAGTCTGGCACTACGGTCGTGCGGGCACGCTGGCGTTTGTGCTGGCGGCGCCCTTCGTGTTCCTCGAGTATCCGCAGTTCCGCGAGGCCATGGCCCTGCTGCAGTCGTCGATGGCCTCGGGGATGACGCGTGACATCGACAACGGCTGGACGTATCACGTCATGACGTCACTGCGGTGGGGCGTGGGCTGGCCGCTGCTGGCAACAGGGGTCTCCGGGCTCCTCGGCATGCTGATAGCGGACACGAGGCGGGGCGCCATGGTCGCGGCATTTCCAGTGCTGATGTTCGCCGTCGCCGGCAGTTCCCGCAATGTATTCGTGCGCTACATGCTGCCAGTCGTGCCGTTCCTGTGCATCGGGGCGGGCTGGCTCGTGGCAACGATCCAGGCCTCGGTGCGTCGCCGCACACGGGCCCCGCTGGCGACGGCGGCAGCAGCCGTGCTCGTGGCGGCACTGGCGGCCCCGACCCTGCAGTCGAGCGTGTCGTTTGTCCGCATCCTCGCGCGGGAAGATACGCGCGTCACGCTGGCGCACTGGATGGATGCCACGCTGCCCGCCGGAACATCGGTGCTGCTGGCCGGGTCACGCTATGGGCATCCGCAGCCGGTGCGCTGGCGCGAGTGGGCCCTCTGGACGTGGGACCGCGACCGCCTCCGGTTTTTGGCGCGCGGTCCATCCACCGACACCGCGCCCGCGTGGGTCATCATGCAGGAATCACCGCTGCCGGTGAGCGTGCCGCAGCCCGAGGCGGTCGCGCTGCTGGAGGAGGGCTATGACCTGGTCCATGTCGTCCGCGGGCACGGCGACGGCCCGACGGTCTACGACCGGCAGGATGCCTTCTTCGTCCCCTACGCCGGATTCTCGGACACCACGCACCCCGGACCGAACTTCGCTGTGTATCGTCGGCGAGCGATGCCCTGACGGCTGTCACACATTCGCGCCCGTCGCGCACGACACGCATCCAGCACCGAGAGCCCGGCCCGAGACCGCTTCAGCGCGCCAGCCTGGTGAAGACGTCGTCCAGCCTGAGCCCCGGGGCATACGGCGTCACACCCTCGCGGTGCGGTTCCGCTGCGTTGTGCGGGCACGGCTGCCACGCGCCAATCACCGTCTGCACCGGCACGACTCCCGCCCACACGGACACATCGAGGTCCTCCGGGTTGTCGGCATTCATCTTCGCGCGCACCTTGGCGGTGGCCTCCTCGATCGTCATGCCGACGACGCTGGTGGCCTTCAGCTCCTGCGTGGTGGTCGGCCGCAGCGCCTCGTCGCGTCCCGGATAGAAGCGCTCGAGCATCGCGTGCAGGGCCCGGGCCTTCTCGTCAGCGTCTTCGATGGCCGAGGCCGTGCCGAAACACATCGCGGAGCGATAGTTCACCGAGTGATTGAACCCGCACCGGGCCAGCACCAATCCGTCGAGGTGTGACACCGTCAGGCAGACCGGCAGGCGGTCGTGCTGCGACCGCAGCATGCGGCTCGCGCTCGACCCGTGCCAGTAGAGCCGGTCGCCGACACGCCAGTGAATCGTCGGCGTGCAGAAGGGCTGCCCGTCCACCACATAGGCGATGTGGCACAGCATCGCCGCGTCGAGAATGCGGTAGACGTCGGCATGCGCCTGGCTCGATCGCTCCGGCATGCGCCGGGCGCGATTGCGCGACGACACGGGAAACGTGCCGGCTGCCGTGGTCGTCGTGTCCTGTCGTTCGTGTGCACTCATCACACCCCCTCGCCTTTCCTCGCTGCCGACAGCATCAGCACCGACGCATACGTCACCACGCCCACCACCATCCACCGCAGCACCTCGAGCGGCAGCGACTTGACGACATAGGCCGCGAGCAGCACGCCGGGAATGCCGGCCAGTGTCATGGCCAGCGCCGCCGTGCCGTCAAAGCGGCCCGTCTTCACGAACCGGATGCCGCATCCGGCCTGCATATACGCGGCCGAGCCCATCACGATGGGGAAGGCCGAGCGGGGATTGAGCCCCAGGAACGAGAACACCAGCAGGCCCGGCGCGTAGTTGCCGATCCCGAGGGCATTGAGCCCCCCGAGCAGGACGTTGAACGCCGCGGCAGACACGAGGGTCGATCCGCTGAAGCCGATGGCATCACCTCCCCCGGCGACCAGGCCGAGGTTCGTGGCGGCCATGAAGCAGGCGCCGACGAGCAGGGCGAACCCCATGCCGATCTGGATCGGGCGCGCGCGCAGGCGCGACACCACCGTCGCCCCGAGCACCGAGCCGGCGAAGGCCGCCGGCACGAGCACCACCAGGGTGAGCGGGTCGACCTGAATCGCCGAAATGAACGCAAAGGCCTCGATGGCCACAGGCAGCGCCGATCCGACATTGAGCGTGCCCGGGATGAGTTCGTCGCGCACGAGCCGGGTCATGCGGAAGAAGGCCGTGGTCGGCGCGAAGTTCCCGATGCCGAGCGTGTCGAAGAAGAGCGACACCCCGCCGAAGGCCAGCAGCAGCGGCGACGGCCGCCCGTGGGGAGGCTGGTTGATGCGCCAGGCGCGCCACCATGTCACCGCGAACGCCAGTGAGACAAGGGCCATGATGGCCAGCAGCCACGAGACAGGATTCAGCATCCCGGCATGCTCGCCGGACAAGTGGCGCATTTGATAGGCCACTTTGCTAGCATTTCGCTCAGCCACTTATGCCTGCTCGACAAACCGTGCCCCCGCTGGTCGTGCTGCCGACCCTCTCGACCGCTCCCGGGGCTCCGCCCCGCGGCCAGCAGGCCTACTCGGCCCTGCGATCCCTCGTGCTGTCGGGACGGGTGCCGGTCGGAGCCAGGCTGCCGTCGACGCGTGCGCTGGCCGACGCCCTGGGCGTGGCCCGCAACACTGTGCTCGAGGCCCTCGACCGGCTCGGCCTCGATGGGCTCGTGCAGTGTCGTCGCGGGTCGGGCTGCCGGGTGGTGGCCACCCTGCCGCCCGCCACCGGGCGCAGTGGCCCAGCGACGCCGCCCCTCCACGCCACCGGCGTACGGCACCGGGCCTTCGCCCTCGGGTTACCGGCGATCGACGACTTTCCCCTCGACCTGTGGGGACGGCTCACCCGCAGACGCTGGCGGACGGCCACCCCCACCCTGCTCGGCTATGGCAGCCCCGGCGGCTACCGGCCGCTGCGCGAGGCGCTGGCGCAGCACCTGCGGCAGACCCGGGCCGTCTCCTGCACCTGGGAGCAGGTCGTCATTGCGCCCGGAGCGCGATCGGCACTGGCCCTCGCGGCGAGGTCCGTGCTGCGTCCCCGCGACGAGGTGTGGATGGAAGATCCGGGCTACATGCCGGCGGCGCACCTGCTCACATCGGAGGGCCTGCGCATCCGGCCCGTTGCCGTCAATGCCCACGGGCTCGACGTCGCGCACGGACGGAGGCGCTGGCCCCGTGCGCGCGGCGCGTACGTCACGCCTTCGCATCAGTTTCCGCTGGGCCTGACGATGACGCTGGCCCGGCGGCTGCAGGTGCTCGAGTGGGCGGCGGCCGCGGACCGCTGGGTCTTCGAAGACGACTACGACACCGAGTTCCGTCATGACGGCCCGCCGCTGGCGTCACTGCAGAGCCTCGACCGTCACGAACGCGTGTTCTACATCGGCACGGTCAGCAAGCGGCTGCTGCCGGCCATCCGCATCGCCTACGTCGTGGTGCCGCCCCGGGCGCTTGACGGTGTGCTGCGTGCACAGGCGGACAGCGACCGCCATGCCTCGCTCATCGATCAGGCCGTGCTGGCCGAGGCCATGGCCGAGGGGCACGTGGCCCGGCACGCGCGGCGGATGCGGGCCCTCTACGCCGAACGGCGGGCTGCCCTGCTCGACACCCTTGGCACCGAGGCCGCCGACGTGCTCACCGTGCTGGCTCCGGCGGCGGGTCTGCATGTGGTGGCGTGGCTGGCACGGGGCATCGGCGAGGACGACGCCGTTCAGGCTGCCCGGGCCGCGCGACTCGAGGTCTACGGCCTCAGAGCCTACAGCCACCGTCCTCAGCCCCCGGCCCTGCTGCTCGGGTACGGGGCCGCCCCTGCATCGCAGCTCGTGGACGCGACGCACACGCTCGCCGCCATCCTGCGTCGGATCCGGAAGCGCCGCTAAGGGGGCACTCGACTCGCCGGCCGTCGCCCCGGCGCGGAGGGCCGGTCGAACGTGAGGCCCTCACCCGGGCAGTGGGTCGCGGTCGGGAGCCACCACCCGCCGTCGGGCCTCGGACGAGGCCAGCAGCGCGGGGGAAAAGTAGCGCCCCGGCAGCCACCGATCGCTGAGACGCTCGACGGCCACATCGGCCAGCCGGGCTGCGGGAATGTTCGGGGGATGCTGCTCACGCAGGTGCGCGATTAACCGCACGAAGGTCCACGTGATGGTCTCGTGATATCCGGAGGTGTCGCTGTTGGGCGTGCCGTGCGCTTCGTTGAGGCGGCGGATGGCCTCGCGCAACTGGTCCAAGGCCGCGTCCCCGTACGTCAGCACGTGCCACACCCCCACGCGCAGGTGGGCCGCATGTGTCCAGTCGGCTTTCGGCAGTGTGCCTGCCCGGAACGCCGACACCAGATCTTCCAGGGACCTCGCGCTGCTGTCCATGCCGTGACTATCTTCGCCCCGGCCGGCCACGGGCGATCATAAAATTCCCGCATCATGCGCTCCTCGCTGCTGCCCGTGCCCGCTGCCCTGCCCCGACGGTCGCCCGTGTCCCGCGCGTGCGGTGGGATGGCACTGGCCGTGCTGCTCCCGCTGTTGCTGATGCCGGGCGAGGCCGCACGGGCACAGGCGCCCGGAACGGGAGCCGCCGCGTCTCCTGCGCCGCTCGACATCGCCCGCCGCCTGGCCGGACGGTATCCGGCCGCGCCTATCATGAGCTACATTCCGGCGCTCTCGTGGTCGGGCGCGCTGCGGCTGGCGCAGATGACCGGCGAGGCCCAGTGGCGCGACAAGCCACGGCGCGAGATGGCCGCATTTCTCGAGGGGCGGACGCCGGCGATCGCCGAACCCTACCTGCTCACCAGCCTCTCCGGTCATCAGGCCTTCGCCGATGCCGCCGTGCTCGACGGCATGCCCGGCGCCGCCGCCCTCGCAGTACAGGCCGCCGACTTCATGCTGGCGCCCGAGGGTGAGGCCAGTCCGGTGCGGTTCGCCCGCCAGTGGACCGACGACATGTTCATGGCCACCTCCGTGCTGGCACGGGTGGCCGCCACTTCGCAGGACCGCAGGTACGGCGCGGCCGTGAGCCGCCTGCTCCTCGGCTACAGCGATCAGCTGCAGCGCCCGGACGGGCTCTTCGTCCACAGCCGCCTCGGGCCACACGCCTGGGGACGCGGCAACGGCTTCGCCCTGCTGGGCCTGCTCGATGCGCTCACCTACATGCCCGCGTCGTGGCCCGACCGCCCGCGCGTGCTGGCCATCTTCCAGCGCCACGTGGCCGCGCTGGTGCGCCATCAGGACGAGGAAGGGATGTGGCACCAGGTGGTGGATGTCCCCACGAGCTACAAGGAGTTCACCGTGACCGCGATGACTGTGGCCGCACTGGCGCGGGGCATCCAGCGCGGGTGGCTCGAACGGACGACCTATCAGCCGGCCCTGGATCGGGGATGGCGGGCGATGGCCTCGCGGGTCACCGCCGACGGCGTCACCCGGGACGTCTGCAGCGGCACCGGGTCTGAGCCGCCCCTCGAGTACTATCTGCGTCGTCCGGTGTCGCAGGGGGCCGACGACCGCGGCGGCGCGATGGGCCTGCTCGCCGCCCTCGAGATGGCGGCGCTGAAATAGGCTCGGCATCGGTCCTGCATAATGAGGTGATCATGCACATCCATCTGTCCCCTCGAGTGTCCGTGGGCATACTGGCGCTCACCGTGGCCGTCACGCTGACTCTGGCCGGCTGCGGCGGTGGCTCTTCGTCGACACCCACCTCGCCCTCACCCGTGCCCTCGACGCCCCCCCCGACATCGACGACCCCGCCCCCGACCGGCGGCGGCTCCTCGACCGTCACGGTGTCCTTCAATCAGGACGTGAGTCCGCTGCTGCAGGCCGACTGCGCGCGGTGCCACTCTGGCTCACGCCCCGAAGGGAATTTTTCCGTCACATCGTATGCCAGTGTGATGCGGGCCGTGGTGGCCGGCAGCGCCAACAGCACGCTCGTCAGGGAAACCCGACAGGGCGGTGGCATGTATGGCAACTGGAGCGGCAACGCCGCCGCCAAGGCCGAGACCATCCGCGCCTGGGTTGTCGACAACCGGGCTGCCGAGTCGCGCTGACCCGCGGCCTACGGATTCACGAGCGTCGCCGTCGCGGCGAAGGGCACCACGGTGCCGTTGGTGATGGACAGGTACATCACCTGCAGGTCGAGCGACCCGGTCGGCGTCAGGAAGTGGTAATCGTCGATGTAGCCCTCGGCCGTGTCGTTGAACACCGTGCCGTCGGGCCACAGGAACACCACATCGCGCGCCGCTGACTGCGCCTCCCAGTCGTCGAAGTCGGCCTGCTCCGCCGATCCGCTTCGCGCGGGGTCTGCGTAAATCAGCTGTTTCGGTCCAAGCCACGGCAGCGACGACGAGGTGTTCTTCCCGGTCGTCACTGACGGATCGCCGTAGTACATCTTGTAGCGGTGCCCAGAGATGTGCATCGGCAGCGCCGCCTGGGCACTGGTGAACAGCCGGGGGCAACCCGAGGTGGCATACTGCACGACCCATCGGCTGCCACTCCACACGGCATAGCCGTGGTTCATCGGCGAGGTACTGCACCCGGCGATGTTGTCGGTGGTGAACACCATGAACGTGCCGGCCGCGCCGTCCCAGTGCGGCGAGGTCATCGACGGCCATGCCACCTTGTGCTGCCGCACATTGGTGAAGCGCTGGTTCGGTTCCACGGCATCACCCTGCACCCCGATGGCCACGGTCGGTTCACAGGACCCGCCGGGCCCGTATTCTGCCGCCGTCGAGCACAGCGTGCGGCTGGCCTCGCCGTTGAAGTCGAGGCCGGCGTAACTGTCCTTGCTGTCGATGGAAAAGATACGCGTCCTGCCGTCGGTGCCCTGCGCTTCAAAGAAGAGCCGCACGCGCCCCCCCATCGACTCGCTGAGGGGCACACCCTGCCCGGTGGCCACGGTCGAGATCAGCGTCGCCGCCGGCGAGGGCGACTGCAGTCCGCTGCCCCCCACTCGGCTCGTGAATGTCAGGTAACTCGCGGGCAGGGCCGCATCGGCCGCCTGCGAGGCCGTGGCCACGCTCAGGCCGTTGAATCCGCGCGGGCCGTAATAGAGCTGGATGCGCCCGGTCGACACACCGGCCTCCCCGAACCGCGTGGCACTGAGCCTGGCATTGCCGTCGCTCACCGGCTGCGTCAGTCCGGCGGTCGAGGCACCGGTCCCGTGCATCCGCCAGTATTCCTTGTCGGTCGCCCCGCTGCCTGTCCCGCGGGCCGCCACCTGGCACGCAGCATCGCGGCAGGCCCGCACCGTGACCGCATACGTCGTCTGGGCCTTCAGCAGCGTCAGCGTCGTGCTGGTCGACGAGGCCGCCACCGTCCAGGTCGAGGTGACGCTGGCCACGCCATCGGTGGCATCGATCTCGTAATGGTCGACGCCGCCGTCCGGCGCGGTCCACGACACCGCCAGCCGGCTCGACGACGCCAGGGTGGTCGTGCCGACGGTCTGGGAGCCAGACGCCGAGACCGTCACCGGAATGGCAGGACTCGGGACCACGACCGGCACTTCGTTCGACCACCCGCTGGTGCCACCGCCATTCACGGCGCGCACGCGCACGTAGTAGGTGCCGTTGGGCACATTGGGCACGGTGTAGGTGGTCTCGGTCGCAGGCAGTTCGGCGATGGTCGCACCGCCCGGGCTCAAAGCCGCCGACAGCACGTAACTGGTCGCGGCGCTCCCCGAGGGCGTCCAGGCAAAGCGCACGTTCGACTGGCCGACGCCCGCTGCCTGCATCGTCGGCGTCCCCGGAGCGTTCGGCCCGGTGACGACCACCTGCACCTCGTTGGACGGGTCGCTGGTGCCGCCGCTGTTCACCGCCACGAGCCGCACGTAGTAGGTGCCCGCAGGCACGCCGGGCAGCGTGAGGCTCAGCGCTGGAGACATCGGCAGCGTGGCCATCGGTGCGCCCCCGGGTGACGTCGCCGCGATGAGACTGTAGGACGTGGGTGAACCGCCAGTCAGCGGTGCCGTCCACGAGAAGCTGACCGTCGTGCCGTTCACCTGACGGGCCATCGCCACGGGAGGCCCGGGGCGCTGCACGGCCTGCGGCAGCGACAGGGACACCGCCGCTGATTCCGCGCCGGCTGCGGTGCCGCTGAACGCCACCACGGACACCAGGAAGGCACCAGCCGGTCCTGTGACTCGCGTGGATGTCTCGAGACCGACAGGCACCTCCGCGATCACGGGGCCGCCCGCCACGTGGCGGGCCCGCAGTGCATAGCCGGTGGGCGTGCCCGTCGCAGGCGCGCCCCACGAGAACAGCACTTCATACCCGCTGACCTGCGCCGTCAAGCCTGACGGGGCTCCCGGGCCTGCCTGGGCGGATGCCCCACGGACGCCACCGGCCAGCAGCACGGCGACGGCCATCAGCAGCGTTCCCCAGCCCACACTCCGGTTCGTTGACATATCCGGCACGTCCCCCTGGAGGGAATCGGCATGCCGGGAGGTTTCTGCAGTCATCGCCCGGGCGCTCCCCAGTACTCTTGTCGGCAGTGGCCCGCCGGCATAACCTGCGGTGATGCGGCAATTTCTGCGACGGCTCGTGTCCGGTCTGCTGCTGACGGCCGTCGCGACACCTGCGCTGGCCCAATCCCTCTACCACGTCGCCCGCGTCGTCGATGGCGACACCGTCGTGCTGCGAGGCCTTGGAACGGTCCGTCTCATCGGCATCGATACTCCGGAAACGGTTGATCCCCGCAAGCCCGTCCAGCGCTTTGGCCAGGAAGCTTCTGCCGCCCTGCGGTCGATGATCGGCGGACGTGATGTGCTCGTCGAGTATGACCAGGACCGCACGGACAGGTACAACCGGACGCTGGTCTACCTGTATCTGCCTGACGGGACGTTTGTGAACCTGGAAATGGTCCGGCAGGGCTTCGCGCACGCGTACGTGAAGTATCCCTTTCGGGAAATGGCCAGGTTCCGGGCCGCCGAGCGGGAGGCCCGGGAGGCCGAACGTGGCCTGTGGGGCAACGGGGAGGGCAACGGCGCACTGTCGGCCGCCGCCATCCAGACCCGGCCCTCGACGGCCCGTGTCTGGGTCAACACCTCATCAGGGGTCTACCACTGCGAGGGGACGCGCTACTACGGACAGACCAAGCGGGGCGCGTTCATGAGCGAGTCGGCCGCTCGCGCCGAGGGCCGGCGGCCGGCCGGTGGCCGCCCGTGCGGGTAGCCCCGCCGCCATGCCCGGGTCGGCCCGCCTCGCGGGTCGTCGGTCGCTGGCCGGCCCCCTGCGGGCGTCCGCTGCCTGAGGGTGCCCAGCGCCGGTCGTGACCGCCGCCAGACGGGCGCGCCTGCCCTGCCCCCGGCCGAGCCCCGTACCCCGAGGCCGGACGCGAGCCACCGGTCCCGCCGGCGCCGTGCGGGCGCGGACCCGATCCGGCGTGGGGGCGAGCGCCATAGCCCGACGAGGACCGTGCACCGTAGTCCGATGCCTGACGTGACCCGTAGCCTGAAGCGGCACGCGACTCCGATCCCGCGCCGTGCCGGGCCCCCTGGGACGGCTCTCCTGCGTGGACACGGATGCCATTGCCGTCCGCACGCGGTCCCGGTGCGGGACGCCGCTGGGGACGCGGTCCCCTGGGATGCCCCGGCAGCCCCTGATGCCGGCGATCGGCCTCGGGCAGGGCCTCTTCCGACGCCGGCGAGGTGTTCACGCCCTCGAGCGCAATCTTCTCGATCGGCTCGGGCAGCAGGCGCTGAATTGCGCGCATGAGGGGCGCTTCCTCTGCGGTCACGAGCGACACGGCACGCCCCGGATGTCCGGCGCGCCCGGTGCGGCCGGCGCGGTGCACATAGTCTTCCGCCACCAGCGGGAGGTCGAAGTTCACGACCAGCGGCAGCTGGGCAATATCGAGGCCGCGGGCCGCGATGTCGGTGGCCACCAGCACGGTCACCCGCCCGCGCTTGAATTCCTCGAGCGCCTTCACGCGCGCCGCCTGGCTCTTGTTGCCGTGAATCACCGCCGTCGCCACGCCGGCCCGCTCGAGGTACTGCCCCACGCGGTTGGCTCCGTGCTTGGTCCGGCAGAACACGAGCGCCTGCGAGACGGGAGGATTCGTGATGAGGTGCGTCAGCAGCGCGCCCTTCTGCTCGGGCACGGTCGGAATCCCCTGATGGGTGACCGTCTGCGCCATGACCTGGCCCTCGGACACATCCACGCGCGCCGGGTCTTTCGTGAATTCCTTGGCCAGCCGCGTCACTTCGACCGGCAGCGTCGCCGAGAAGAGCAGCGTCTGCCGCTCGGCAGGCAATTCGGTGAGGATGCGGCGCAGCGGCGGCAGGAACCCCATGTCGAGCATGCGGTCGGCCTCATCGAGCACCAGCACGCGGATGCCGGCCAGCTGCACGGTGCCCTGGTCGAGGTGATCAATCAGGCGTCCCGGGGTGGCGACGATAATGTCGGTGCCGCGGCGCAGTTCCTGCCGCTGGGCGTGGAACGATACCCCCCCGAAGATCACGGCCACGCGCAGGTTGGCCGGCACGCTGTAGGTGGCCAGCGACTGCTTCACCTGCAGCGCGAGTTCGCGGGTCGGCACCAGCACGAGGGCGCGCGGCACCCGGGGGCCGGCCGGCGCGCCGCCGACCACCCGCAGGCGGTCAATCATCGGCAGGCCGAACGCGGCCGTCTTGCCCGTGCCGGTCTGCGCGCGTGCCAGCAGGTCACGGCCGGCCAGCACAATGGGAATGGCCTGCTGCTGGACGGGCGTCGGCTGCGCGTAGCCCAGAGCCGACAGGGGTTTACAGACGGTGGGCGACAGCCCGAGGGAGAGAAACGGCACAGACGACACTCCATGAAAGGCCTGGAGCGTTGTCAGACATCGCACTTCGCAGGCAGGGGAACCTTTCTAGCATACCCCGGATTGATGGACGTCCGGGCGGGAATCTCTTCGGGACATGGCGATGGCCATAAGCACGCCGAATACTGCCATCACAACCGTCCGCACCCTGCTAGGATGTCGCCCGATGGCCGGAACGCTCTTCGACACGGTGTGGGACGCGCACGCCGTCCGCCTCCTTCCCAACGGACACACGCAGCTCTACGTGGGCCTGCACCTCGTGCACGAGGTCACCAGTCCGCAGGCCTTCGACATGCTGCGCGCCCGCGGCTGGACCGTGCGCGCGCCGCACCGCACCTTCGCCACCGTCGACCACATCGTGCCGACGCGGCAGCAGGCGCGCCCCTTCGGCGACCTGATGGCCGAGGCGATGGCCACGGCCCTCGAGCAGAACTGCCAGGCCCACGGCATTCCCCTCTTCGACCTGCCCAGCGGCCGCCAGGGCATCGTCCATGTCGTGGGGCCCGAACAGGGCCTCACCCAGCCGGGCATGACCATCGCGTGCGGCGACAGCCACACATCGACCCACGGCGCGTTCGGGGCGCTCGCCTTCGGCATCGGCACCTCGCAGGTGCGCGACGTGCTGGCCTCGCAGTGCGTGGCGCTGCCGCGCCTGGCCGTGCGCCGCATCGATGTCGACGGCACGCTGCCGCCCGGCGTGACGGCGAAGGACGTAATCCTGACCATCATCCGGCGGCTGGGCGTCGACGGCGGCAACGGCTATGCCTACGAATACGGCGGCCCGGTCATCGATCGCATGTCGATGGACGAACGCATGACCGTGTGCAACATGTCGATCGAAGGCGGCGCGCGGATGGGCTACGTGAACCCGGACGCGACGACCGTCGAGTTCCTGCGCGACCGACCCTATGCGCCTCAGGGGGCCGACTTCGAGGCCGCGGCCGCCCGGTGGCTCGCGCTCGCCTCCGGTCCCGATGCCACCTACGCCGACCGGGTGCACATCGACGGCAGTGCCCTGGCTCCCACCATCACCTGGGGGATCAATCCCGGGCAGTCCGTGGCCATCGACGAACCCCTGCCCGACCCGGCCGCCCTCCGCGGGGCCGACGCGGCCAGCGTCACCGAGGCCCTCGGCTACATGCGCCTGGCGGCAGGCCAGCCCATGACCGGCACGCCGATTCAGGTGGCCTTCGTCGGATCGTGCACCAATGGCCGGCTGTCGGATCTGCGCACCGCCGCGGCCATGGTACAGGGCCACCGCGTGGCGCCGACCGTCCGCGCCATCGTCGTGCCCGGGTCGCAGCAGGTGCGGGCCGCCGCCGAGGCCGAGGGGCTCGATGCCGTGTTCCGCGACGCCGGCTTCGAGTGGCGCGGGGCCGGCTGCTCGATGTGCCTGGCCATGAACGACGACCGACTGCACGGCGATGAGATGTGCGCCGCCTCGTCGAACCGCAACTTCAAGGGCCGCCAGGGCAGCCCGACCGGGCGCACGCTGCTGATGAGCCCGGCGATGGTGGCTGCGGCCGCCGTGGCCGGTGAAGTAGTCGACATCCGCCGGTGGTCACGATGAGCACGCCGTCTGCTTCCACACGTTCCCGCGTCTCGGGCGGCCTGCTCGTGCTGCCCGGTGCCGACATCGACACCGACCGCATCATGCCGGCGCGCTTCCTGAAGGCCATCACATTCACCGGCCTCGAGCAGCACGTCTTCGCCGACGACCGCGCCGCCGCCCGCGCCGCCGGCCTCGTGCACCCCTTCGACGACCCGGCGAACGCCGGCGCCGCCATCCTCGTGGCCGGCGCCAACTTCGGCTGCGGTTCGTCGCGCGAGCATGCCCCGCAGGCCCTGCTCCGCTGGGGCATCCAGGCCGTCGTGGCGCCGTCGTTCGCGGAAATCTTCGCGGGCAACGCCACCACCATCGGCCTCATCTGCGCCAGCCTGCAGCCCGACGACCTCGCCGCAGTGACCGGCGACGCCTCGGGTGACTGGCACCTCGACCTCGACGCACTCTCCCTGTCGCGCGGGACGAGGCAGGTCGCGCTGCACCTGCCCGAGTCGCGCCGGCACGCCCTGCGCTCGGGCGAATGGGACGCGACCGGCCTGCTGCTCGACCGCTACGACGAGGTCATGCGGGTCGAGGCGCGGCTGCCATACTTCTTCACCGCATCGAGAAACGCCTGAGCGGCGTGCGACCGCTCGCCCTCCTTGCGGTAGATGAACCGCAGGGGGCGGGGCGAGCGCAGCTCGGGCACCTGCACCGCCGCCAGCTGGCCGCGCGCAATCTCGGCCACCGCACAGCGCCGCGGCAGGATGGCTACGCCAAGCCCCATCTCGACGGCACGCTTGATGCCGTCGAGGCTGGGCAGCGAGACGCGGATGTTGAGCGGCGCGTGCCGGCGCTCATACAGCCGCAGCACCCGCTCGCGCGTCGGTGAGGGGTCATTGTGGGCGATGATCACCTGCCGGCCCACCTCTTCCATCGTCACCTGCCGCTTGCGGGCCAGCGGATGCGCGGGGGCCACCAGCAGCACCGTCTCGTCGGTGCCGAGGGCCATCGACTGCAGTTCACGGTCGGGCGGGCTGAACGTCAGCACGCCGAACTCGACTGACCGCAGCAGCACCTCCTGCGCCATCATGCGGGCCGGCACGCGCCGCACATCGATCTGCACCTGCGGATGCTGCTTCTGGAAGAGCGCAATCAGCGGCAGCAGCGTGTGCACGCCCGCCTCATTGGCGCCGATGACCACGCGGCCCGTCTTGAGGCCCCGCAGGTCGCTCACCGCACGCGTCGCCTCGTCGAGCAGGCCCACGGTGCGCCGCGCATAGTCCAGCAGCAGTTCACCGGCATCGGTCAGGGTGCCGTCGCGCAGCGACCGGTCGATGAGCCGCTCGCCGCAGGCCTCCTCGAGCCGGCGGATGGCCTGGCTCACCGCCGGCTGCGTCCGCCGGAGCGTGCGCGCGGCACGGGAGAAGCTGCGCTCGGTGGCCACGGCGATGAAGGCTTTCAGGTCTTCGATGGTCATAGATAAGTGACTCTAATATAAAGCTAAACTTCATAACTTTGACTTCCTGCGCGCCGTTCCTCACACTACGACCGTATGGCTGCATCCAATCGCCTCGTGATTTTTGACACGACCCTGCGTGACGGCGAGCAGGCCCCGGGCTTCTCGCTGCGGGTCGACGAGAAGCTGCGGATGGCGCGCCAGCTCGAGGCGCTGGGCGTGGATGTGCTCGAGGCCGGCTTCCCCATCGCGTCCGAGGCTGACGCCGAGGCGGTGCGCACCATCGCGCGCACGCTCGAGCGGACGACGATTGCTGCCCTGGCGCGCTGCGCGGCGGGCGACATCGACCGGGCTGCGTGGGCGCTCGAACCCGCGCCGCGCCGGCGCATCCACACATTCATCGCCACGTCCGACCTGCACCTGTCGCGCAAGCTCAACATGTCGCGCGACGAGTGCGTTGCCGCCGCCGTCGCCGCCGTCACCCGCGCGCGTGGCTATACCGACGATGTCGAGTTCTCGGCCGAGGATGCGACCCGCAGCGACGCCGACTTCCTGTGCCAGGTCATCGAAGCCGTCATCCATGCCGGCGCCACCACGATCAACCTGCCCGACACGGTCGGCTACAGCACCCCCGACGAGATCGCCGCGTTCTTCACCGACGTCATCGGCCGGGTGCCGAACGCCGACAAGGCCGTCTTCAGCGCCCACTGCCACGACGACCTCGGGCTGGCCGTGGCCAATTCGCTGGCCGCCATCGGCGCCGGCGTGCGCCAGATCGAATGCACCATCAACGGCATCGGCGAGCGCGCCGGCAACGCCTCGCTCGAAGAGGTGATCATGGCCACCCACGTGCGCGCCGATCGCCTGCCGGTCACCACCGGCATCGACACCCGCCAGCTCTACCCGAGCAGTCGCCTGCTCACCGAACTAACCGGCGAGGCCGTGCAGGCCAACAAGGCCGTCGTCGGGCGGAATGCGTTTGCCCACGAGGCCGGCATCCACCAGGACGGCATGCTCAAGGACCGGCGCTGCTACGAAATCATGCGCCCGGAGGACGTCGGGGTCCCCCGCACCACCCTGGTGCTCGGCAAGCATTCGGGCCGCCATGCAGTGGCCGCGCGCTGCGAACAGCTGGGCTTCGCGCTCGATCGCGACGGCGTCGACCGCGTCTATCGGGCCATGGTGGCCGCCGCCGACGTGCGCAAGCACATCACTGACCAGGATCTGGTCGACATCACGTGCGCCGTCCTCGGCGTGTCGGCGCCATCGTCGTCGACACCGCATGAACCGGTCCCGCACGAGTCAGGCTACGGGTTCGGCGTATGAACGGCCAGATTGTCCTCCTGCCGGGTGACGGCATCGGTCCGGAAGTCACGGAGGCGGCGTGCGCGGTGCTGCGCGCCGTCGAGACGCGCTTCGGCCACCGCTTCCAGACCGTCACGCACCTGATTGGCGGTGCGGCGCTGCGTGCCACCCAGGTGCCGCTGCCCGACGAGACCCTGCAGGCCGCGACGACAGCTGATGCGGTGTTCCTGGGCGCCGTCGGCGATCCGGCCTTCGATCAGGCGCCGCCGGGCAAGCGGCCCGAATCGGCACTGCTGGCCATCCGCAAGGCGCTGGGCCTGTACGCGAACCTCCGCCCTGCCCGCGTCTGGGCGGGCCTCGAAGGCAGCGGGCCCCTGAAGCCATCCGTGCTGGCCGGCACCGACCTCATGGTCGTGCGGGAACTCACCGGGGGCCTCTATTACGGCGAGCCTCGCGGCGTGGCCGCCGATGGGCAGAGCGCCCACAACACACTCCGCTACTCGGTCGAGGAAATCACGCGCGTGGCCCGTGTCGCGTTCGATCTGGCACGCCGCCGGCGGGGTCGGCTGGTCTCGGTCGACAAGGCGAACGTGCTCGAGGTGTCGCAGCTGTGGCGTCGCACCGTGCAGCAGCTGTCGCCCGAGTATCCCGAAGTGGTGCTGACCCACGAGTACGTGGACGCGGCCGCCATGAAGCTGGCCCTGGCGCCGTCCACCATCGACGTGCTGCTCACCGAAAACCTCTTCGGCGACATCCTGTCCGACGAGGCCGGAGCCGTCTGCGGATCGCTCGGGCTGCTGCCCTCCGCCAGCCTCGGCGCGAAGGTCGGCCTGTTCGAGCCCGTGCATGGCTCGGCGCCCACCATTGCCGGCCGGGACATCGCCAATCCCATCGGCGCCATCGCGTCGATGGCGATGCTGCTGGAACACAGCTTCGGTCTGGCCACCGAGGCCGCTGCCATCACGCAGGCCATCGACGACACGCTGTCGTCGGGATTGCGGACGGCCGACATCGCCGAGCCTGGCACCACCCCGGCCTCGACCCGGCAGTTCACCGCCGCGGTGGCCGACGCGCTGGCCCGGGCCTGATCGACAGCCACCCTCGACCACGCGCCTGACCGCGGCCCCGCCCGAGGGCAGGGCCGCGCGCGCCTTCCAGGCTAGGCCAGGAACGTGAATACCCGGTTCGGCCCCTCGAATGGCGCCGGTTCGCGGTTGAGCACCAGCTCGACCAGCGTCGTCGTGTAGGGATAGAAGAAGCGCACGCCCGTGATGTCCGGGTCGAACGCGACCCAGGCATCCCACTTGTCCACCTCGCGCGACGGCAGCGTCACCCCGTCCAGGTCATTGAAGCCCTGGTAGCCCACCAGCTCTGTCCCCGAGCTGGCGATGATGCGGATGGCCAGGGTCTGCAGGCGCTCGGGGGCCAGGGCGTCGAGGTCGACGTGAAAGCTCCGATAGCTGGGATCGTCGCGGTAGGGATGCACATCCAGCGAGAATCGATCGAGCGGGCGATAGCGCTGCTGCACCACTTCCCCGAGCTGCACGAAGTAATCGCGGATGCCGTCGCCCCGCTCATCGACGGCGTGCACGATGAACTGCTGCCACGCCTTCGCCTTCCCGGCCGTGAGGGCCTGCGCGCTCGACTGCTCGGCGGCAGCCGCGAACCGCCGATACCCTGCGGCATCGTCGACGGCCAGGGCCTCGAGCACCATGCGCTGAAGGTCAACCGAGGGCTCGGTCAGGATGGTGCCGTGATTCTGCCCCGGCAGGAAGACGAGCGGAACATGGCTGTTCGTCCACGGGTCGACACGCAACCGCACGGCCACGTCGCGCTGGGTCAGGTTAATCCGGATCTTCCGCACATTGAACCCGGCGCCGGCCCAGCGCACCGTGCCGTCGGTCCCGGGCTCGGTGATGGCGCGCTTCAGGAACCCGTAGTCGTCCAGCCCCATGAACACGAACGCATAGGGCGTGCGGCTCGAGGTGTCGTACACCGGCGAGGCCGCCAGGAAGTCACGATGCGCGAGATCCCAGGTGTACGCGCTGGCCAGTTCGAGGCCACTCAGCACCTGATCACCGGCTTCCAGAAAATCGGGGCCCAGTGCCTTCCGCCCCTTGAACATGGCGCCCAGCCAGCTGCGTCCCTTATGCGCCATGGGGCTGCCGAAGGTGGCCGGCGCCAGGCCGATCAGGTGCCGCAGCCGGCCCCGCCGCTCGCGTGCGATGTCGGGGGAACCAGCGGCACCACTCGTACCGGCCAGCCACTCGCGCACGACCAGCATGCCGGTCGAGTGCACGATGGCATCGAACGGCTCTCCGCCGCCCAGCAGCGGCGAGGTCCGCAGGGCGCGATCGAACCCCTCGGCGATGTCCTTGATGGACACGTCATTCGAGAGGCTCACGTAGTGGCCGAGGTGCACGTGCTCGGCCTCGTAGCCGTTGGCCGTCAGCACCGATTCCCACGTGCGGAAGCTCTCACCCTCGTCACTGTAGCCATGCACCAGCACAATTGGTCGACGCATCCGTGTCCTCCCGGTGGCCCCTACCCTACACCCGGGCTGGTGCCCGGTGTCACCGGATGGCATGACGCCCCCTTGACGCCCGGCCCCATCCGCGACACGCTGTGCGCACCTATGTCCATCCGCCGCCTGTGCGCCCCCGTCGCGCTTCTGCTGCTGCTCGGTGCCGCCTGCACCCAGGCACCGCCCCCGCCCTCCCCGCCTGCTCCTCCGTCGCCTGACGCCCCGGAGGCGAAGGTGGCCCTCGACACGGTCAGCGCCGACCGGGTGAAGGCACACATGTCCACGCTGGCCGACGATGCCATGGAAGGTCGCGGCCCGGGCACACCAGGCTACGAGCGGGCGCTGCAGTACGTGGAGACAGCCGCCCGCGAGATGGGGCTGGCGCCGGCCGGCGACAACGGCAGCTTCCGCCAGCGCGTGCCGCTGCGCAACGGCACCGTGCTGGCCGACGAGAGCCGCATCACGGTCACCGGCCCGTCAGGCCGGCACGAGCTGCAGTACGGCGTCGACGCGCTGGTGGGGGCAGACCACCTGCGTGAAACCGTCAGCCTCGAGGATGCACCGGTCGTGTTTGTCGGGTATGGCGTGAGCGCGCCGATGCTGGGCTACGACGACTATGCCGTGGCCGGTGACGTCACGGGCAAGGTGGTGGTGTATCTCAGCGGGGCCCCGGCGAAGTTTCCCAGCAACGAACGCGCCTACTTTTCGTCCGGCGCCGTCAAGGATGCCGAAGCCGTGAAGCGCGGTGCGATTGGAACGGTGAGCTTCACCTCCCCCGACGATCCGCGGTTCCGCTGGAATGTCAGCGTGGCGACCTCGGCGCAGGGCGGCTTCTCGTGGCTCGATGCCAAGGGGCGGCCCAACCGCGGTGATGCTGCGCTTCGGGGCTCGGTCTCGCTCAACCACTCGGGCGTGGCGCGCCTGTTCGAGGGCACGCCGAAGCCGCTCGCGCAGATCTTCGCCGACGCGGCTGCGAGCACGCCTCAGGCGGTGCCCCTGCCGACGCGGCTGTCGGTGACGACCCGCACCCGGCACCGCGCCGTCGAGAGCGCCAATCTCGTCGCGCGCCTCGAGGGCAGCGACCCGGCGCTCCGCGAGCAGCATGTGGTCTACGTGGCGCACATCGATCACTTCGGCGTCGGCACCCCCATGAATGGCGATGCCATTTACAACGGCGCACACGACAACGCCTCGGGCGTGGCCATCGTGCTCGAGGTGGCGTGCGCCTTCCGCGCCCTGCCGACGCCGCCGCGCCGCTCGGTGATTTTCCTGTTTGTCACCGCCGAGGAGTGGGGCCTGCTGGGCTCCGATTACTTCGCGAGGAATCCCACCGTGCCGAAGGACAGCCTGGTCGCCAACCTGTCGCTCGACATGCCGTTCCTGTTCCACCGGCTGCTCGACATCGTGCCCTACGGCGCGCAGCACTCGTCGCTGGCCGATCCGGTCGCGAAGGCCGCCGCCCACCTCGGCGTGGGCCTGGCCACCGATCCGATTCCCGAGCAGGTGCTCTTCATCCGCAGCGACCACTACAGCTTTGTGCGACAGGGCGTGCCGTCACTCTTCATCAAGAGCGGCTTCCAGACCGGCGACCCCGCGAAGGACGGCGGGGCCATCAACGCCGCCTACCGCAGCGACGTCTACCACAAGCCGAACGACGACATGTCGCAGCCGTTCGACTTCGAGGCGGGGGCCATGCATGCGCGCCTCAACTTCCTGATCGGCTGGCTGGTGGCGCAGACCGAGGCACGGCCCGGGTGGAACCCCGGCGACTTTTTCGGCCAGCTGTTCGGACCGAAATCCTGAGACGGCCGCCGGGGCTGCCGGACGCGGTCCCGGTGTGCGGTGATTGGCAACAGGTCCCTGATGTCAGGGGCCGTTCTGGAGGGATCATGACGATTCGTTCCGCGAAGTCCCTGCGGCCGCTGGTGCTGGCCGGGCTGCTTGCCGCGCCGCTTCAGGCCGGCGCGCAGACGGTACCCACGACCGCGTCAGCCGTCATTGACGATGCGCGCCTCCGGGCGCCGCAGCCGGGCGAGTGGCTCAACCATGGCCGCGACTTTGCCGAGACCCGGCACAGTCCCCTGGACCAGATCAACCAGGGCAACGTCACGCGCCTGGCGCCGGCCTGGTCGGTCGAGGTGGGTTCGCAGGGCAAGATCGAAACCACGCCCATCGTCGCGAACGGCGTGCTCTTCGGCACGTCGACCTACAGCGTGGTCTATGCGGTCGATGCGCGGACCGGCGCCCTCAAGTGGCGCTGGGACCCGGCCCTGGTGAAAGGCGGCATCGCTGACGGCGCGGCGCGATTCTGCTGCGGCCCGGTCAACCGCGGTGTCGCCTACTACAAGGGACGCGTATATGTGGGCCTGCTCGACGGACGCCTCGTGGCCCTCAACGCCGAAACGGGTCATGTCGCCTGGGCGGTGCAGACGACCCCTGTGGGGTCTGACTATTCGATCACCGGGGCCCCGCGCATCGTGAAGGGCAAGGTGGTCATCGGCAATGGCGGCGGCGAGTACGGCGTACGCGGCTACCTCACGGCCTACGACGCCGAGACGGGCAAGCAGGCCTGGCGCTGGTATGTGGTGCCCGGCGATCCCTCGCTCGGTGCGGAAGACCGCGCGATGGAACAGGCCATCCGCACGTGGCGCGGCCAGTGGTGGAAGTATGGCGGCGGCGGCACGCCCTGGGACGGGCTGTCGTATGACCCCGAGAACAACCTCATCTTCGTCGGCACGGGCAACGGCTCGCCGTGGGCGCGCGACCACCGCAGCCCCGGCGGCGGCGACAACCTCTACCTGTCGTCGGTTGTGGCGCTCAACGCCGACACCGGACGCTACGTGTGGCACTACCAGACGACGCCCGGCGATGACTGGGACTACAACGCCGCGCAGCAGATGATGCTGCTCGATCTCACCATCGACGGCCGCCTGCGCAAGGTGCTGGTGCAGGCCCCCAAGAACGGCTTTTTCTACGTGCTCGATCGCCTGACCGGCGAGTTGCTCTCGGCGCAGCCCTACGTGGCCGTCAACTGGGCCACGCACATCGATCTCAAGACGGGCCGCCCCGTCGAGACCCCCGAAGCCCGCTACGGGGCCAAGGGCGCGCGGCTGTCGCCGTCGGCCGTAGGCGCGCACCACTGGCCGCCGATGGCCTTCAACCCGAAGACCGGCCTCGTCTACTTCCCAGGCCAGGAGACCAGCATGCTGTTCCAGAACACGCCCACGTTCGAATTTGAACAGGGCCGCTGGAACACCGGCACGGCGCGCGGCACGGCCGCCGCGGCCGCCAGTGCGGCCACGGTCACGCCGGCTCCGGTGGCCGGCGCCCCCGCAGCACCGGCACCGACCACGCCGACGCCATCGGCAAGCACGCGCGGCTTCTTCGTCGCGTGGGATCCGGTGGCCAACAAGGAACGGTGGCGCATCGACTTCCGCCCGAGTGGCGGCGCGCTGTCGACCGAGGGGCAGCTGGTCTTCGTGGGCCAGAGCACCGGAGCCTTCCAGGCGCTCGACCCGGCCACGGGGCGTGTGCTGTGGACACACTCGCTCGACTCAGGGATGGCCACCCCGGTCACGTATGAACTCGATGGAAAGCAGTATGTGGCCGTGATGTCGGGCATCAACGGCGGCAAGGTCTACGCGTTCACGCTCGACGGCAAGTAGGCGAGACACTCGCCCGGGTGCATGTTGATGAAAAAGCCACGGGGCTGACACCTGACCGGTGCCAGCCCCGTGCTGTTTCGCAACCCCGCGTCAGCGGGCCCTTGAGAATTACTGTCGGGGCGCCGCTGTCGTTGCCGGCGTCACGCGTGCGCGGGCGGCTGCCAGCCCGCGCACCGACGGGGTGCGGTTGGGCGTCCGCAGCAGGGCCTGCTCGAAGGCCTTCACGGCGTCCGCATACTGGCCATTGTCGGCCAGCATCTCGGCATACAGTTCGAACGACGGCTTGATGGGCTCGGGCGGGCCGGACGGCGCGGCCATGCCGCCCTCGATGGTGCTGGCCTCGCGCGCCAGCGTCACGGCCTGCGCCTTCTGTCCGCGGACCGAGGCGATGATCGCGCCCAGCTGCTTCTCGCGAATGGCGTGCGGACGCACGGCGTAGGTGTCAGTGCCGCGGGCCACGCGCTCGCGGATGGCCGTCAGCCGTGCCAGCGCGGCATCGGCCGTGGCCAGGTCGCCCCGGCGTGCGCCGCTGACGCCGACGATGTAGATCCAGGTGGCCGCGCCCTCAGACACGCCGCCCGAGGCGGGTGCCATCGCCATGCCGGGCATCCCCGCATGCGCCGCGGCATCCGCCGGTGCAGCCTCTTCGGCGGGCAGGGGCAGCGCTTCCCATCGACCCGACTCGAGGATGTAGCGGGCGCGCATGCCCAGATAGCCGTCGCGGATGGGACGCGAGCTGGGGTTGCGGTCGGCCGCGGCCCGGGCGGCGTCGACGTTCTTCTGTGCCTCATCGAAGCGGCCCAGCATCTCGTTCGCATACGCGAGCCAGCCGAGCGTGTGGAAGTCTTCGCGGCCCTCGGCCAGCTTCATTCGGGCGTTCAGATCAATCGCGGCCGCATAGGCTTCGACGTTCGAGGCCGCGACCCGCTCCCACATGCCGCGCTGCACATAGATATGCGAGGGCATGTGCAGTGCGTGCGCGGCCGACGGCGCGATGGCGGCATAGGCATTGGCCGCGTCGAGCGCCAGTGGGGCATGGTCGGGATCGTCGAACGAGTGGATGATGAAGTGCGCCGCCCCGGGGTGCTGCGGGTTGGCGGCGAATATCTTCTGCGCAATAGAGGCCGCCAGCGCCTGACGCCGATAGCCGGCATCGGCGGGGCGCACCGAGCCCAGCAGGGCCAGGGCATAGAAGGTGCCCACTTCATGGTCATCGGGCCACTCGGCATACATCTTCGCCATGGCCTGCTCGTACGCGGTGTCGCGCGTCAGCTTGTCGCCGGGGCTGAAGTAGAGCACCTGCTGCGCCTCGAGGAAGGCCTTCTCCTTGGGCAGCCGCGCCTTCGCCAGGCGGGCCTCATGGGTGGGGGCCAGCTTGTCGAGGGCGGCCTGTGCCTTCGCCACATCCTGCTGCGCCCAGAGCGGGTGGTTGTGGCTCATCGCCTCGCCCCAGTAGGCCATGGCAAAGCCGGGGTCGGCCTGCTGGGCCTTCTGGAACGCCACGGCGGCCTGATCGAACTCGAAGTTGTGCAGGGCCTTGACCCCATTCAGGAACTCGGCCTGCGCGGCCGGTGCCCCTGACGTGGGAAACGTGATGCTGCCCGACTTCTGCGCCTGCGCGCCGATGCTGAGGGTCGCGACGCAGAGCCCGGCGACAAGTGCCGTGACCACACGAACAGAAACCATGACTGGTGCCTCCGCCTGAAGGTGAACGATGCACAGACGCCGGAGAGCGGTGGTCTGCCACCGGCCCGACTCGCTCAGTGTAGCGCAGGGCACCGGAGCCGGGTGGTCTCTGGCCACCCGTGAATGAACGGGGCCGGGCGACCACTATGGCGCCAGTCATTGACCGGCATCGCGACTCGTCACGTTCTTGTCACACCTGGCACGGGCCGGTCTTGGGAGAATCAATGACAGCCCGCGCTTGAACGAAAGGATTCGGATGATGACACGACGTGCACTTCTGACGCTGCTGCTCGCAGCCGCACCGATGCTGGCAGCAGCCCAGGGTCGCCCGCCTGGGGGCGGCGGTGGTCGCCCGCCCGGGGGCGGCGGTGGTCGCCCGCCTGGGGGCGGTGGTGGTCGCCCGCCTGAGGGCGGTGGCGGACGCCCGCCAGGAGGCGAAGGCCGACGTCACCCAGGTGGCCAGCCGCCCGGAGATGGCAGCCGTCCCCCGGGTGGCCGGCCGCCCCAGGGCAGCGGCCCGCAGTCCGGGAGCGGTCGACGCCGGCGGCGGTCTGGCGGCGGGCAGTAGCCCCCGCTGAGGTGGCATCGTCACGGGCGCAGTGCCTCCACGCTGCGCCCGTGGCGCGTACGACGCTCGTCAGCGGGGTGGCAGGGCGTACGCGCGCAGTTCCGCCTGCTGCTGTCGCCCGGTGGCCACCACGACATACTGCCGCCCGTTGAGCTGGTAGGTCATCGGCGTGCCCGTCGTCTCTGGCGTGGCCCGCGTCCAGAGGGTGCGGCCATCGCGCGTGTCGAGCGCATGCAGGGCCTCGTCGCCGCCGCCCACGAAGATGAGCCCGCCCCCGGTGACGAGCACCCCGGCCGGTCCCTGTGCACCGAGCGGACCGTCGTAGGCCACCCCGAGTGACGTCAGGGTACGGCGCAGCGCGGGCATGTCGCCGAAGGGCACCGACCAGGCCAGCGTGCCCGACGACAGGTTGACAGCGACCACATGCGCATACGGGGGCTTGATCAGGGGAATTCCGTCGCGGATGAACGCCGCCCCGCCGCGGTTCACGTATTCGGCGTCGACCTCACCCGGCCTCGGACCCGGCACCGACGGGTCGCGTTTTTCGAGGCGATACACCTGTGCCATGCCGACCGTCTTCAGATAGAGCATGCCGGTGCCCGGAACGACGGCCCCGCCGCCCCAGTTGGCCCCCCCCCACACACCAGGCCGCACCAGCGTCCCCTGCAGCGACGGCGGCGTATACAGGGGCCCGAGCCGGAACTGCTTGAGCGCAGCCTCGGCCTCAGCCTTGAGCGCCGGGGTGAGGTCGAACGCATCGGCCAGCGACGTACCCTGCGCCGTGAACGGTGGTGGAGCCGTCGGGAACGGCTGCGTCGCGGCCGTGCGCTCGCCGGGCACATCACTCTGCGGCACGGGACGCTCGTCAATGGGCCACACGGGTTCGCCGGTGACCCGATCGAAGACGAACGCAAACCCCTGCTTGGTCAGCTGCACGACTGCATCGATGCGACGCCCGCGCACGGTGATGGTCGTCAGCATGGGCGCGGCCGGCGGGTCATAGTCCCACAGGCCGTGGTGCGCGATCTGAAAGTGCCAGCGCCGGCGACCCGTGACCGCATCGAGGCACACCAGCGACTCGGCAAAGAGGTTGTTCCCGAGCCGGCGTCCGCCATAGTAGTCGTTGCTGGGCGTGCTGACAGGCAGGTAGACCAGCCCGCGCGCCTCGTCGAGGGCCATCGGGGCCCACACGTTCGTGTGTCCCGTGATGCGTGACGCATCGCCCTCCCACGTCTCGTGGCCAAACTCCCCCGCCTGGGGAATCGTGTGGAACGTCCACACCAGCGCCCCGGTGCGCGCGTGGTAGGCCCGCACGTCACCCGGCGGATCGTTCCGATACATGAGCCGATCACCCACCCCGCTGCCCACGATGACGAGGTCGCGGTAAATCACGGGCGGCGAGGTCGCCGCGAGGTGCTGCCGCCTGATGGACCACTGCAGCGATGCCGACAGATCGACGCTGCCACGATCACCAAAGGTGGGAATCAGCTGCCCCGACTCGGCGTCGAGCGCCAGCAGGCGATGTCGCGTGTTGAGAAAGATCCGGAGCGCCTGGCCATCGCGCCATGCGGCCACTCCGCGGTGCACGAAGCCCTGCCCGCTCGCAGGCTGTCCGTCCTCATACGCCCGGGGGTCGAAGACCCAGCGCTGCCGGCCGCTGGCTGCATCGAGCGCCACCACCCGGTTGTAGGGCGTGCTGACATACAGCACCCCGTCGATCATCAGAGGCGTGTTCTGAAATGCGCCGGGGAAGGTCCCGAAACTCTCGAGAGGCTGCTCACCCGTCTTCCATGCCCAGGCCAGCTCGAGCCGCGACACGGTCTCGCGATTCACCTGGTCGAGCGGCGAGTACTTCTGCCCGCCCTGATCTCCCCCGTAGACCGGCCAGCCGATGGTCGGGGTCTGGCGGGCGTTGAGGGTGGCGGGGCCTCCCAGCTGGGTGACCGCCGTCAGCGCGACTGCCACGCTCGCCCCTGCACGCAGCCCCCTGCTCAGCGTCAGTGCCACGACACGGTGCATGCGGACACCTCAGCGCCGGGGCGCGGTCGCCGCCGGCTGCAGACGCAGCACCGACTCGGTCACCGACTCGACGCCGGGGCGCGTGTAGACCAGCGGAAAGTAGCGGCCCCGCGCCCACAGCGCAAACAGGTCGCGGTAGTGCGGGCTGTCGGGATCGCCCGACTGGCCGGGATTGTTGAGCGCCACCGATCGATCCCAGTCATTCAGGTCGGCGATGATCTTGAGCGAACCGCCCGATGCCTGGTTGTCGGCGCCGCCCGTGGCCGACACGGTGTAGCTGTCGCCGCCCCGCGGGGCGGGTCCCACATCGAGCCGGGCGCGATGCTCGGGTGCGATCGCCGCACTGAGCGGATGCCGGATGAGCGCGTGGTGGTAGGCCGCCTGGCCGTATTGCCATCGGGTCATGTCGGGCCCGAGCTTCCGCGTCAGCTCGGCCACCGCCCCGGTCAGTGCCTCGGCCAGCAGCGCGTCGCGACCGGCAATCGGGTCACGCCCGAAGCGGCCATCCGGTGCCTGCAGCCAGCCAATGGCCGTCGACATCGGCACGCCCCCGAGCTCAGCCCGGGCCGCTGCCGGCACAAACCGATCGCGCACCAGGGCCAGCAGCTGCCGCTGGAACATCTCGTAGATGCCGGCCGGCACCGAGTCTTTGCCCAGCACCCGATCCCAGTCGCGCAGCATCTGCTGCGCCCGTTGCACGGTGCCATCAGCGATTGAGACCTCGCCCAGCAGCGGCACCAGCGCACGGGCCGGCAGCGAGTAGTCATCATTCTGGAAGGCCATCATGTCGGCCACCGTGAACACCCGTCCCGACGAGAGCAGCTCGGTGATGCGGTTCGATCGGTACGGGTCGGCTCCCGTGTAGTGCTGGGCCTCGGGGAAGGGATAGTCGCGCGGGAAGAGATAGTTGTTGGCCGTCACGAGGAATCCGCTCGACGGATTCACACTATGCGGCAGCGACTTGATCGGCAGGTAGCCGTCCCACTCGTAGCGCCCGTCGCCGGGCACTGGCACCAGCCCGCTCCAGTGCCGCCGCAGCGGCGTGATGGCCACGGCCTGCCAGCCGATGGTGCCCCGCCGGTCGGCCCAGATCATGTTCTCCGACGGAATCCGGCTGTAGGCGCACGCCTCGCGGAACTCGTCCCACGTGGTGGCCTGATCCATGCGCAGACTCGCCAGATACGGCGCCGCGCCCATCTCCATCCACGCCGCCCGCAGGGCAAACGCGACCCGTCGGCCGGGCACCTCCTTCAGCACGGGACCATGGCGCGTGTACTTGAGCTCGACCGTGACGGGTGTCTCGCCCCTGACCGCGATGGTCTCGCGGATGACGCGCATGTCTTCCCAGCCGCCGCGATACCGGTACTGGTTCGGCTGTGCGGGATTGGTCTCGTAGACATAGAGGTCTTCCGTGTCCGAGCCGAAGATCGTCAGCCCCCAGGCGCCATGGGCGTTATGCCCGATCGAGACGCCAGGCAGCATCGGTTCGCCGCCGCCAATCACATCCCATCCGGGCGCGACGAGGTGCGACCAGTACCGCAGTGAGGGCACGCCCTGCAGCCGGTGCGGATCGTTCATCAGGAGCGGAAGGCCGCTCTGCGTGAGCCGGCCGCTGACGACCCAGTTGTTGCTGCCGATGTCTTCACGCCGCTGGCTCAGGTCCTGCGGTGACGGGCGCACGACGGCCTCGTCGAGGCGCGCCACGGCCTGCGGGACGCGATACTGCGGCAGCACGTCCTGCGGCAGGAAGCGCAGCGGTTCGCGGAACGCGTTGTAGGCGTCGAGCACATCGGGTGTCAGCACGGCCGGATCAATCGCCGGGTCGAGCGTCAGCACCGGGTCGGGCCCCTGGAAGCCCGAGACGGCCTTCACCGCATCGGCCCCGATGGCCGCCACGGCACGCGCCGTACTGATCTCCTGCGTCACGTTCGCCAGCAGGCCGTTGTGCCGCGAAATGACGACGGCCGGGGTCCAGCGACCGGGTGTGAGTCCCAGCATGCGGAACTCGATCGGCAGCTGATCGGGACGCTGCAGCGCCTCGTCGACATAGGCGTTGATGCCGTCGACAAACGCGGTGATGATCTGCGCGCCGCGCGGGTGATACCAGTTGAGCTCGGCGGTGAGATCGCCCCGGAACATGTGCAGGCGCGTGCCGACATCGCGCGCCAGTTCGCGGCGGCCCAGCACCTCGGCCACCGTACCGGTCGCCTGACGCCGCCAGATCTCGAACTGGAACAGCCGATCACGCGCCGCGGCATAGCCCTGCGCGAAGAACAGGTCATGCTCGTTGGCGGCATAGATGTGGTTGATGCCCCAGCGGTCACGCCTGATCTCGACGGCTGCCTGCAGGCCACGGACACGCAGCGTCTCGGTCGTGACGGCCCCAGATGCCGCCTGGGTAGAAGGGGCGGCAGGGGCCGCCGGTGCGGTCGCCTGCGCCCATGCGGTTCCGGCCAGCACTGCCATGCACGCGATGGCACCAGCGGCTCGCACCATCCCGGCCAGCACCGGCCCTCGCCGTGTCCGGACACTCGCACACCGTCTGCACTGCTTCGTCATGGCCTCACCTCCTGCCCCTGCACCGGCCGCTTCTCGACGCGGCCGCCCTTGACGACCGTGTCGACATACGCCAGCGCCGTGATGTCAAAGAGCGGATTGCCCTGCAGCACGATGATGTCGGCCAGCTTGCCGGGCTCAATGGTGCCCAGGTCGCGCTGCCGCCCGAGGATGGTGGCTCCCACCCGCGTCAGCGCCGAAATCACCCGCATCGGCGACATGCCGAGGTCGGCATGCACCCTGGCCTCTCGCCACAGCGCCTCCGTGTGAAAGTTGAGGGGCGTGCCCGAATCGGTGCCCATGCCCAGCACGGCTCCCGCCTCGATGAACTGCCGGACCCCGCGCTCCCGATAGAGCACCTCGCGATCGGTGCGCGAAAAATACGGCAGCGCGCGCCAGGCCACATTCGATTGCTCGATCTCGCGCCAGATCGTCGGGGGCATCGACCGCGCCAGCGCCGGATCCTGCAGCCGCTCGGGAAACGCCGCGGTGTCGGGATAGATCCAGCTGCGATGGGCGGCGGTGATGACCACCGGGCGTCCCGCGTCGGCAATGTCGGTGATCAGCGCTGCACTGTAGGGCGGCGCCGTGCCGGCCGACCCGGCATGCTGCAGCACATCGATGCCCGTCTCGAGGGCGTTGCGCACATCGCCTTCCGCATACACATGCGCATGCACGCGCAGGCCCCGGCGGTGGGCTGTCTCGGCAATCGCCACGTAGTCCTCGCGCCGCAGGCCGCTGTGCGCCTTGATCACATCGACACCCGCATCGGCCAGCCTCGTCACCGCCCGCGCGGCCGCCTCGGGCGAGTCGATGGCCACCTGATAGCTCTCGGGAAACACTGCCGGGGTCCGGGTGATCCACGGCCCGCTCATCAGCATGCGCGGCCCGCGCGTCCTGCCGGCGTCGATATCGCGGCGAACCGCCAGGCTCGCCTCGAGGGGCGCACCGAGGTCGACGGCCGACGTGACGCCCGCATCGAGCAGTTGCGCGGCCGCGGTCGCCATCACGGTGCGAAGCATCACGTCGCCGCCGTTCCGATCGATCCACGGAAACCACGTCGCATAGTTCCCATGCCCGAGCAGCACCAGGTGCGCGTGCAGCTCAATCATCCCCGGCATCATCGTCCGACCGCGGGTGTCGATGACGGTGTAGCCCTCGGGCACGGGCGTCGACGCCGCCGGTCCCACGCGGACGATGCGGTCACCCTCGATGAGGACAGCGGCATGGTGCAGGGGCGGGGCATCGTAGCCATCGAGCAGCATGCCGCCCACGAGGGCCAGGCGCTGCGGGGACGCGGGCCGCGCCGGTTGTGCGTCGAGATTCTCCATGGCCGCAGCCAGCACCACTACGGCTGACACGGCCAGCCACCATCGCTTCGTCATGGGTCTCCTCATGTTCGGGTCGGGCCCGGGCGTGCGGACAGCGTGGGACCCCCGCCCGTGCTGCCGCGTGCGTAGCCTAGCACCGGCCAGACGCCGACGCACACGGACGTGGCGCGCCGCTCCCCGGCGCGCTCCCTGACCACGTGGCTCGCCGACGCCAGTAACGGCGGGCCTGCTGACGCTGCGGACCGGGTGCGAGCCTCAGGGGACGGACGGCCCGACGAGGCCATCGTCGATGGGCCGACCAGGGCGTCGTCGCGCGCAGGCACTCACCCGCGGCGCGCCACCCGCCCGAGCCAGTTTCCGAAAAACACTCGTGCCGGCTCGCGCCAGGTGTTGCGCAGTAGCGCCGCGATCGCCTCTTCCGGAAACGGTGGCAGCGGGCTGCCGCAGGCCCGCGCACGCACCGCCTGCGCACGGATGGCCTCGACCATGACATGGGCGGCGGGCGGCAGGTAGCCCCGGGGCACCGGGGGCATGTCGCGTTCGCCCTGGGCGGCGCGATGCCATTCACGCAGGTATTCCTTCAGCAGGCTGGTCGTGTCGTACTCGGGATGCCCCTGCAGGCACACAACCCGTGCGCCGTCGGCGCTGGCCGCCGCGTGCACCTCGCCGTCTGTCGTCGTGGCGACCACCTCGAGGCCCGCCGCCTCCCAGTCGCGGCGCGAGACGGTGTTATGGCGGGAGTGCGGCGCATCAAATGTGGACGGCAGTCCCTGCGCCAGCGGATGCGCGCGCCGTGTCACGCGATGCGCATACACGCCCCAGCGCTTGTCGGGCAGCGTCGTCCGGACGGTGCCCCGCCGGTGCTGCAGCCAGGCATGCGAGGCCAGGCACGACATCAGCAGGGGCACCTGCCGATGCTCGGCCCAGTCGAACACGCGGGCCATCTGGGGATAGACAGGATGCCCCGAGACATCGGCCGCGGCGACGTTCGTGCCGGTGACGATGAGGGCGTGGGGCTGCGCATCGAGCAGCGCATCGACTGGCACGTAGCGCGAGGCCAGGGCCTCGGCCACCGCGGGCCCGCGGTCGAGGCCCGGCAGCGTGGCCCGCAGTACCTCGACGGGCCGCGACAGCGGGACGCCCTGCACGAGACGGAGGAACTGGCGCTCGGTGGCCCGGAGCGCGGCATCGGGCATCAGGTTGACGAGGCCGACGCGCAGTGGCGCGGCCGCAGCGGTCGACAGACCCATGACAGCTCATCTCTCCCCGGCAGTGACGGGGCGGGAATGGGCACCGTCGCAGCATCGCTGCCCGGCTGCCGTGGCGTCGTCGGACCCGGTTCCTCGGCCACTCTTGATGAATATCCACGCATGTGGATTTGCCGATACTAAATACCGTCGTCCCTGCTGTCAAGCTCCCATGGCAGGCCCCTGGCCGGCCGGCACCCGAGGGCCGCCCGTCCGGCTGAGAATGTGTCTTGACAACATGTGTTTTCACACATATTGTGACGACATGCGTAGCGCACTGCAGGCCGAGCTCAAGCAGACCCGCCCGTTTCCGAGCCCGGAGACCGAGGCGGTGCTCAGCATCGCCCGCACCGCCGCGCTGCTCGACCATGCGCTGGCCCAGGTGCTCAAGCCGGCCGGCATTACCCCGACGCAGTACAACGTGCTCCGCATTCTGCGCGGGGCCGGCGCCGAGGGCCTCTGCCGTTCGGCGATTGGCGAGCGCATGGTCACCAGCGTGCCCGACGTCACGCGGCTGCTCGACCGCCTCGAGGCGGCCGGACTCATCACCCGCAGCCGTGGCACGGATGACCGGCGGTTTGTGACCACCGTCATCACCGAAGCCGGCCTGCAGCTGCTGGCGGGCCTCGACGCCCCCGTCGAGGCGCTCAACAGGCGGCAGCTGTCACACGTGGGACGGCCCGCCCTCCGCACGCTCATCGACACGCTGGCCCGGGCGCGGGCACGCGTGTGACCCTCGTTTCTGTTCCGTAATTGCAGTCATCACACAGGAGTCCATCAGACATGTCACAGATCTACGCCCTCGACCCCGCCCACTCGGAAGTCACCTTCCAGGTGCGCCACCTCATCACCCGCGTCAGCGGCCGCTTCTCGTCGTTCGCCGGCACCATCGACTTCAACGAGGCCGCCCCGGAACAGTCGTCCGTGTCCGTGACGGTGCAGACCGCCAGCATCGACACCAACCAGTCCGACCGTGATGCGCACCTGCGTTCCGACGATTTCTTCTCGGTGGAACGCTTCCCCGCCATGACCTTCGTCAGCCGCAGCATCATGCCGGCCGGCGGTCACTTCGAGGTGTCGGGCGACCTGACCATCCGTGATGTCACCCGGCCTGTGGTGTTCCCGGTGACCTACCTCGGCAAGGCGCGCGACCCATGGGGGAACGAGAAGCTGGCGTTCGAGTCGGAGCTCACCATCAACCGCAAGGACTTCGGTCTCACATGGAACGCCGCCCTCGAGACCGGTAGTGTCCTCCTCGGCGAGGACGTGAAGATCAGCCTCAGCCTGCAGGCAGCCGCCGCCAAGTAGTCCCCCGGTACCGGCGTGACGGCCCTTGCGTCGTCACGCCGGTTGCCGCACCATGGGGCCACCGTTCCATGGCCATCCGTCTGCCATCCCTGTCGTCTCGCCGCCGTCCGGATTCCATCGTGCGTCCCGCCACCATTCGGCCTCTCGGGCATCACGTGCTCGTGGCTGCCGTTGCAGGGGTCCTGGCTCTGGCCGGCCTTCAGGCCTGCGCCTCGCGTCCAGTTCCTGCGGTGGGCGGCACGACCGGCATCGCCGCCGCGGCACCTGCGCAGCCCGGCCTCACCGTCACCCTCGCGCACATCAACGACGTCTACGAAATCGGGCCGCTCGATGGCGGCCGCGCCGGAGGCCTCGCCCGCGTCGCCACGGCATTCGCTGAACTGCGCCAGTCGTCGACACCGCTGCTCACCACGCTGGGTGGCGACTTCCTGTCGCCCTCGGCCCTGGGCACGGCACGCGTCGACGGCAGCGCCCTCGCCGGGCGACAGATGGTCGACGTGCTGAACGCCACGGGGCTGCAGTACGCGACCCTCGGCAACCACGAGTTCGACATCGCCGAGACCGCCTTCCGCGCCCGACTCGCTGAGGCACGCTTCCAGGTGATTGTCAGCAACGTCACCGACGCGCAGGGCCAGCCGTTCCCGAAGACCGTGCCCGGCGTGGTTGTGCCAGTCACCACGCAGGGCCGCACCCTGCGCATCGGACTCACGGGCGTCGTCATTGATGCCAACCCGCGTCCCTGGGTCCGCTACCAGCCGGCCATCGAGTCTGTCCGGCGGGCCGTGGCCTCGCTGCCGCCCCCGCTCGACGCCATCGTGGTGATCTCGCATCTCACGCTCGAGGAGGACGCAGCCCTCGCCGAGGCACTGCCGGACATTGACCTCATCGTCGGCGGGCACGAGCACGAGAACTGGATGCTGCGCCGGGGTCCGCGCCTCACACCCATCATCAAGGCCGATGCCAATGCCCGGACGATGGCGGTGGTGACGATGGGGTTCGGGGCCGCGGGGATGCGTCCCACGGTTGACTCTCGGCTGCAGGTGCTGGACGACCGCGTCCAGCCGGATGCCGCCGTCACCCAGGTGGTCGATCAGTGGATCGCCACCGCCTACGACGCCTTCCGGCGTGATGGCTTCACGCCTGAGGCGGCGGTGGTCACTGTTCCGGTATCGCTGGACGGACGCGAGTCGGCCGTCCGGAACCGCCCGGGGCCGCTGACGGATCTGATCGTGGCCGGCATGGTCCGGGAGACAGGCGCCACCGTGGGCCTGCTCAACGGCGGCTCGGTCCGCATCGACGATGTGATGCCGCCGGGCCCGCTGACGGAATACGACATCATCCGCGTGATGCCGTTCGGCGGAAAGGTAGTCAAGGTCACGATGGAGGGCAGTCTGCTGCGACGTGTGCTGGAGGCTGGACGCCGGAACGCAGGCGAGGGAGGCTATCTGCATCACAGCGTCGGACTGACGGCGTCGGAGAGCGGCTGGCAGGTGCACGGTGCCCCGCTTGACCCGCAGGGGCGCTATACGGTGGCCCTGCCCGAGTTCCTGCTGACCGGCCGCGAAGCGAACATGGCCTTCCTGACACGCGACGCCCAGGGCGTGAGCGCTGCGGAGGAATTTCGGGACATCCGGCGCGCGTTCATCGAAGAATTGCGCCGCACGTGGCCGTAACAGAGGTGTCACCGATCGATGTCATCCAGGGCTGGCACAGCGCTTGCTGCTTGCAGGATCAGTCGCCTGCAGTCTGGAGAGTGTCCCATGACAATTCGATCGTTGCCGAGTCGCCTGCCGTTCCTGCTGGGGCTGGTAACTTTAACCGTCCTCATCTTCCCGGCGCCTGCCGATGCGCAGCGTCGGGGTCGCCCCGGCGGAGGAGGCGGGGGGCGTCCTCCCGCCGTCGTTCGTCCATTGCCCGTGCGCCCTGTGGTCGTCGCGCCCCGAGCGCGCGTCGGGGTTGGGGTCGGCGTCGGGGTTCGGCGCACGTATCCCGCGTCGTTTTACCGGGGATTCGGCTACGGCGTCTACGACCCGTTCTGGATGGGCTGGGGCTTCGCTGGTGGCCCGTGGTATGGCCAGGGCTGGTATGGCCCGGGCGCCTGGGGCGGCGGCTGGGGGCCGGGCTGGGGACCGGGATGGGGCTGGGGACAGCCGTTCGCGTCGGCCCGCCTGCAGGTGAGACCGCGCCAGGCCGAGGTCTACATTGACGGCGCGCTGGCGGGGCTGGTCGACGACTTCGACGGCCTCTTCCAGCGACTGCAGGTGGAACCCGGCGAGCACGAACTGACCATCTACCTTGACGGCTATCGGACCGAGTCGCAGCGCCTGCTCTTCCGGCCCAATGCCACGCTCGATGTGCGGCTCGACATGCAGCCGCTGCCGCCTGGTGAATTCTCGGGGCCGCGGCCCTCGGCCATGGGGCGTCAGTCGATGCCGTATGACATGCCCGATATGGGCCGGATGCCGCAGCAGATGCCGCCGGCTCAGATGCCACCGCCGCAGGGCGGCATGGGCCAGCCTCCCTTCCCGATGGGGCCGATGGGCACGCGTCAAGGGGCACCCGTCGCCATCGCCGAAGAGGCGGTCGGCTACGGCAGCGTCTCGATCCGCGTGCAGCCGACCGATGCGCGGCTGGTGATCGACGGCGAAGAGTGGAGTGCGCCGGAGGGAACCGGACCGATCCTCGTTGAGCTGCCGGCTGGAACGCACGTGATTGAAATCAGTGCCAGCGGCCGCACGCCCTATCGCCGGACCGTCGATGTCCGTGCCGGTGAAACCGTCACCCTCAATGTGAGCCTGTCGCGATGAGCGCCGCGAACCTTCGTCGAGTGCAGGCCGCACTTGTCGCGGTAAGCTTCCTGACGGCGAGTGCAGGCGCTGCCCTGGCGCAGCAGGCACCACCGGCGTCCTCTGCCGCTCAGCCCGCTTCGGGGATGCAGGTGCGGCAGATGCAGAGTGGCTTTGTGTTCGCACCTGAAGTGCGGTTCACGCAGGTCAATGACCGGTCGGCCACGCTCGTCGGTGGGTCGGCCGGGTGGCAGATGGACCGCACGCTCTTTGTCGGGGCGGCCGGGTATGTGCTGGCCAATCGCGCGCGCGACTTCGAAATGCAGTACGGCGGAGCGTTGGTGAAGTTCAGCATTGGCGGCACGCGGACAGCAGGCCTGGCGCCCGGGCTGTTCGTGGGCCTCGGCACGGCCACGATCACGCGGCCGCTCAGTGAGTTCGGCATGTATGGTCCCGGGCGACCCGACCCGCGTACGGGCCGACCGTCAGCCCTGTCTGGATCGACTCCGGTGCTGCTGTACGACACTATCGGCGTCGCCGAACCCCAGCTGAACGCCTTCTGGAATGTGAACCGCTGGCTGCGCGTCGAGGGCGGCGTGGGCTACCGGTTCGTGGGGGCCGCCGAGATGATGAACCGGCACCTCCGTGGCGTCAGCGGCACCGTGTCGCTCCAGTTCGGCGGGCACTAGCCCGCCGAACACTAGAACGCGATGCCCACGTTCACAATGCGGAACGTCGGCACGAGATCGGGCGCATACCACTCGTCGGTCTTTCCGAAGAGCCGCTTGAGGCCGAAGCCGGTGGCCAGATAGAACCGGCCGTCGGGACCCAGGGTGAACTGGTAACCCGCGTCAATACCAATCCCGAACCGGGTGCGTGCGCTCTCGGTTCGGGTGAGGCCGACCTTCGTCCCCACATAGAAGCCCCGCAGCGCCCGCTGCTGCGGGAAGAAGCGCACCATCACGTCGCCGTTGATGTAGGCCTCGTCGTCTCCGTCCGCATCCCAGTACGAGCCGCCCACGCCCACCGAGACGGCATCATTCACCTTCCGCTCGTACTCGGCATTGAACCAGCCCAGCAGCAGGCCGAACGGATTGCCGTTGATCGACTGGGTCGGCCCGCCGGACGACTGGGCCTGCGCAGCGGCAGGGGTGGCGAGCAGGGCGCACACGAGAGCGACGCGAATCAGCGTGTTGTGCATAGGTTCACTTTACCAGCCTCTGCGCTATGATGCGCCCCTGGGGGCAGGCAGGCGTATGGCTTCATCGGCACCGGGCGGCGGCATCGACGGCATCATTTCTCAACTGGACCAGTTCTTCGGCGCCGGGTGTCCCCTGCAGCTGCCGGACGGGGTCCGCGAATTCCTCGTCAAGTTCGGCCCCTGGATCACGCTGGTTGTACTCATCATCAGTATCCCGGCCATGCTCGCAGCGCTGGGATTCGGTACCCTCCTGTCACCGTTCCTCGGACCCAAGGTGGCCGGGTTCGGGCTGGCATGGCTGCTGGGTGCCGTGCAGACGGCGATCACGGCCGTGGCGCTGCCGGGGCTCTTCCGGCGGCAGTATGCCTCGTGGCGCCTGATGTTCATGGGACAGGGCGTGGGGATTCTGGCCAACCTGCTGTCCGGCGCGATTCTGGGGACGCTGCTCGGGGCGGCCATTGGCCTCTTCCTGCTGTTCCAGCTGCGTCCCAAGTACGTCCACTGATGCCTGCCGAGGTCACGCCATGACGACTGTTGCTGTTGCCCTGAATATCCTCGTCTTCGTGCTGGCCTGCACCGCGCTGTATGTGCGGCGCCAGAAGGGCGGCACGCTCGCCACCAACGTGCTGATTGCCGTGCTCCTGGGCGGCGTGCTGGGGGCGGCGCTGCAGGGCCTCTACGGGCTGGGCAGCGACATCATCCGCGAGACGCTCACCTGGGTGGGCATTGCCGGCAGCGGCTATGTGCGCCTCATGCAGGCCATGATCGCGCCGCTCGTGCTGGTGTCGATTCTCGCGGCGGTCAGCCGGCTCGACAACGCCCGCGCGCTCGGCAGCATCAGCGCCGGCGTCATCGGCCTGCTCATGCTGACGACGGCGATTTCGGCGGGCATTGGGGTGGCGATGGCCCTCACGTTCGGGCTGCGGGCCGACGGCCTGGTGCAGGGCGCACGCGAACTGGCCAAGGGCACGGCTCTCGAAAGTCAGGTAGGCGATGCGGCGGGCCTCACCATTCCGGCGCTGCTGACGCAGGGGATCCCCACCAACATCTTCGCCGACCTCGCGGGCACACGGCCGCTGTCGGTCATTGGCGTCGTGGTGTTTGCGATGCTGCTTGGCATCGCGGCCCTCGCCCTCAAGCGCGAGCAGCCCGAGATGGGTGCGCGCATCCAGGGCGGCATCGACACCTTCCAGGTGCTCATCCTGCGGCTCGTGCGCCTGGTCCTGCGGTTGACGCCCTACGGGGTGATGGCGCTGATGGTGCGCGTGGCCGCGACGTCGAACCTGAACGACATCATGGCGCTCGGCCAGTTCGTGGTCGCCAGCTACATCGGCATGGCCATCATCCTCGCCGTCCACAGCACCATCCTCGCGCTGTCGGGCATCAACCCCGTGCGCTTCTACCAGAAAATCAGCCCCGTGCTGACGTTTGCCTTCACGTCGCGCTCGAGTGCGGCGGCCATTCCGCTGAGCGTCGAGGCGCAGGTGTCGCGCGTGGGCGTGTCGCCGGCCATCGCCAACTTCGCCGCCAGCTTCGGGGCCACCATCGGGCAGAACGCCTGCGCAGGCCTCTACCCGGCGATGCTGGCGGTGATGATTGCCCCGAGTGCCGGGGTCGATGCGACCTCGTGGTCGTTCATCAGTTCGGTGATCACGGTGTCGGCCCTCGGCTCGGTGGGCATTGCCGGCCTCGGCGGCGGGGCCACGTTTGCGGCGCTCGTCGTGCTGTCGGCGCTCAACCTGCCGGTGGCCCTGGCCGGGCTGCTGATTTCGGTCGAGCCGCTCATCGACATGGGCCGCACGGCGACGAATGTCAGCGGCTCGATGACGGCCGGCACGGTGACCAGCCGCTGGCTCGGCCAGTGGGACGCCGACGTGTTCGCGACCGACCACGCCCCGGCGGGCACCAGCGTCCTGGCTGACTGATCACATCGCACGAGAGACACGCGCGCGGCGGGCTGTCGACACCGGCTCCCCAAGGTGCGCGGGCACCACGGCGGGGGCGCGCGCGTCTTATCGACCGTGACCTCTCCCGCTGCTCTTCCGGTGCTTCCCGACGCTGCTGCTCTCGACATCCTGTTCCGCTCGGCTCGTACCCACTCCCAGTGGCTGCCTCGCCCCGTGGAGACCGAGACCCTGCACGCCGTCTACGACCTCATGAAGTGGGGGCCCACCTCCGCCAACTCATGCCCCCTGCGCATCATCTTTGTGACCACGCCCGAGGCCAAAGCGCTGCTGCTGCCGGCGCTGTCAGCCGGGAATGTCGAGAAGACGCGCACGGCGCCGGTGACCGCCGTGCTCGCGCAGGACATGGCCTTCTACGACAAGCTGCCCCAGCTGTTTCCGCACGCCGACGCGCGGTCGTGGTACGCCGGGCGCGATGCGGCCATTGCCGAGGCGGCCATGCGCAACAGCAGCCTGCAGGCGGGCTACTTCATCCTGGCGGCGCGCGCGGTGGGCCTCGACTGCGGCCCGATGTCGGGCTTTGACAGCGACACGGTCAATACGGCGTTCTTCGCTGACCGCACGTGGCGCGTCAACTTCCTCTGCAACCTCGGCTACGGCGACCCTGCGGCCCTTCATCCGCGCCTGCCGCGGCTGGCCTTTGACGAGGCCTGCGAAATCCGGTGATACTGCCCGCCGGGGGCGGAGGCTCCCGGGGGAGGACTGGAATGAACCGTCGCGAAAGTGTGGTGGCGCTGGGCCTGCTGCTCGCAGGCTCGGCCGTCCGCGCGCAGGCGCAGGCACCGGCAACCACGCCGAGTGCCACGGACCGCGTCCGCATCAACGGCTGGGCGCTCAATATGAGCAACATCAACACGGGGGCCAACCAGGGCATCCGGATTGACATTACGGGCTGGTCGAACCTGTCCCAGCGCGAATTCCTGATCCAGGCCTTCCTCGAGAAACAGCAGGACGGCCTGGTGACCGCGCTGCAGCAGCAGCCCGAGATCGGGCGGTTCACGTTCCCGGGCTACATGGGGCCGGACCCCGACAACATCTATCGCCTGGGCACGGACATCCGCTATGCGATGAACCATCCACTGCCCGATGGCGGCCGGCGGATTGTAATCATCACCCCGCGCGTGCTGGGCTTCCGCGAAGTACGCACCCAGCCCCGCACCGTCGACTACAAGTTCACACTGTTCGAGATGCGCTTCGACGCGAAGGGCAAGGGCGAAGGCCGCATGGCGTGGGCGACACGCATCCGCATGGAACCGCGCACGAACACGATTGAGCTCGAGAACTACACCAGCGAACCGGTGCGCCTGCTGAACCTGCAGCTGGAAGTGCTCAAGTAGCAGACTCCCCTGCCGGAGCATCCTGCCGTGTGGCTGCCGGTGCAGACGAACGCGACATCGCCCCCACGGTAGCGCGCCGCTACGCTGGGTGGCCAGACTGACCGACTGACGAGGACCCGATGACCAACGCCCTGCATCCGACGCCTGCCGACCCCACGCTTGATCCGTTTGCCCTGGCCCGTGCCCTGTCGGGCCTGCACTTCATCGGAGGGCGGTATGTGCCTGCGGTGAGTGGACAGACCTTCCCCGTGGTGAACCCGGCCACTGGCGCCGAAGTGGCGCAGGCGGCCCTCGGCGACGCGGCAGACATCGACGTCGCCGTCCGCGAGGCGGCGCGCGCGCAGAAGGACTGGGCCCGGATGCCGGCGCGCAAGCGTGGCGCCCTGGTGCACCAGTGCTCGGCCATCCTCAAGGCACATTCGGAAGAACTGGCACGGCTCATCGCCCTGGAAACGGGCAAGGCCCTCCGCACCGAAAGCCGGGTCGAGGCGGGTGTCGTCGCGGACATCTTCGAGTTTTTCGGCGGGCTGGGCGGCGAGCTGAAGGGCGAGACCGTGCCCTTCTCTCCGACAGTGCTGAGCGTCACGGTGCGCGAACCGCTGGGCGTAGTCGGCGCGATCATTCCGTGGAACGTGCCGATGCTGCTGATGGCGCTAAAGATTGCGCCCGCACTGGTGGCCGGCAACACGGTGGTCGTCAAGAGCGCCGAGGAAGCCCCGCTCACCGTGCTGCGCATTTGCGAGTTGCTCAACCGGGTGCTGCCGGCCGGCTGCTTCAACATGGTCAGTGGCTTTGGCCCGGAATGCGGTGCGCCGCTCGTGAGCCATCCGCTGGTCAGGAAGGTCACCTTCACCGGCTCGGTTGAAACCGGCAGGATTGTCTCGGCCACGGCGGCGCAGAAGCTCGTGCCGGTGACGCTCGAACTGGGCGGCAAGAGCCCGATGATTGTCTTTGCCGACTGCGACTTCGAGAAGACGGTGGCGGGAGCCATCACCTCGATGCGCTTCACGCGCCAGGGCCAGAGCTGCACGGCAGCCAGCCGCATCTATGTCGAGCGTCCCATCTTCGACCGCTTCGTCGCCGCGATGGCAGAGCGCGTCGATGCGATGGTGATGGGCGACCCGCTCGACGAGCGGACGGACATCGGCACGATCATCTCAACGGGTCAGTACGAGAAGGTGCGGGCGTTTGTGGCCGAAGGCCAGGCGACGGCCGGCGCGACGGCGCGCGTGTGCAGTGCGATGCCGACCGACCCGGCACTGACGAAGGGCCTCTTCCTGCAGCCGGTCATCTTCACCGGGCTCACGAAGGACAGCCGCCTCGTCCGCGAGGAAATCTTCGGACCGGTCACCACCATCTTCCCGTTCGACGACGCCGAGGCAGTGCTGGCGGAGGCGAACGACAGCGAGTATGGGCTGGCGGCCAGCCTGTGGACGAACAACCTCACCGTGGGCCTGTCGCTGGCGCACCGCCTCGAGGCCGGCCTGGTGCAGATCAACCAGAACCTCGTCGTGCAGGCCAACCTCAGCTACGGCGGCGTGAAGAGCAGCGGCCTCGGCAAGGAGGCCTCGCTCGAGGCCATGCTCGAGCACTTCACCCACAAGAAGACCATCATGGTGAACATGGGCTGAGGGGCTGATCCGCCCCCGTCGACCGGACAGGGCCCCCGGCCAGCCCTTGCGGCCAGCCGGGGGCGTAGCTTCAGCGCTTGAGGCGCGGGATGAACTTGGTCAGGCCCTGGATGGGGCCCACCTCACCCGCATAGACGTTGCCGGCCGCATCGACCGTCACGCCCTCGCCCATCGAGCCATAGCCACCCATGCCCGAGGCCTGCTTCGACACGTGCTCGGGCGTGAAGTACCACACCTCGCCCGTGCGCGCACTGCCCACGCGCAGGCCCTTGCGCCAGCCCGGGTTGTAGTTGTCATCCGATTCCGAGTCGATCGCATACAGCGTGTCGTCGGGCGTGATGAAGAGGCCGCTGATGCGGCTGAACTGATACCAGGTGTCGAGGTGCGTGCCCTGCTGGTCGAAGATCTGGATGCGGCGGTTGCCGCGGTCGGCCACGAACAGCCGCCCCTTCGAGTCGAACGCCAGCGCGTGCGGTCCTCGGAACTCGGCCTT
>Ga0315902_10000910_pt1 | contig 48715 bp, 42 predicted proteins | sample LakEriMetagenome_9_FD_203523 | JGI IMG/M metagenome (GOLD analysis project Ga0315902, IMG submission 203523) | Freshwater fungal communities from buoy surface, Lake Erie, Ohio, United States - Buoy 12 MA117 | ecosystem: Environmental > Aquatic > Freshwater > Lake > Lake biofilm | place: USA... | reverse complement strand
ACTTGCATGGATCTTCGATCTTGTCGTCTGCCGTCACAGCGACGGGTACGACGGTCTGCGCGGCCTAGACGAGCGGCACGGCCAAGTAGGGCAAGGTCACTCCGCCCAACGATACGCCTAACAGCCGACCCCTTCAGGGGGTGAGCACGTGGGGCCGCCCGATCGCGAACCCCACTCTTTCCCGTCGAATTCGCAATGCCGGAGGAGGGACTTGAACCCACACGCCCTTGCGGGCAACGGATTTTGAGTCCGCCGCGTCTGCCATTCCGCCACTCCGGCTCGTGAGAGGCGTCGCCATCCGCGAGATTACGGTCTGCGCACGCGTTTTGCCAGCGTTGGCCTCCGCACCGGCCGGGGACGCATGGTAGGGTTGAGACCGCCATGCACGTGCTCGTGTTCGAAGATGAACGGGTGGAGCAGCTCGGGGTGCTCGCCACGGCCCGCCCGGCCTGTGATCTCACCCTCGGAGCCACCACGCTCCACGACGCTCTCGCCACGTTTGGCACCGTCGAACGTGTACTCAGGCCCCACCTGGCCCGCTATCTCTCGAGCCTCGCCGGACGCCGCACGGCGCTCTGGGGCGGAGCGTGCGACTCACCGGCCGAGCGCCTGGAGTCGACGCACGGTGCGGTCGCTCTCGTCGTCAACGCCCGCGTCATCCCCAGCCGTGACAATCTCGCTCGGCTCCGCAGCCTGGCCGATGCCGGCCGCAGAGCAGTCGTCAGCCACACGGGCGGTGTCAGTGCCGCGGTGCTCCATCGCACGCCAGCGGGAGATGGAATCGACGATGCGCTCCTCCGAGAGATGCGCACCGCGGGCAGGGGCTCGGCCCAGGTCCTCGAAGCGCACAGCCTCCCGCAAGCCGACCTCTCGCTCGACCTGCTCTCCGAGCCCCAGCACGCGCTCGAGGCCCATGAGCAGGCGCTCGCCGGCGCGCTCGCCATCAAGCTCGACTCCGGGCGGTTTCGCGAGGTGCGGCGCGGCTTGTTCGTGGCCGATGGCGCGAGTGTGGCCGACGAAGTGGTCGTGCGGCACGGGCCGGTGGTCGTCGGAGCCGGCGCCGAGATCGGCCCATTCGTGTGCCTCGACGGCCCCCTCTGGATCGGGCCGCGCACGCGCGTGAATCCGCATGCGTGGCTCCGGGCCGGCACAGCCATCGGCGCCGATTGCCGCGTGGGCGGCGAGATCGAGGCCACGGTCATGGAGGCCTTTTCGAACAAGGCGCACGACGGGTTCCTCGGCCACAGCCATCTGGGCTCGTGGGTGAACCTCGCCGCCGGCACCGTGACGAGCAATCTCAAGGCGACCTACGGCACGGTGCGCCTCCACGAGCATCGCTCGGACGGCAGCCGGGCCACGACCGACACCGGCCGCCAGTTTTTCGGGGCGCTCGTGGGCGATCTCGTGAAGACGGCGATCAACGCGTCGATTCCCTGTGGGGCGCGAATCGGCCTCGCCGCGACGGTTCAGGGCACGGTGCCTGACGTCGTGCCCGCCTTCACCAACGAGATCCTCGGGGGCCGCTCCTCGGCAGACCAGGTGGCCACCGTGCTCGAACGCACCATGGCCCGCCGGGGCCTTGAGCTGCTCGCCGCCGACCGCGAACTCCTCGCCACCCTCGCCGGGTGAGCGGGCGGGATGACAGACCGAAAGCCTCGCCTACAATTCCCTGCATGGCACTCTCCGACGCCTACGCTGCCGGCCGCTTCGGCCTGTCGTTCGAACTGTTCCCGCCCAAGACGCCCGAATCCGAGGCGGCGATGTGGCGCACCGTCGACGACCTCATGGAGTTCGAGCCGTCGCTCATCACCTGCACCTACGGCGCTGGTGGCTCGACCCGCGGCACCACGCTCGATGTGCTCAAGGGCGTGCTCGCGCGGCATGACCTGCCCGTGGCGAGCCATCTGACGTGCGTCGGCAGCACGATTGACGATCTGCGGGCCTACCTGCGCGAAGCTGCGGACGCCGGCGTGACGGCGATCGTGGCCCTGCGCGGCGATCCGCCCAAGGGCGAGACGGCATTTCGGCAGGCGGAGGGCGGCCTGCGGTACGCGGCGGAGCTCGTGGCGCTCATCAAGGAGGAGTTCCCGGACTTCGGGGTGCTCGTCGCCGGCTATCCCGAAACGCACCAGGAGGCGATGAGCCCCGAGGCCGATCTCGAGAATCTGCGGCGCAAGTGCGCGGCGGGCGGCGACGTCATCGTGACGCAGCTCTTCTACGACAACGCCGACTTCTTCCGGTTTCGCGATCGCTGCGCGGCGCTCGGGGTCACGGCCCCGATCGTGCCCGGCGTGATGCCCGTCACCAACTACGCACAGATCCGCCGCATCGCCACGCTCTGCAAGGCCCGCCTGCCAGACTCATTCACGCGGGCGTTCGAGGCGGCGGGCGACGACGAGGCTGCCCAGTTCGAGGCGGGCGTGGAGTTCGCCACGCGGCAGGTGCGCGAACTCCTCGATGCCGGCGTGCCGGGCATCCATTTCTACGTGCTCAACAAGTCGCCGGCCACCGTCCGCGTGCTCACGAACGTCGATCTGCAGCGCACGTGAGATGTGGCGTGGGGCGACCGTCCCGGTCGCCTCCGCAGCCTCAACTCCAGGCAAGCGAGACGCTCGCCCCACATGCTACGACCGGGGCGGCAGGTCGTCGTCCATGGTGCTGATGTAGTTGCGCAGCCGTTCGAGCTCGTCGCTCACGTGCCGCAGCTTGAGCATGTTCTCCACCCGCTTCACGAGCTCGACCTTATTGACGGGCTTCGAGAGGAAGTCGTCGGTGCCGGCCTCCACGGCCCGCTCGATGTCGCCGAGTTCGCCGAGTGCGGTGACCATCAGGATCATGATCGGGCTCGTGGCCGGGTCGCCCTTGATCCGCTGGCAGACCTCGAACCCCGACAGCTTCGGCATCATCACGTCGAGCAGGATCACGTCGGGATGAAACGACGCCACCTTGTCGAGCGTGTCGCGGCCATCGACCGCGGTCGTGATTTCGCAGTCGATGTCGGCGAGGTAGACCTCGAGCAGTTCACGATTGGGTTCGTTGTCGTCGGCGATGAGCACGCGGCTGCGGCGGGGCTCGGCGGCGGATTGTCGCGCGGCGGGACGGGGTTTCGGCATGCGTCAGGGGACCTCGAAGAGCGACTGGCTCTTCACGATCGCCAGGTTGTCGGGAAACGTGTGGAAGGCCTGCACGAGCAGGCTCCTGGCCCGCGTTTCGATGTTGAGCCAGCTGATCGCCCCGAGCGCGAGCCGCCCGCCCGACTCGAAGCGGTGAAAGAGCCCGTGCTTGATCCCTTCGCTGCAGAGCTCCTGCTGGAACGTCCAAAACACCTCGGGGGCGACGGCCTCGAGCTGAAAGCACGTCTGGTAGGTGGTGCCGCCGCGGCACTCCATGCGGTCGCTCCGCTCGCCACTCAGGCGGTAGGAGAGCAGCCGGCGCTTCTGCGGCAGGGGCTGGGCGGCGCTCGTCGCCACTTCGCAGAGCGTGAGCCCGTCGCGACGCCAGGTGATCAGGTGCCCGGCACTCGTGATCGTCACGTCTGCCCGGTAGCCACCGCGTTCGATCGACCGTGTGGCGCAGAGCTCGAACAGTTCGGGATGCAGCGCCCGACCATAGAGCTGGAAGACGAGTTCGTTGACGTTTGGCCGGACGGACAGCACGCGGCACCCTCGCTCGGAAGAAGGCCTGATTATAAAAGTGAATGCTGCGTTGCACAAAGACGACTTGCTGCAACGGCCGAAAGCGGGTGCGGCGTCACCGGAAACCCACGATCATGTCGTACACGGCATGCGTGCCGGCCGCGATGCCGAAACCCCGCACGCAAAACAGGATCGCAAAAAAGAGGCCCGCGAGCGTGCGAAAGGCGAAGCTGTGGAGGTCGAAGATGTCGCCGAACGGCCCCACGTAATGCGCTGCCGCAAAAAGCACGCTCGTGGTGAGCACGGCCCAGGCCGCTGCGGCCGGCGGCGTGGCCCCCAGACGGGCGATCATCCAGCCCACGGCTGGCAGCAGAAGCAGCCGAAACAGCACCTCTTCGTAGAGCCCCGCCCCGCAAAACCCGATGAATCGGGCCGCGAACGCGGCGACTCCGGCGCCGACGTCGAGGGGCCACAGACGGCTCTGCAAGCGGGCGAGGCCCACCAGCACCGCCGCCAGAATCAGGCACTCCAGGCACATGCCTGCGAGCACCACCGGGCTGAATCGCCAGCGATCGTGCTCCACGTGATGCCACGCCAACAGCCCCACGATCGTGAGCACCGGCAGCAGGAAATACCCTCCGAATCCAAGGGCGTCGAGCACCTGCCGGAGCCACACATCGGCGCCATTTCGTGGTGCCCCCCGGCCAAGCAGCAACACGCCGCCTTCGTAGGCCATGACGAGCGGCAAGGTAAACGCGAGGCTCGTGAGTGGCGTGCGGGAGAGCGCCCAATACGTGTCGGGCGGTGGCTGCGGCGCGCCGCCGGCGGCATCCCCCGCAGGCCCTTCGAAGTCGCGTTGAAGCAGGCCGTCGGGTCCGTCAATCCCCTGCGATGATTCGCCGGAGAAAACGTCGTCTGCGTCGAACGAGCGATCTTGTGCTGCCATGGATGCGTGGCTTTCCGAAAATCGTCGCCGGCGCGCCAAAGCGTCGCCCGATGACAGACGCCCCTGAAAAACAGATGGTTTTTCTCTGAAACAGGGTCCGCCTGGCAAGGTGCGTTTTCCCACCGTGCCCAGAGCCGCGCCGGCCGCACCATGCGAGAAAATTTTTTTGGGAACAGACATCGACTTTTGTTCGCAGATTTACCGGGCCACGCCCGGTCGCTGGTCGCTCCGGTCGGCAGCATGCTTGACAAGCGACCCTCGTTCTTCAGAATGCCGCCAACGAGGGACGCATGGCACGACAACGACACGCCAGCGGCCCTCGTCGCACTGAATAACCGCGATTTGAAAGTTGGGGGGCGACGACTTGAGGGATCGACAGTCGACGATTTTGGTCGTGGCCTGGATGTCCCCCCCGCTTTCGAGTCGCCCGGCGGTGATTTGCCCGCCGGACGTGTCCGCGCCCTACAATGGGCTGTCACGGTGGTCAGTCACCAGGGCGACGGTCCATGGCACGATGCCTCATCGCGTGCGGTTCGAATGAAGGACAGCCCCGGCAGCATCTTGCCGACGCGGGCGACCTGCTTCGCTCGATGCCGGGCCTGACACTCCTCGCGACCAGCCGAATCCGTGAGACCCGCCCCGTGGGTGGCCCGGCGGGCCAGGCTCCCTTCATGAACGGGGCCTTCCTCGTCGAGACGGAATTCGCCGCCGACGAGCTGCTCGGCGTGCTCACGGCGATTGAAAACACCCTGCATCGCGAGCGGCTCGAACGGTGGGGGCCCCGCACGATCGATCTCGATCTTCTCCTGTATGAAGATCTCGTCATCGAGCAGCCCGGCCTCACCATCCCCCATCCCCGGATGACCACCCGGCGGTTCGTGCTCGAACCGTGCGCCGAGATCGCCCCCGACTTCGTGCATCCCCTGGCCGGCTGCTCGGTGCAGGACCTGCTCGACAACATCTCCGTGGCCCATCCGCACGTGGCGGTGGTCGGTGTGCCGGGCAGTGGCGCTGCGGAGGTCGCGGCGGCCGTTGCCGATGTCTGGCTCGATACGGTGCTGCTCGACGTGGACGACATCCTGCGGGGCGATCACTCGGCCCCGCGGGCAGCCGCAGCCACCGCGCGGGGCGTGGCGGCCGAGGTGGCGATCCTGCTCGTCGCCGAAGAGGCCGTGCTCGCGCAGCGGCTCGCCGACGGCGGCAGGTGTGCTCCCGGCACGGTGGTGGATCCGCCGGCTGCTTCAACGGCCGTCGTCGACACGGAAGCCACCGGCGTCATCCACTCGGTGGCCGAGCTGGGCGCGGTCCAGGCCGAGCTTCGACATCGCCTGCTCGCGCCCGCATCCGGAGCCGACCGCCGGCCGAAGGCCGTGGTGATCGTGGAAGCCAACGATCTCGAGCGAGCGATCGGCGAGGCCGTGGCGGCCGTCGAGGCGATGGCGTGATGGTGCAGTTGGAGACCGACCCAACGCGGATCACATCGGCCGTGCGGGCCGCCCGGCAACGGGGCCGCCGCGTCGGATTCGTGCCGACGATGGGAGCGCTGCACGCCGGGCATGCGAGCCTCGTCGAGGCTGCGGCGGCGGCCTGCGACGCGGTCGTGGTGTCGATCTTCGTGAACCCCACGCAATTTGGCCCGCACGAAGACTTCGCCCGCTATCCGCGGCCGGTCGAGGCCGATCTCGCACTCCTCGAGCAGCTCGGGGTGCAGTGGGCCTTCATGCCGTCGGTCGAAGCCGTCTATCCCGACGGCTCTTCCCACGGTCAGGCCGAGCAGGTGCATGTCGCGGGCCCCGCCCTGCCCTTCGAGGGCGCGATCCGACCGGGGCATTTCGCCGGCGTGGCCACGGTCGTCAAGCGACTGTTCGAGATCGTGCCGGCCGACGCCGCGTTCTTCGGCGCCAAAGACTGGCAGCAGACGCTCGTCGTGAGGCAGATGGTCGAAAGCTATCGCCTGCCGATCGAGATCGTCGTCTGCCCGACCGTGCGCGAAGCCGACGGCCTCGCACGCTCCTCGCGCAACGCCTATCTCACGCCCGCCGACCGGGCACGGGCCGTCGCCCTGCACGATGGCCTGGCCGCAGCAGCGGCCCGCTGGGAGGCGGGAGACTGCGTGGCTGTGGCCGAGGCCGCCCTGCGCGAGACGCTCGAGGCGCGAGGCATCGCCTGCGACTATGCCGCGATCGTCGAGCCAGACTCGCTCACACCGCTCAGCGATCCCTCGGGACCGGCGATCGCGCTCGTCGCCGGCCGACTCGGCTCCACACGGCTCATCGACAACCGTCTCCTGCCGGCACGCCCGGATGTCGCTCGACAGTCCTAGGAAAGCCGCACCGCTCGCATGCTCTCGACGTTGTTTCACATTCCCACACGGCTCACCCTCGGCGAGTGGTCGGTGCCGCTCTTCGGCTGGGGTCTGGCCCTCGCCGTGTGGGCGGTGTGGGCCGCGATGACCGTCGGCCGCTCGCTCGTGCAGCGCGGCTGGCGCGACACGGCGATGGCGCTCGCCATGCCGGTGGCGATCATGGCAGGCCTCGTCGCCTTCGTGCTTCCGGCGCTCGACGATGGCCAGGGGATTCCGGTGCGTGGGTATGGCGTGATGCTGCTGGTCGCGGCCACTGCCGGCACATGGCTTTCGATCCAGCGTGGGCGATCGATGGGCTTCGATGCCGACACGATCGTGGCGCTCGCGCTCCAGGTATTTCTGTGGGGGCTCGTGGGGGCCCGGCTGTTTTACGTGATCGAATATCGCGACCAGTTTTTCCCTCCGGGCCGCAGCTTCGTGCAGGCGCTGCCCGACGTGCTCAATCTGGCGGCGGGGGGGCTCGTGGTGTTCGGCTCACTGCCCACCGCGGCGCTCGCAGCCTGGCGGTTTGCAGCGCGGCGTGGGCTGCCGCTGCTGGAACTCGCCGACTGCGTGGCCCCTGGGCTGCTCGTGGGGCTCGCGCTCGGGCGAATCGGCTGCTTTTTGAACGGCTGCTGCTACGGCGGCCCGTGCGACCTGCCCTGGGCCGTGCAATTCCCACCACAGAGCCCGCCCTGGCTCGACCAGGCGGCGCGGGGGCTGATACCGGCCACGAGCGCAGGCAGCCTGCCTGTGCATCCGGCGCAGCTCTATGCAGCCCTCGACGCCGGCCTGTTGGCCGCGCTCGCAGTGGCATTCACGCCCCTGGCCCGCCGGCCCGGCGAGGTCTTCGCGCTCGTGCTCACGCTGCATCCGATCTCACGGCTCCTCCTGGAGGCGATCCGCATCGACGAGCCGCCCATGTTCGGAACGCCCTTGTCGATCTCCCAGCTCGTGTCGGTCGTCCTGCTCGGGCTCGCGGCGGCCCTCTGGTGGTGGCTCTCACGACAGCCGGTGCTTTCGGTACACTCGTCGAATCAGTAGGCCTCCCTGATTTCAGAGGGCCGCGACACGCGGAGTACCTGCATGACTACGCCCGAGAAACCGCCCCAGCCTGCCGGAAGCCAGCCCGACCCCCGGGTGTTCCCAGAGGGGGCCGTGACGATCCGCTGCCGACTCGATGGTCCGCTCGTGGTCGAACTGCCACCCGATGCCGAGGCCAAGGGGGTGTATCTGCGGGTCACCGATCACCTTGGCGGCGAGTATCCCGTGCCCCCGGGAAAACGGGCCGTGGCACTGTGCCGCTGCGGCGAGACAAAAACCCGGCCGTTCTGCGATGGCACCCACAAGAGCTGCGGATTTCAGGCTGCCGAAACGGCACCGGAACCACCCCACGCCGGGCCCTGAAAAAGCCGGTAAAAACCGTTCCGTTTGGAAGGCCTGGGAAGACCTGTCTTCCGACAGAAACTGTTCCCTGAAAACCACTTAGGGCACGCGCGGAAGGTAAAAACCACGCTTGGGGCCCTGGGAACGATATGGACTGGCCCCTCAATCCCCTGTACGGTTCAAGGGTTCGGAGACAGGAAACCCAGCGGTCCGAGCAATTACGGCATGGCTTCGCCCCAGAAATCCAACTTTTATCAGCGGTACAGCGTGGGGATCATGGCGATCCTCGTGTTCCTGCTGCCGATGGTGGTGGTGGGGGCGATCAAGGCCAAGGCCAACAACCGCAATGACGTGAAGGGGTGGCTGCCCCTCGAATACCCGGAAACGCAGGTCTATCGGTTCTTCCGCCGCAGTTTCCAGGGAGAGGAGTTCATCCTCATTTCCTGGGACGGCTGCACGATGGCCGACCCCCGGCTGGAACTGCTGGCCCAGAAACTCCTTCCGCCCCCGGAAGAAGCCGCCCGGATCGACCGGCCCCTCTATTTCAAGACCGCCCAGACTGGCCCCCGGGCCGTCGAGCGGATGACTTCCGAACCCCTGAACCTCGACCGCGAAGAGGCGATCTCCCGGCTCACCGGGGCCCTCATCGGCCCCCCACCGGCCGGTGTCGAGGCCGGCGGCCCCGGCGATGATCTCGACCAGCGGCAGACCTGCCTCGTGCTCACGCTCGCCGACACCGCCCGGGCGAATCTCCACGGCACGATCGACCTCATCAAGACGATCGCCCGCGACGAATGCGGCATCCCCGAGGAGTCGCTCCACATGGGCGGCCCACCGGTCGACAACGTCTCGATCGACAAGGCCGGCCAGACGAGCGTCACGATTCTGTTCGGGCTGTCGCTCGTCGTCGGATTTTTCGTGAGCTGGTGGAGCCTCAAGAGCAAGGCTCTCGTGGGCATGGTGATCGCCTCCGGCGTCTACAGCATGTTCGCGAGCCTCGCGGTCGTCTGGTATTCCGGCTACCCCGTCGACGCGATCCTGCTCACCATGCCCTCGCTCGTCTACGTGGCAACGACGAGCGGTGCGATCCACCTCGCCAACTACTACCGCGATCAGCTCGCCGAAACCGGTGTTCAGGAAGGCGCCGCGGGCCATGCGGTGCGGCACGCACTCCTGCCGCTCTCGCTCGCCACCGGCACCACGGCCATCGGCCTGGCCACCCTCGCCGTCAGCGACCTCGTGCCGATCCGGATGTTCGGCATCTTCTCGGCGATCGGCGTGGTGGTCAGCTTCCTGATTCTCGTGTCGTTCATGCCGGCGGCACTCGAGCTCTTTCCACCCAAGCTCAAGCTCCGCGGAGAAGGGCAGGGCGACTGGAAGCCGATCGAGGACAGCCGCTGGTGGCGGGTCGGCGAATGGATCACACGGCACAATGGCCTGGTGGCGACGGCATGCCTGCTCGTGATGGTGGCCGTCGGCTACGGCATGACGCAGGTCGAAAGCAGCGTGCAGCTGATGCGGCTCTTCTCGCCGAAGGCCCGCATCCGTGAAGACTACCGCTGGCTCGAGGCGAAGCTCGGGCCCCTCGTGCCAATGGAAATCCTCGTGCGCTGCGACCAGCGGTCGTGCGATTTGAACTTCCTCGAGCGGATGGAACTCGTGGGCCGCATCCAGCGGGAGATCGGTGCGCTCGACGAGGTGGGCAGTTCGCTCTCGACCGTGACGTTCGGCCGCAGCCTCGACTCGGGCGACGGCGGCGACGGCCTCGGTGGGGCCGCAGCCAGGGCCTTCGGCCTCGGTGCCCGCACGAAGCGCAGCGTGCTCAACCGCCGCCTCGTGGCCCATCGCCAAGACTTTCTCGAAGGCGACTACCTCCGCGACGCCAAGCATCCCGACGGCCACGAGGAGGAACTGTGGCGGATCAGCGCCCGGGTGAGCGCCACGAAGGAGGTCGACTACGCCCTCTTCCGTCGCGACCTCCAGGCCAAGATCGACCCGATCATCGCCGGCCTCGAGCAGGACGGCGTCACCGGGATCAAGGTGGAATACACCGGCCTCGTGCCGCTCGTTTACAAGGCCCAGCACTCGCTCCTCGACGGCCTGATCGTCGGCTTCATCACCGACTTCGGGATCATCGTGGCGGTGATGATCGTGCTTTGCCGGGCCGCTTCGGCCGGCCTCGTGCTCCTCCTGCCCGCTGCATTCCCTGCGGTGATGGTGTTTGGCGGCATGGGCTGGGGCAACGCGCTGCTCAAATCGCTCGGCACGGGCAACATGCTCATCGACATCGGCACCGTGATGGCCCCGAGCGTGGCCCTCGGCGTGACGGTCGACGACGTGGTTCATTTCATGCTCTGGTTTCGCCGGGGCATCGCCGAGGGGCTCGACCGCAAGCAGGCCGTGATGCTCGCCTACAAGGGCTGTGCCCGGGCGATGTATCAGAGTTGGGGCGTGATCGGCATCGGGCTCTCCGTGTTCGCCCTGTCGCCGTTCGGGCCCACGCAGCGGTTCGGGCACATGATGCTTTCGATGCTCACGGTCGCCCTCGTCGGCAACCTCGTGCTGATGCCGGCGCTGCTCTCCGGCCCGCTTGGCGCGGTGTTCGGCTGGAGCGTGCAGCGAATCGAGCGCAAGAAGGCACTCCGCGAAGGCCGGCGCAAGGTGAAGGCCGACCCGGGCAGCGACGTCCTACCGACGCCGCACGTGCTGCCAGGGCCGGCCAAGCAGGTCGTGCATGCCTGACGTGGTACCGCACGTCGACACCGGCGAGGGACTGCCGACCGCGACGATCGTCCTCAAGCCCAAGCGGGCGCGGCCCTTCTTCGGCCGCCATCCGTGGGTGCTCGATTCGGCCGTGCTGCGGGTCGACGGCACCCCTGCCGACGGCGCCGTCGTGGATCTCGCCACGCACGACGGTCAGTTCGTGGGCCGTGGCCTCTGGAACTCCACGAGCCGGCTGCGCGTGCGGCTCTACGCCTTCGACGCGGCCACGAAGCTCGACGACGCGCTCTGGCAGGCCCGGATCGAGGCGGCCGTCGGCCTGCGACGCACGCTCGGCCTCGATGATCCGGCAGGCGCAGCGAGACTCGTGAACAGCGAGGGTGACGACCTCTCGGGGCTGATCGTCGACCGCTACGGCGACTATCTCGCCGTGCAGGTGACGGCCCTCGCGATGGCCAGCCGGCTCAATACGATCTGCGACACGCTCCAGACGCTCGTGGCCCCGAGGGGCATCCTGCTTCGCGGCGCCGAGCGGGGCCTCGCGAAGCTCGAGGGGCTCCACCTGGCCGACCGCCTCGTGCGTGGCTCGGCGCCTGCCGGCCCGATCTTCGTCCACGAGCACGGCCTGCGATTCGGCATCGACCTCGCCGAGGGACAGAAGACGGGCTATTACCTCGACCAACGCGACAACCGCCACGCCGCCGCCCGCTATGCCCAGGGCCGGCGCATGCTCGACATGTTCTGCTACTCGGGAGGGTTTTCCGTGGCCTGCGCGGTCGCCGGCCGCGCCGCGAGCGTGCTCGCCGTCGACTCGAGCGCGAAGGCGGCGACGCTCGCCAAAGCGAATGCCGACTTGAACGGCGCCGCGAACGTGGCCGTGGAGACGGCCGACGCCTTCGAGAAGCTCGATGCGCTGCTCGCCGCCGGCGAGCGCTTTGGCATGGTCGTGCTCGACCCGCCGAAGTTCGCCCGGAGCCGCGCTTCGCTCGACGATGCCCTGCGGGCTTACCACCGGATCAACCGCGCCGCCCTGGGGCTCCTGGAGCCGGGCGGCATCCTCGTCACCTGCTCCTGCTCGGGCTCCGTCTCACGCGACGACTTTCTCCAGATGCTCGCCGGCGTCGCCCAGCGCGGCCGCCGGCCAATCCAGCTCCTCGAATGCCGCGGCGCCGCGTGCGACCATCCGGTGAGCGCGAGCTGCCTCGAGGGGGAATACCTCAAGTGCGTGATCGCCCGCGTGCCGTGATGCGGTCTCGCCGACATCTATAGCCGAACTGCGTTTGGGTAGGCGCCGGCTCGGGGTTACCCCGTACCGTCTCGCCGGACGTTCGCCTCCGCCCTCCAGGCTACGGCTCACTCGGATGTGCCTGCGCTCCGGCATCCATGCCTGCGCTGGTCACATACGCCGTCTCAACGGCAGGGGTAACCCCGAGCCGGATTGGGCGCGTCGAGGGTGGACCAGCCCGCCCTACACCCGGCGCAGCCGCGTGTACTCGTCGACCGTGACGGTCGTGAGCTCGCCGTCGTCGCGGGCGAGGATCACGACGTCGCTGTAGACCTTGTCGTCGGGGTTGCGGCGAAAGTGCAGCCCGTGGCGGCGGCGCTCCGTGCGGAGCACCTTGCCGACCGTCGTGGTGGTCCACTTCGCGCTCGAGCCGACGGTGACACCGTGGATCACCTCCACCCGGTCGCCCGGCTGAAGCTGCTCGTAGAGCTGCCGCGATTCATACTCTTCAGGAGTCATCAAACCTCCTTACTGTCGATCCATTTCATCATCTTGCGGAGCCGGCGGCCGGTCTCGGTGAGCTTGTGCTCGCGTTCGCGGCGTCGGGTGCTCTTGAACATCGCCGCGCCGCCCCGGTTCTCCAGGATCCAGTCGCGGGCGAATTCGCCCGACCGGATCTCCTCGAGAATCTTCTTCATCTCCTTGCGGGTCTCGTCGGTGATGATCCGCTTGCCACGGGTGTAGTCGCCGTATTCGGCCGTGTTCGACACGCTGTAGCGCATGTATTCGAGGCCGCCCTGATAGAAGAGATCGACGATCAGCTTCATCTCGTGGAGGCACTCGAAATAGGCCATCTCCGGCTGGTAGCCCGCCTCGACGAGCGTATCGAAGCCGGCCTTGATGAGTTCCGACACGCCGCCACAGAGCACCGCCTGCTCACCGAAGAGGTCGGTCTCGGTCTCCTCCGCGATCGTCGTTTCGATCACGCCGCCGCGTGTGCCGCCGATGCCCTTGGCGTAGGCGAGGCCGATCTTCTTCGTTTCGGGCGCGGCGTTCGGCCCCAGCGCGATCAGGCAGGGCACGCCGCCCCCCTTCACATATTCGCTGCGAACGAGGTGCCCGGGGCCCTTGGGTGCCACGAGCAGGATGTCGTGGCCCGCCGGGGGCTCGACCTGGCCGAAGTGGAAGTTGAAGCCGTGGCTCGCCATCAGGATGGCGCCCTTCTTGAGGTTCGGTTTGATCGACGTCTTGTAGACGTCGCCCTGAAGTTCGTCGGGCAAGAGGATGTTGATCACGTCGGCCTGCTTGACGGCGTCTTCGACGCTCATCGGCTCGAAGCCATGCTTCTTGGCGAGGTCGTAGTTCGGACCGCCCGGACGCTGGGCCACGACGACCTTGAGCCCGCTGTCGCGAAGGTTCTGGGCCTGGGCGTGGCCCTGGCTGCCGTAGCCGATGATGGCGATCGTCTTGCCTTCGAGGGCCTTCAGGTCTGCATCCGAGTCGTAGTAGATCGTCGCTGCCAAGGGATCACTCCAGGGGGTTCGAGGGGTCGGGGTTCGATGAGCGAGAGACGGGCGTCAGGCCAATGATTCACGGGCCGAGGCCGAATCGGCCGGGCGAGCACCGTCGGCGGCCTCGGTGAGCTCGCGGGTGGGAGCGCTGCCGCGGACCATCGCGATCCGGCCGGTGCGCACGAGTTCGAGGATGCCGAACGACCGCATCAGTTCGACGAAGCCCTCGATCTTCTTTTCGGTGCCGGAGATCTCGACGATCACGCTGTCGGCGGCCACGTCGACCACGCGGCCGCGGAAAATCTCCGCGAGTTCCTTGACTTCGGTGCGGGCCGGGCCGGCCGGCGCCGCCACCTTGATGAGGGCCAGATCGCGTTCCACGTAGTTCCGCGAGCTGATGTCGTCGACCCGCACGACGGTGACGATCTTCTCGAGTTGCCTCCGCACCTGATCGAGCACGCGGTCGTCACCGCGGAGCACGAACGTCATCCGTGAGAAGCCGCGATCTTCGGTCTCGCCCACGGCCAGACTGTCGATGTTGTAGCCACGCGAGGCGAGCATGCCGGACACATGGGCCAGCACGCCGGGAACGTTCTGGACGGTGGCGGAGAGGACGTGTCGCATGGGCGGCGGGCTCGGAGGGGAAAGCGGGGTGAGAGGGTCTGCGATGGCGAATCAGCGAGTCTAGTTGGGGCCAAGAGGCCGATTCAAGCGGCGGAAGGCCCGGCCGTGGCGTCTCAGAGCCCGGCGCGGGCCGGGTTTGACGCCTGCGCCGGGGATGCCGGTCGTGCGTTGACAGGGGGCGGAAAAAGCCGATAGTTTGCGGTGCTCCATTGCCCCCGTTCCCTTTCCTCCTGCGAGCGTACTAAGCGTGTCGAACGTCCTGGCCCAAGAGTTGATTGAAGCTGGCGTGCACTTCGGCCACCGTGCCAGTCGGTGGAACCCGAAGATGAAGCCGTATATCCACGGCCGCAAGAACCTCATCCACATCATCGACGTCCGGGAGACGATCCGCGGTCTTCTCCGGGCCCGCAAGTATCTCAAGCAGGTGGCAGCCTCGGGCAGCCTCGTGCTGTTCGTGGGCACCAAGCGACAGGGGGCCGAGGCCGTGGCCCGCGAGGCCGCCCGCTGCGGCATGCCGTATGTCAGCGATCGCTGGCTCGGAGGCACGCTCACCAACTTCCGCACGATCCGCAATCGGCTCGCCCGGCTCGAGGAGCTCGAGAAGCTCATGCCGTCAGACGAGTTTGGTGCCTATTCCAAGAAGATGCAGTCGTCGCTCCGCCGTGAGTTCCGCAAGATGGAGCGGAATCTCGGCGGCATCCGCACACTGGCCCGCCTGCCAGAATGCCTCGTGGTGTTCGATCCCAAGAAGGAAAAGAACGCCGTCAACGAGGCCCGCAAGATGGGCATCACGACGGTGGCCCTGATCGACACCGACTGCGATCCCGACCTCGTCGACCTGCCGATCCCCGGCAACGACGATTCGATCCGCTCGATCGAGCTCGTTTCGGCTCGACTGGCCGACGCGATCCTCGAAGGCAAGTCGCAGGTGGCGGCCGAGGCTCAGGTGGCCGCCGAAGGGGCTGATGCAGGCGACGGATCAGGCAAGCCCGGGCCCAAGCCGCGGGCGACAGCCAAGCGCGCCGTCCCCAAGCCCCCCAAAGTCTGAGGCCCTTTCGGAACGACAGCCATGGCAGAGATTACAGCAGCGGCAGTGATGGCCCTCCGCGACAAGACGGGCCTCCCGATGATGGAGTGCAAGAAGGCGCTCCAGGAATGCGGCGGCAACACGGAGCAGGCCGTGGAGTGGCTGCGCAAGCAGGGGATCAAGACCCAGGCGATGCGGGCCGACCGCGAGATGTCGACTGGCCGGCTTGCCGTCTACACCGATCCCGCGAAGGGTGTCGGCACGATGATCGAGCTCAAGTGCGAGAGCGCCCCGGTCGCGAACAGCGACGATTTCAAGAATCTCGCCAATGACATCGCCAAGACGCTGGCCCTTGGGCCCGGGGCGAAGTCCCCGGCCGACCTGCTGGCCCAGAAGAGCCAGGCCCACCCCGACAAGACGCTCGGCGAACTCAAAGACGACCTCTTCAACCGGATGCGGGAGGTATTCGACCTCGCGCGGATCTGCCGGATCGACGCACCCTGTGGCGGCTACGCCCATCACGACGGCTCGAAAGCCGCGCTCGTCGAAGTGGCCGGCAAGGCGGCCACGCCCGAAGCGGCCACCACCGCGAAAGAGATCGCCATGCACGTCGTCGCGCTCGCGCCGCAGGCGGTGACGAAAGACGAGCTCGATCCCGCGGCCGTGGCGAAAGAGCGTGAGATTCTCACCGAGGCGGCCCGCGGCGAGGGAAAGCCCGAGAACATCATCGCCAAGATGATCGAGGGCCGGCTGCGCAACTTCTTCAGCCAGTGCGTGCTCCTCGAGCAGCCGTTTGTAAAGGACGACAAGCAGACGGTCGGGCAGGTCGCGAAGGCGGCCGGGCTCGAGGTGAAGAGCATGCACAACTGGCAGTTGGGCCGTTCTTAAACGTGGAACATGCCCACCGTGGAAGCCCGAAGCGCGAGCGAGGGTGAGCCGGTGCAGCCATGACGAGTCTCTACCGACGCGTGCTCTTGAAACTCTCCGGCGAGAGTTTCGTGCGCCCGGGGGAACGCGGCATCTCGATGGAGGAGGTGCTGCACGTGGCCAGGCAGACCTACCAGGCGGCGGCCCGGGGAGTGCAGTTGGCCGTGGTGATCGGCGGCGGCAACATTCTCCGGGGTGCGTCGTTCACGTCGGGCAACACGGGCGTACAGCAGGCGACGGCCCACTCGATGGGCATGCTCGCGACCGTGATCAACGGGCTCGCGCTTCAAGACGCGCTCGAGAGCCTGGGCGCCCAGACGCGGCTCATGACGGCCATTCGCATGGACGGCGTGGCCGAGCCCTACATCCGCCGCCGGGCGCGACGGCACCTGGAGAAGGGCAGGATCGTGATCCTCGCAGCCGGCACGGGCAGCCCCTTCGTGACGACCGACACCGCCGCCGCCCAGCGAGCCCTCGAACTGGAAGCCGACATCCTCATGAAGGCCACGCGCGTCGACGGCGTGTATTCCGACGACCCCGAGAAGAATCCGCACGCGATCCTCTACCGCGACCTGACGTATCAGCAGATGCGCGAGCAAAATCTGCGGGTGATGGATGCGACCGCCATCTCGCAGTGCATGGAGCACGCGATGCCGATTTTGGTGTTCAACTACCGCAAGGAGGGGAACATCGAACGGGCGGTGGCGGGTGAGCGGGTGGGCACGCTCGTGAGTGGCCGCCGCGACTGAAGTGCGGCGATCAGCGGCTGAAAACAAGGTCTGTGCCGATCTCTTGACGCAAGCCTGATCCGGTCGGAAAATTCCCGAATCTCGCTTCCGCCCGCCTCACCTTCCCTCCGAGGGCACCCTCCCATGCGAGCTCTGCGTCGTTCCTCTGCGGCTTCACCGTCGGCCTTCACGCTGGTCGAGCTGCTCGTGGTGATCGCGATCATCGGTGTGCTCATCGGGCTCCTGCTGCCGGCCGTGCAGGCCGCCCGCGAGGCGGCCCGCCGAAGTTCCTGCACGAACAACCTCAAGCAGGTGGGGCTGGCCGTCGCCAACCACGAGGGCGTCAAGAAGGTGTTTCCGAAGGGCCGCGACACCCGCAGCCCCGGCGGCGTGCAGGAGGACCTTCCGGACACGCGGTATCGGGAGGCCTATTCGTGGGCCTTTCGACTGCTGCCATTCATGGAACAGCAGTCGATCTTCGATGCGTACGTGCCGACAGTAACGGTCTACGACGCCGCCAATGCCCGGGCCATGCGCACGCCTGTGGCCGGATACTATTGCCCCAGCCGGCGGGCCCCAGCCAGCGACCGGAATTTCGACAACAACAATGGCACCCCTCCGGCCGATGGCACCGGTGTGGCCGCGGGGGGCGATTACGCCGCAAACCCCGGCGCGTACTACACGTTTTCATCGCCGGATCCATACCCGGGGGACGAGGCGGCTGATCAACGCAACGACGTACAGTATGCCGGTCCGATCCACACCTTTTCCCGTGTCAAAGCAGCACAGGTCACCGACGGCTTGAGCAAGACGTTCGCCATCGGCGAGCGGCACATCCCGCCGATTGATCCGGCGTGGACGCCCGAGAAAGTGCATTACAACCAAGGCGACACGGCCTTCTTCGCCGCCGACACACCGGCCACGCAGTTTCGCGACACGCTCCGGGGGCTGGCATCGTTTCCCGACGACACGAGTAGCCGTAAATTCGGCAGCCGTCACCCGGGCATCACAAACTTCGTGTTTCTCGACGGCCACGTCGAAGCGATCTCAAACGACACCGACTCCGACGTCCTGCGCTGGTACTGCACGATGGCCGACGGCAACGATCCCACAGCACCCGCTGATGACAGCGCCGGTGGCACATGACACGCGCAGCCCGCCCTCACGCACGTCCGACGGCGCCTGCCAAGCAACCCGGCGGCAATCGCACCGCCATCGGGGCCACCGTGCTCGGGCTCGCCACAGCCTGTCTGCTTGGCTGGCTCTGGCTGACGAGCGGCGACGATCTCGTCGACAAGACGCTCGCGATGGAGCGCACGCTGCTGGCCGGCGAAGCCTCGGGGCGGGCCGGCAAGAAGGCCGTCGACGAGATCATTCGCAACGTCGATCGGATGGACCCCGCCGAACTCAAGCAGGTGCAACAGACGCTCGAGGCGGAGTGGCAGCGGGCCCGGGCCGCCGACATCGATGCCTACTTCGCCGCACAGCCGGATGAACGAGGGTCGATCCTCGACCGCAGCATCGACCGCACGCTGATGTACAGGGAACTGCGGTTCGCGGTGAATCCCCGGGCGTGGAGCAAGGACGGCCGCCGGCCCCGCAAGCCGAAAACCACGCCTCCGGCTTCCCAGGCCGGCAGCGCCGCGACCGCGGCGGAGAAGGCCGCCCAGCGGAAATTGCTCGAACGCTATGATGACGCGCTCCGGCAGCGGGCCCGCGAACGCCGGATCGAACTGCCGGCCTGGCAGTAGTCGCACCGTGCGACCGCCGGCAGTCGTCATCAGGAGCCGCACGTGACCCATTCGTCCCATGATCACCGCCACTATGCGTGGCCGCTGATCATGTGCCTGTGCGGCGTCGACTACTTCAGCACGCTCGGCTACCAGCCGTCGATCGCCTTCGAGGGCGCGGGCACGCTCGCCCCCCTGGCCACGCTCGTGCTCGTGCTCGTGACGCTCTTCGGGGCGCTGCCGATCTACCGGCATGTAGCGGGCGAAACCCCGGATGGCGTGGGGTCGATCGGGATGATCGAGCGGATGTTTCGCGGCTGGGGAGCGAAGCTCGTGGTGCTCGTGCTGATCGGCTTCGCAGCCACCGACTTCGTGATCACGAAGACCCTCTCGGCGGCGGACGCTGCGGCCCACCTCATCAGCAACCCTCTCTACGCCGGTCACGTGCCTGCGTGGATGCAGGGCCAGATGGCGGTCACGATGTTTCTGCTCGTGATGCTCGGCGCGATGTTCCTGAAGGGCTATGGCGAGGTCGTCGGCCTGGCGACCGTGCTCGTGATCGCCTTCCTCGGGCTCTCGTTCGTGGTCGTCGTCGCCGGGCTCGTCTACCTCGTCGGCCACCCCACGCTCCTGCCACACTGGGTCGGCGAGATCACATCGGGCCGCTACCACCTCGAGCATGCCCCGCTCTCGGGCAGCGGGCCGCTGGTGGCGATGGGGATCGCGCTGCTCGTGTTCCCGAAGCTCGCGCTCGGGCTCTCGGGCTTCGAGACGGGCGTGCTGCACATCCACCTGGTGAAGGGCACCGACGCCGACCCAGCCGACCCGACGGCCCGGATCGCCAACACGCGGAAGCTGCTTCTCGTCGCAGCGCTCATCATGTCGTTCTTCCTGATCGGCTCGTCGCTCGTGACCGGCACCAACACACTCATCCCGGCGGAGGAACTGCAGCTCGAGCCCGTGAAGGGGAAGGCGATGGACCGGGCGCTCGCCTACCTCGCCCACGGCGAGAGCCCGCATCCGATCTGCCCACTCTTCGGCCGCGTGTTCGGCACCGTCTACGACGTAAGCACGATCCTCATCCTGTGGTTTGCCGGGGCCTCGGCGATGGGTGGGCTCCTCAACATGGTGCCCCGGTATCTGCCCCGTTACGGCATGGCGCCTGAATGGGCGGGGGCGTATCGGCCGCTCGTGATCGCCTTCACGGTGATCAACCTGCTCGTGACACTCGCCTTTCGGGCCGACGTTTCGGCGCAGGGCGGCGCGTATGCCACCGGCGTGCTCGTGCTCATGACGAGCGCCTGCGTCGCATCGTTCGTGCACGAACTCCGCCGCACGCCCGAGCCGCACCACGGCCTGGCCCTCCAGGCCCAGCGGGTCGGATTCGGCCTCATCACGCTCGTCTTCGTGTACACCACGATCGCCAACATCATGGAGCGGCCCGACGGCATCATCATCGCCTCGATCTTCATCGGCTGCGTGATGGCGATCTCGTTTACGTCGCGGTTCTGGCGAAGTGACGAACTGCGCTTGAAGGAGTTTCGCTTCGCCGACGACGCCGACCGCATGCTCTGGACCGACATCCTCCTCGAGGGGGCCTTCCGGGTGCTCGTGCCGCATCGGCCAGGCAGCAGGTCGCTCGCCGACAAAGAGGCGGAGATTCGGCGCAAGCACCGCATTCCCGACACCGTGCCGCTCGTCTTTCTGGAGGTCCACTACGGCGACGTCAGCGAATTCCAAAACGCCCCGATCGTCTCAGCCCGCCAGGAAGGCACACGGTTCGTGATCGTGACGAAAGACGTGGTCTCCGTGTCGCACACAATCGCGCAGGTGGCGATGGAAATGACCAAGGGCGGCGCCCCGCTCGACATCCTCTTCGGGTGGAGCAAGGGGGGGAGCCTCAAACTCGCGCTCGACTACGTACTCTTCGGGCAGGGTGACATTCCCAACCGGGTGGTCGATCTGCTCGACAAGGCGATTCCCGATCCCGACAAGCGGCCGACGGTGATCGTGGGATAAGGGCGAAGTGGCCGCGCAGGCGGGGCGGTCGGCCCACGTGGGGCGCAGGTGTCGCTTGCCGACGGCGCGCTCGGCCTGCGAGAATCCTTGGATGTCCTACCCACCCATAGCCTTTGGAGCCTCCCGATGCCCGCCGACGATATCCTGCTCGACGCCGAGGAACGGATGGAAAAGGCGGCCGACGTGTTCCGCCACGCGCTGACGGGCATCCGCACCGGCCGCGCGAATCCCGGCCTCGTCGACTCGCTCAAAGTCGAGGTCTATGGCTCGCCCACGCCCATCAAGGCGCTGGCGAGCGTCGGCGCTCCGGAGCCGAATCAGATCGTGGTCCGCCCGTTCGATCCGGGCACGATCAAGGACATCGAAAAGGCGATCCAGGCCGCCGACCTGGGGCTCAATCCCCAGAGCGACGGGCGGCTCATCCGGATCACGATCCCCGCCCTCTCGACCGACGTCCGCAAGAAGATGACGGCCCGGATCAAGGAGCTCGCCGAGGAGGCCCGCGTGGCGATCCGCAACGTGCGCCGCGACGGCAACAAGGCTGCCGACACCGAACAGGAAGCGGGCACGCTCACCGAGGACGAGCGCGACCTGACGCATGAAAAGGTGCAGGAGCTCACCAAGAAGTACGAGGCCAAGGTGGGCGACCTCGCCAAGGCGAAGGAAGCCGAGGTCATGGAGCAGTAGCGTGCCGCCCGAGCCTGTGATCGACGTGGCCGGGCTGGTGAAGCACTACCACGCCAGCGATGGTACCGTCGTCCGGGCCGTCAACGGGGTGTCGCTCACGGTCGAGGCGGGTGAGACGGTCGGGCTGCTCGGGGCCAATGGGGCCGGCAAGACCACGACGCTGCGGATGCTCGCCACGCTGCTCCGGCCGACCTCGGGCACGGCCCGGGTCGCAGGCTGCGACATTCGCGACGACCCGGTCGGCGTACGCCGAAGTCTCGGCTATGTGTCGGCAACCACCGGCGTTCCCGACCGGCTCTCGGCCCGCGAGATCTTCATGTCGTTCGGCCAGCTGCACGGGCTTCCGGCCGAGACACTCCCGGAGCGGGTGGCCGTGCTGCTCAACCAGCTCGATCTCACCGGCTGTGCCGACCGGCCGGCAGGCCGGCTCTCCTCGGGCCAACGGCAGCGCATCTCGCTCGGCCGGGCGCTCGTTCACGACCCGCCGGCACTCGTGCTCGACGAGCCGACGAACGCGCTCGACGTGATTGGGGCCCGCGACCTGCTCGACCTCCTCGCGCAGCTTCGGTCGGAAGGTCATGCGATTCTGCTATCCACCCACCGGCTGCACGAGATCGAGAGCCGGTGCGACAGGTTCGTGATCATCCACGGCGGTGGCGTCGTGGCGACGGGCACCCGCGAGAGCCTCGTCGCCGACTGGATCACCGGCGGCGACGGTGACTTGGAAGGGGCGTTTTTCGCAGCCATCGGCACCTGCGCGGCACATCCGGAACCGCAGCCATGACGCCCCGCGGCCAGCCGTCGGCCCTCTCGGCAGCGCTCGCCATCGCGCGGCGCGACCTGCTGGAGTTCGTGCGCGATCGGCGGACGCTCGTGATCACGCTGCTCCTCCCGATGGCGACCTACCCGATCCTGGCGCTGGCCACAGCCCTCGGCCTGCGCACGGCCACCCAGGAAATCGACGCCCGCATGGCACCCGTCCCCATCCATCTGGGGCTGTCGGGGCCGGAAGCCGCCCGGTTCGCGGCCCTCGTGGAGCGGACGCTCGAGACGAGGCCCCGGAGCGAACGAACCGGCTGGCCCGCCGACGTGGCCCTGGCCGACGTCTCGCAAGCCGACGCCGAATCGCTGCTCGATCGTGGCGAGATCGATCTCTTGATCGTCACGCGGCCGGGGCTCATCGCCGAGCTCGAAGCGCGCGAGACCGTGCCGATTTCGGTGCGCGTCTCCGCGAGGCGGCCCCCAGGCAGCGCACTTCGCGACCAATTTCTGGCGTTCATGCGCACGCTCGGCGACGACGTCACCCGCGAACGCCTCGCAGCGGCAGGCCTGCCGAACACGCTCGTCGAGCCGCTCGACGTGGCCTTCGAAGGCGACTCGAGCGTGGGGCCACCGCCCGTGGAGCACAACGTCATCTCCACGCTCACCGGCGGCGTGCTCGTGCTCCTCACCGTGCTCACCCTGACGGGTGCGTTTTATCCCGCCATCGATGCGATTGCCGGTGAGAAGGAGCGCGGCACGATCGAAACGCTCCTCATCGCGCCGTGCCGCATTCACGACATCGTGTTCGGCAAGTTTCTCGGAGTGCTCGCGATTACACTGGCCACCCTCGCGACCAACGTGGTGTCGATCGCCGCGACGGCCGCCGTCGCGGTGCGTTCACTGCCGGAGGGCGTCGTGGCCGCCCTGCCCGACGGAGCCCTCGCCCAGGCGGTGATCGCGACCGTCGTCGCGTTCTGCGGCATGGCGGCCGTCGCGGCGGCCACGTGCCTGGCCGTGACGACCGCCTCGAAAAGTGGCAAGGAGGCGCAAAACACACTCACGCCGGTGATTCTGCTCGTAAGCGCCGTCGCCGGCAGTGCGCTCCTGCCCGGTGTGCGCACGGGCCCGCTCTGGGCCGCCATACCGTTTGCAGGCCAGGTGGTCGTGGCCCGCTCGGCCCTGGGCACTGGAGTGGAAGCCCCGGCCGGGAGCCTGGCGGTGGCTGGGGCGGTGGTCGTGTCGTTGATCTCGTCGGCCGCCGTCACGTGGCTGCTCCTCCAACTCACGGCCCTCACGCTCACCGATGAAGACGTGCTCTTTCGCGGCCCCGACGTCGCCGGCGCGCCGCTGCATCGCCCTGCACGTCGGCGCCGACCGAACGCGGTGCAGGCCCTGCTGCCGCTCGTCGCTGGCTTCGCCGGGCTGTGGTATTCACAGGGGCTCGTCCCGGACGACCTGCGCTGGGCGATCCCGGTACAGCAGGTGCTCGCCGTGCTCGCGCCTCTGGCGATCGTCGGCTGGTGGCAGCGGGTGAACGTGCGCGACACGTTTGCGTGGCGCTGGCCGGCGGCGGGCGGCGTTGGCCGGGGAGCCCGGGGGGCCCTCGTGATCGCCGGGTCGATCCTTCTCGGAGGCGGCCTGTTCCTGCTCGGGGCGGCCGCGCTTCTCGCCTTTCAGGGTGGCACCACCTCCGCCGAAGCGCGGCAGCTGTCGGCCAGGCTCGTGGCGCTCATCCAGGAGCGGCCTCGCTTGCTGGGCTGGGTGCTGATCGCCCTCGTGCCGGCCGTCTGCGAGGAGCTGCTCTTTCGCGGCTGGGTGCTGGCGGGCTTCGTCGGCCATGCCCGCGTCCGCACGCGCGTGTGGACCGCCATCCTCGTGCAGGCGGCGGCTTTCGCTCTCTTTCATCTTCTGCCCGAACGCATGCCGCAGACGTTCATGCTCGGGCTCGTGCTCGGGACGCTCGTGGCCCTCACGGGCAGCCTCTGGCCGGCCATCGCCTGCCACCTCGCACACAACAGCATGCCGATCGTGATCCTCGCGCTCGCCGGAGACATTCCCGAACTGGGAGCGATGGTCGAGGCAGGCGCGTCATCGGCCAAGATGCTGCCGGGCTGGATCGTATTTGCCGCTGCGGCGGCCGTGGCGATCGGCTGTGGCCTCGTGGCCAGTGGTATACGCCCTTGGACGCGACACATGGAGGATCCCCGATGACAACCCGTGCCCACAGCCTCTCGATCGCGGCGACAATAGTGGCCATCGCCTGCCAGCTCCCCGCGGCCGAGTTGGCCGCCACTCCGGAAGCTCCGCAGCGGCTGCGAGTGGCGGTCACACCGCTGGCCGCGGCAGTCGAGTGGACCGGTGCCCGGCCGACCGGCGTGATGATCGACATCTGGGAGGATCTCGCCGGCCGGCTCGGTGTCGCGACCGATTTCGTGCGCGAGGAGACGTTCGCCAAGCTCATGGAATGCCTGCCCGCCGGCCGTGCCGACGTGGCCCTCGGGCCGATGGCGATCACCGAAGAGCGCGAGAAAGTGCTCGATCTCACGCACTCGATCTCCCATTCCGGGATGCGGATCGCGGTGCGACAGCGCGAGAGCACGGGCTTCCTGTCGGCGCTCGAGTCGCTGCTATCGTGGAAATTACTCGAACTCCTGGGGGTCGGACTCGGGCTGGCCCTGCTGTCGGGGCATCTCCTCTGGTGGTTCGAGCGCCGCCACAACGAGCAGTCGTTTCCGCCCAGCTATCCGCGGGGTGTCTGGGAGGCCACGTGGTGGGTCGCCTCGACGATCGTCACCGGTGGCTGCGACGACAAGCACGTCGACACCGCGCTCGGCCGCGCGATCGCTTTCGCGTGGATGATTGGCGGCATCGTGCTCGTGGCCGCCTTCACGAGCGCTCTCACGGCCACGATGACGGCGGAGCGGGTCACCGGCACGATCCACGGCCCGCGCGACCTCGCTGGCCGCACGGTGGGCTGTCAGGCTGGAGGCGTGACCGTACCCCTGGTCCGCCAACGGGGCGGGATCACCCAGGAGTTCCAGACCATCCACGAGGCACTCGACGCCCTCCAGCTCGGCATGGTGGAGGCCGTCGTCGCCGAGAATCAGCAACTCATGTTCCTCACATCGCAGGCCAATCGGCAGGACATCCGCCTCGTCGGGCCGATTTTCGAGTCATTCGACTACGGAATCGCCCTGACGGCCGGCAGCCCGCTCCGGGAAGATCTCAACACCGCGATCCTGCGGATGCGCGAAGACGGCACACTCGACCGGATCAAGGATGCGTGGCTTGGCAAGCACGATTAGCCGCTCGTTGACGGCCCCCTGCCCCGAACGTAGATTCTGGCGAGTTTTCCGGCGAAAAACCGCCCGTCCCCCGCCCCCCCTTCTGGAAAGGTTTCTCCACAGCCCATGGCCACCTCGCTCAAGAAGAAGTCTGCCGCGAAGAAGTCCTCCAAGCCCGAGGGCAAGGCCGGGAAGTCCGGGCGGATGATCTACTATTTCGGGGACAAGCGGTGCGACGGCGACGGCACGATGAAGGCCCTTCTGGGCGGCAAGGGGGCGAACCTCGCCCAGATGACGAAGATCGGCCTGCCGGTGCCCCCGGGCTTCACGATCACGACCCAGGTCTGCATCGACTACTACCACAACAAGAAGAAGTTTCCCAAGGGCCTCGAGGATGAGGTCGCCTCCGCCATGAAGCTCATGGAGAAGGAGACGGGGCGGAAGTTCGGCGATTCTGCCAAGGCACTGCTCGTGAGCGTGCGGAGCGGCGCCCGCGACAGCATGCCGGGCATGATGGACACGATCCTGAACCTTGGCCTCAACGACGAGACGGTGAAGGGCCTGGCCGAGGCCACCGGCAACCCCCGCTTCGCCTACGACTCCTACCGTCGCTTCATCCAGATGTATGGCGACGTGGTGATGGGCGTGCAGAAGCGGCACGAAAACGAGCATGACCCCTTCGAGGAGACGATGGAGGGGCTCAAGCACCAGCTCGGCATCCACGAAGACACCGACCTCACCGACTCCCATCTCCGCGAGCTCATCAAGCGGTATCTCCAGCTCATCAAGGAGCGCACCGGCAAGAGCTTCCCGCAGGATCCGTTCGAGCAGCTCCTGGGTGCCGTCGGCGCCGTGTTCGGCAGCTGGATGAACGAGCGGGCCATCCTCTACCGCCGCAAGTACAAGATCCCCGATGAATGGGGCACCGCGGTAAACGTGCAGAGCATGGTGTTCGGCAACATGGGCGACGACTGTGCGACGGGCGTGGCCTTCACCCGCGACCCCGCCACGGGCGAAGACGTCTTCTACGGCGAATATCTCGTCAACGCCCAGGGCGAAGACGTCGTGGCCGGCGTGCGCACGCCGAAGCCGGTCGCCGAGATGAAGCACGACCCGATGTTTGCCGGCACCTACAAACAGTTGGAAAAGGTCCGCCAGACGCTCGAGAAGAAGTTTGGCGACGTGCAGGACTTCGAGTTCACGGTCGAGAAAAAGAAGCTCTACATGCTGCAGACGCGGCACGGCAAGCGGACGGCGCTGGCCTACGTGAAGATCGCCCACGACATGGTGAAGCAGAAGCTCATGACGCCGGAGCACGCGATCCAGTCGGCCGACCCCGACGCGCTCTCGCAGCTGCTGGCTCCGATCTTCGACCGCCACGATTACGAGGCGGCTCGGAAGAGCAGCCGGCTGATGACCTCCGGCCTGCCGGCCGGCCCCGGCGCGGCCACCGGCCAGCTCGTGTTCACTGCGGCCAAGGCCGAAGAGCTGGCCCATGCCGGCAAGAAGGTGGTGCTCGCGCGGGTCGAAACGAGCCCGGAAGATCTCCGCGGCATGATCGCCGCCGAGGGCATCCTCACCAGCCGCGGCGGCGTCTCCAGCCATGCGGCCCTCGTCGCCCGGCAGATGGGCAAGGTGTGCGTGGCCGGCGCCGGAGCGATCCAGATCGACTACGCCACGCTCACCTGCGGCGGGCAGACGCTCCGCGAAGGCGATGCGATCTCGATCAACGGTTCTACGGGTGAGGTGTTCGCGGGGGCCATCAAGACGGCCGACAGCGAGCTCAAGCAGGTGCTGATCGCCCAGACGATGAAGCCGGCCGACTCCGAGGTGTTTCAGTACTACGACTTCATCATGAAGCTCGCCGACAAGCACCGCACGCTCGGCATCCGCACCAACGCCGACACGCCGGAGCAGGTTCGCCACGCGATCGCGTTTGGCGCTGAAGGCATCGGCCTGACCCGCACGGAGCACATGTTCTTCGAGGGCGACCGCATCGACGCGATGCGCGAGATGATCCTCGCCGACTCGATCGAGGCCCGGCGCGAGGCCCTCGCCAAGCTGCTGCCCTACCAGCGGGAAGACTTCGAGGGCATCTTCCGGGCCCTCGACGGCCGCCCGGCCACGATCCGCTTTCTCGACCCGCCGCTGCACGAGTTCGTGCCCCACGACGACAAGGCCCAGGCCGATCTCGCCGCCAAGCTCCGGCTGCCGGTCGAGACGGTGAAGGCCCGCGTCCACGCTCTGCACGAGTTCAACCCGATGCTCGGCCACCGCGGCTGCCGCCTCGGTGTGAGCTACCCCGAGATCTCGGAAATGCAGGCCCGGGCCGTGTTCGAGGCCGCGGCGAAGGTGCAGAAAGAGGGCATCAAGGTGAAGCCCGAGATCATGATCCCGCTCGTCGGCTTCAAGAAGGAGCTCGACAATCAGGTGGAGATCGTGCACGCCGTCGCCGAACAGGTGCAGAAGGAGACCGGCCAGAAGATCAAGTATCTCGTCGGCACGATGATCGAGATCCCGCGCGGTGCCCTCACGGCCGACGAGATCGCCGAGACGGCCGAGTTTTTCTCGTTCGGCACCAACGATCTCACCCAGACCTGCCTGGGCATGAGTCGCGACGACATGGGTTCGTTTCTCCAGAAGTACACCGACGCCGGCATCTTCAAGGCCAACCCGTTCGCCTCGATCGACGTCTCGGGCGTGGGTCAGCTCATGAAGGTGGCCGTCGAGAAGGGCCGCAAGACCCGCAAGGACATCAAGCTCGGCATCTGCGGCGAGCACGGGGGCGATCCCCACTCGGTGGTGTTCTGCCACCACGTGGGCCTCGACTACGTGAGCTGCTCGCCGTTCCGCCTGCCGGTGGCCCGCCTGGCCGCCGCCCAGGCATCGCTCGGCAAGACTTACTGACTTCACGCAAAACACGGGCATCCTGCCCGTTTTTGCTTGGGCCGGCGGAGGGAAAGCCAAGGTTTCCCTCGCCGGCCGGGCGGTCGCACCTCCGGGCGACCGCGGCCGCAGCGGTGCTGCGGCGCGGCGAATCGCCTGCGGCGAGAGTCGCCGAGGTAGGGGTGACTCCAAGCCGGTGCGCAACCAACAGGGCAGTGCCAGGCGGGACGCGTGCCCACCGACCGTCTCCGCCGAAAGTTCTTGGCGCCTAACAGTTGAGGAGGATTCGGGCTCCCCGTGTCCCTGAGACGGCGTATGTGACCAGCGCAGCCATGGATGGCGCAGCGCAGGCACATCCGAGCGAGTGAAGCCCAGGATGGGCGCAGCGAGCGTCCGGCGAGGGGATACGGGGAGCCCGAAGCCGGCGCGCACCCCCACGGCGCGATAGAGTGTCGCCATGGAGCTTTCCCCGGAAGCACAGGCGCTGGCGCCGATTCTCGTCGCGGTGGTCGTGCTCTGGGTCACGGAGGCGTTGCCCTTGGCCGTGACGGCGCTCCTCGGGGCGGTGGCCTGCGTCGTGGCGGGCGTGGCGCCGGCGAAGGAGGTGTTTCGTCCATTCGCCGATCCGCTCATTTTTCTCTTCATCGGCTCGTTTCTGCTCGCGGAGGGGATCAAGCGGCACGGGCTCGACCGTCGGCTGGCCTATGGCGTGCTCTCGGTGCCGTGGGTCGATGAGCGGCCGCGCCGGATCCTGGCGGCGGTGGCGTTCGTGTCGGTGCTGATCAGCGCCTTCATCTCCAACACGTGCACGGCCGCCATGATGCTCGCGATCGTCGCGGGCATCCTCGGCACGGTCGAAACGGCGGCCAGCACGTCGGGCCAACGACCGCATGCAGGGTTTGCCACGAGCCTGTTTCTGTGCGTGGCGTTCGCCGCCTCGATCGGCGGCCTCGCGACTCCGATCGGCACGCCTCCCAATCTCATCGGCTTGGCCTTCATCCGCGATCAGGCGGGAGTGGCCGTATCGTTTCTCGGCTGGTGTGCGATCGGCATCCCACTCGTCGTCGTGATGGCCACGGTGGCGGTGCGGGTGCTCGCCTGGCTATTTCCGGCGGGAGTCGAACGGCTCGTTGGTGTCACCGCCTACGTGGCCGTCGAGCGGGCCCGCCTGGGCCCATGGACGACGGGGCAGTATTCGACGGCGGCGGCCTTCGCGATCACGGTCGCGCTGTGGATCCTGCCCGGCATGCTGCTCGTGGCCCTCGGGGCCGACCATCCCCTCTGCCGCTGGCTCGCGCAACGACTTCCCGAAGGCGTCGCCGCGCTCATCGGGGCGATCCTGCTCTTTTTACTGCCCGGCGATCGTGCGGCGGCGACCGGCCTCCGGCAACGGGCGCTCTCCTGGCGCGAGACACGGATCGACTGGGACATCGTGCTCCTCTACGGGGGCGGCATGGCGCTCGGTGAGCTCTGCTTTTCAACAGGCCTGGCCGCGGCCCTCGGGCAGTCGATCACCACGCTGATTCCGGCCGGAGACTGGAGCGGTACGGTGCTCGTGGCGGTGGCGGCCGTGGTGGCGGTCGTCACGAGCGAGTTCACGAGCAACACGGCCAGCGCGAACATGGTCGTGCCGGTCGTGATCGCGCTCGCCCGGGCCACCGGCAACGACCCGCTCCCGGCGGCGCTCGCCGCCACCTTCGCGGCGAGCCTGGGCTTCATGATGCCGGTGAGCACGCCCTGCAACGCGCTTGTCTACGGCTCGGGCCGCGTGCCGCTCAAGGCCATGATGGCGAGCGGCGCGGTCATCGACGTGGCTGGCACGCTCGTCGTCACGGCGGCCATGCTGATCGCTGGCAGAGTCTGGACCGCTCCGTGATCCAGGGGCCCCTGCCGCGGGCTCAGAGTCCTCCCTCGATGACCGCGCCGCACTGGTGGCACCGGGGCATGGCCGGTGGCGGCGGCGTCGGCATCTGCCCCTCTGCAAACCAGCCATGCAGCCGAGGGAAGCACGGCGGCATCGTCATGCAATGCTCCCGGGCGTAGCGGCGAAGGTGCAGCTGCCCACAGGGATTGGCATGGAACACGCCATGAGGTGCCTGGCCACAGACAGGGCCGCACGCCGAGCCATGGACGTTGCCGTGCCATGGGGGGCGTTGCGCATCACGACAGCCACACCCGTCGGCGGAGCCCATCTCGAGGCCGGCCGCACCGGCATCTTCCGTGACGATGATCGTCTCGGCTGCGGGCACGATGGTGGAGTTCCACAGCGGCAGCAAGGTGGCGACGAGCACGACGGCAGGCAGCGAGCGCATGGCTGGTGACTTCCTCTTTCCGGAGGGCGACGGTGGCGGCTGGCCATCCGACCCACGACAGGTATTCGGCGGAGCGGGCCGGCAGGGTTCATCGACTGTGTAAAACGGTGGAAAAATGCCGGTCGTAGCGATGGGAGTGCCGTTTCGCCCGCGATCTCCCTACGATTGCGGAATGCACCGCGTCGCACTCTCCTTTGGGGCCCCCGAGCCACTCCTTCTCGACGTCGACCCCACGGCGCTCGTGGCGAACCTCGCCGGCCCATCGGGCGCGACGGGAGCCGCAGCCGCCCGACTCGTCGCCGCGGCCACCGCCGCGCCGCCCGACGGCCCGCCGCTCTCGGCCCATGCGGTGCCCGGCGATCGTGTCGTGATCGCCGTCGCCGGTGCACTGCCGCAGGCACCGCACGTGGTGGCAACGGTGACAGAGCAGCTTGTTGCGTCCGGTGTCGACCCGGCCGACATCTCGGTGCTGCATGCAGGCCCCGCGCTGAGCGGGCTCGCCGTGGCACAGGAATTTCATGCCGACACGGCCACCGAGACCGCCTACCTGGCCGCCGACGAGGCAGGGCGGCCGCTCCACGTGGCACGAGCGCTCGTCGATGCCGACGTGGTGGTGACGGTGGGCGAATGGTCCTACGACGCCCGTCTCGGCGGCCGGTCACTTGGAGGCGAACTCTGGCCTGCCTTTGGCCGTGCCGAGTGTGACGCCACGCTCATGCTCGATCTCGCCCGCCGGGGGCGGCGGGCGCTGCGGCCCTGGGCTGAAAACGTCCGCACGCTCACCTGGCAGCTGGGCGCGACTGCATGCCTGCGGCTCGTCGCCGGGCGCGACGGCACGCTCGCAGCAGCCGCATTTGGTACGGCCGACGTGGCCGCTCGACAGGCCCGACATGCGGCCACCGCGTGGGCGCCCACCGTCGCGGCAGTTGGCGATCTCGCCATTTGCACGCTGTCGCAGCCGGCGTCCGGGTTCGACATGGTGTCTCGGGCCGTGGCCGCGGCAGCCCGGATCACCCGGCCCACGGCCACGATCTGCGTGGTCGCCGGCGCGATCGAAGCTCCAGGGCCGGTCGTCACCCGCTGGCGGCAAGGTGCCCCGCTCCAGCCACTCGTGAGAGAGGCGCGTGGCTCTGGCGACTCGAGCCTCGTCGCCGACGCCGTGGTCACACGGTTCCTCGCCCGCGCCCTCGACGACCGTCGGCTTGTGCTCCTCTCGGATCTCGATGAGGCCACCGTCGAGGACCTCGAGTTCGGCTACGCAGCTGGCCCCGACACGGTGCGCCGGCTGGCTCGCCGGGCGGAGAGCGTGGCCATCCTCCACGAAGCCGACCTGCTGTTTCCGCAGCTCGCGTAAAAACGAGCAGGGCCGCTGACGCGGCCCTGCCGTGAACTCCATCCACCACCACGCGGACGGTTGTATTGCGACCGATACGAGGCCTCGGTCGAGGGCGTCTATCGTGGGCGATCAAGCCGTGAGGGCGATCGCACCGTTGTCGTCACCGGCCATCATCGACTCGCTGCCAGCCTGCCGCTGCTTGCGGCGGCGGTAGCCGTGGCCGACGGCCGCGGCGGCACCGAGGCCGGCGAGGATCACCGTCGGCGGCTCGGGCACAGCGATCGGATCAACCGGATTGATAAGGTTCACGTTCGTGAGCGTCGTCCGGGCACTCCCGTAGACACCCGCTGCTCCGATGTCCGCGGTGAGCTGGATCGAAAGCTCGGTGATGTAGTCACCCGCACCGACGCCGGCAGCGATCCGCACAGCGTTCCAGTCGATCGTTTCCGTGCCGGCCCAGCCGCCGGTGGTTGCGGAGCCCTGCGGTCCGGTCACCGTGACGTCGTCGGGTACGATTACCATCGAGCGGTTGATCGCCGAGCCACCAGAGTAGGGCAGCCAGTTCACGCCGGTCACCTGGATCGTGTAGTTCGCCGCCATCGTGACCTTGGCGATCGAGGCCGGCTGACCAACCCCCATCTCACCCGCGCCGAACGGGGCCCACACGCTGTAGGTGCCCGCCACGTTGATCGTGTTGCCGGTGAGGACGTAGCCGACATAGTCGGGATTCCCGACGAGCGGCTTGGAAGCCACGGCAAAAGCGAGCAACGCCGACTTCGACTTCAGATCAAACACGACGTTCTGATCGGTCTGCACAAAATTCTCGGGCAGGAACGTCAGCTGCGGATTGGGGTTTTCCGTGTACGTTGGCTGCTGCGGTACGAACAGCCCGGAAGCGGGCGGAACTACATCCGGGCCGCTTTCTGTGACATTCTTGTACTCGGCTTTCACGCCGCCGAACGTGCCCCAGTTGATCGTGCCGGCCGAGGCCGGGCCTGCGATCAGGGCTGCGGTGCCCAAGAGCGCCGCTTGAAACTGCTTGAACATGATTTGGGATCCTGGTTTCGAGATGGAGTTCGTTGCGTTCGGAAGTGAGTGGCTTCCTGCCGGGATGGCCTCCGGCGGGTGCGAACCCGACGGATCCCGCGGCGTGGAGGCAGTCGAAAAGTGGTGGTGACTGCATTCCGGCCGACGGCCTGGCGTGTGCTGCTGCTGGGATGGACGGGACGTGCCTGCCTGCATCTCCGGTGCGAAGTGGTGCATCCACACCCGACGCCGCCGTGCCCGCCGGGCCACGCGCCGTCGGGTGTGCCTCGAGAGCGGACCCCGCAGACGTCGAGACGTCGTGCGAAGGCGAAGCCGGGAAGGCCTGCTGGCTCGGGTTGGACGGGAACGAGGCATGGGGATCACGTGGAGAACGGACAGTGGGGATGACGTTCGAGGCCGAAGGACGGGGAAGGGCTACCAGGCAAACCGCTTGTTGCGGCGGCGGTGAATGCCGTTGGCCTGGGAAGGACCGCGGCTCGCTCGGGCGTACCGAGGCTGCGAGGTGCGACGCGACTCGTGATTGCTTTCACGACGGTCGCGGATGCGAAGCGACGAGTAATCGATCGCTGCGTCGTCGGCGTAAGACGGGGCTGCCATGGCAAGCTACTCCTTGAAAAACAGGTGTTTGAAAAAACCGGAATGAACAGGACTGACTCAGAACCGAATCCCTGCGACTCAACGGGCTCCAGCGAACACGGCCGAGCCGTCACGCAGGCGGCGGGCCTCGACGCACAGGCTCGTCAGGCTGTCGCCATCACACACACCGGGCAGATAGAGCCAGGCACCCAACTGACGGGCCCACAGCTCCTCGTCGACGTTGTCTTCCGAGCCACAGATCACGAGCAGGGTGCCCGGACGAGCGGCCATCTCCTCGGCGATCTCGATCGAATCGCTCACGCGGTCGCCGAGCGGCGACGCGATGTCGACAATCACGAGTTGGAAGTCACGGTCGATCGCCTGACGGATCTCGCCAGACGTTTCGGGCGACGCACACTCGAGCCACCCGGCGAGTTCGACGGCCGCTTCGAAGCGACGCCGGCGAGCCGAGTCACCCGACACGACGAGGCAGTCGAGCATGGCCGTCCGCCGCGTCGAACGCGGCAGCATGCCACTCGTAGCCTCGGGGGCGAACACTTCGGAAGTGATCCCCACTGCTGCAACCATCATCATTTTGCATCTCCTTTGAAACAGGTCGGCGTCGCGTGGCTTCGTGACACTCGCGTGTTCACTTGCTCGCGACGCTGACAAGGAAATGCACTGCCCGTGCCAAACCCCGCACGGGCTTTTGATTCACCCGCGCAACATCCGCTCGATGCTCGAGTTACGCACGCAAAAAAATTTTTCGTGCGCGCCGATCACGGGTTTCACGGCCTCACCACGATGGTGCGAGGATCCGTGGCCGGGCACCGGAAGCAGCGCTAAATCACCTTGTTTTCAAGGCCCAAACGCACGCCTCACCACGCCGGTGAGCGGCTCACCGGAACGGTGGGTCACCGACAACTGGTGGTGAGGCGATCGCGGAACAGGTCGCTGCCGACGGGTCCCCACTGTCGGGAGTCGCGGCTCCCCCCGGGAAAGTCACCGAGCACGAACCATTCAGCGCTGCCAAGCTGCCACTGCATCCTCCCTGACGCAGAGGGCCGGTGATGGACGTCTCGCCAGGCCGTGACGTCGAGAATGGTGGCTCCAGTCGCGCGCGAAGCGGAAGCGACGACCTGCACATCGAGCGATGTCACCGGATCGTGCCCATTCCAGGGGCTTTGGATCGTCCACACGGCAGGCCAACCTGACGGCAGGCACGACCTCGGGCAGACGGACGGCGATAGCGGCCACGCAGCGGCGACGAAGGCCCCGTCGAGTCGGCCAGCCACCGCCGCATGACGCCCTGCCCGATGAAACGCGACCCGCACAGCGCGGGCGTCCACGCTGATCTCAACGCAGGCCGGCGCACCTGCGGGATCGCCTTCACCGACATCGATCACGGACGCGACTCCCTTGTCGTGCGCCGGCACGAGCACACGGCGCTCGCCAGGAGCGAACGGCACGTCGTCGAACATAGGATCGGGGAGCGTGAGCCGCACCGCGCCATCCGTCTCATGACGCGAGGTAGCCGCCACCGGCAGTGCCACCTCGGCCAGCACCTGCGGCGGCTTCACGACCGCTTCGCCAGCGATCACAAGATCACCGGCGACGATCTCGAATTCCTCGCCCGGCAGCCCCCAGACGCGCTTCACAGCGACCGTCCCATCCGGTGCCACGAGCGTCCAGCGTTCGAACCGCCGCGGCGAGCGCCAGCGATCGAGGAGCGGAAAGGGCGGGCTTGCGACCACGTCGCCCGGCATGAGCCCCGGCGCCATCGACAGCCCTTCGACCTCCCACCGCGCCGGCCGAGCCAGCCAGCCGCAGGCGATCGCGCACACCACAGCGGCCATGCCAATGATACGCGTCATCGCCGTAGTATCGCACGGGGGGCGGCAAGTGGGACGCTTGCCCCACAGGCTACCGCGGCCGAATTTCCAGCAGCACGCTCTCGTTGTCGCTGCCGCGGAGCGGCCACGATGCGATCCGGCGCACCACCACCTGCTTGGCCCAGCCCTTGTGCCGGGCCTCTGCCTTCTCGTCCTCCCACCGCGGCCCCTTCACGACCAGCATCCGGCCATACTGGGCGGCGATCGGCTCGAACCACGAGAGCAGCTTCACGAGCGGCGCCACGGCCCGGACGACGAGCGTGTCGAAGCGATCACCGCGGGCCGCCGCCGCCTTGACGATCGCCTGCCCGGCTGCCTCGTGCACCGGCAGCGTCAGCCCGGCATCCCGGACGATGTCCGCGACCGCCCGGGCCTTCTTGCCGACGCTGTCGCAGAGTTCGACCCGCAGATCGGGCCGGAGAATCGCCAGCAGCACGCCTGGCACGCCACCGCCGGTGCCGACGTCGAGCACATGCTCGCCGCGGGCGAGGTGGGGTTCGATCGCGGCCGCATCGGCGACGTCGCGGGAGACGAATTTCTCGACGTCGGTGTGCCTGGTGAGATTCAGCCGCTCGTTCCAAGACCAGAGGCTCACCGCATAGGCGGCGAGCCTCTGGCTTGAGTCAGCGGGCAGCACCAGCCCCAGTCGCTCCGCTTCATCGGCGATCGACAGGGACAGCTGGTCGTGCATCACTTGATGAACAGCATCTCGCGGTAGGTCGGCAGCGGCCAGAGGTCGTCGGGCAGGATCGTCTCCATCTGGTCGGCCGTCTCCCGCAGACCCAGCATCGCCGGAATCACGTCGTTGTAGAAGTGCTTCACCTCGGCCTGGAGATCGGAGGCACCGTGATGGGCCAGGGCCTTCTCGAGCGCCTCGATGCCGCCCTCGAACTCACCCACGAGTTTCGTGAGCTTGTCGAGCGTGCCCATATGGGGCGCGTGGCCGAGGCTCTTGAGCTTCGTCGCCGTGTCGACGAGCTCACCCTGATAGCGGTAGCCAGCCGGCAGAATCATCGTCTTGGCGATCTGCAGGGCGGCCTGGGCCTCGGTGTTGATGTCCTTGCAATACCGCTCCATGTAGATGTCGTAGCGGCTGCGGACCTCGCGCTCCGAGAGCACGCCATACTTCTCGAAAAGCGCGATGTTCTTCGGCGCCACGAGCACGTCGAGGGCCTCGGGCGTGGCCTTGAGATTCGGCAGGCCCCGCTTCTTCGCCTCGTCGTGCCACTCCTGCGAGTAGCCGTTGCCGTTGAAGATCACCGCCTTGTGCTCGCCGATGATCTTCTGCAGCAGCTTTTCGACCGCCCCGGCCAGCTTCGACTGGTCGCCACCGGTGGCCTTTTCGAGCTCCGTGGCGATGTAATCGAGGCTCTCGGCCATGATCGTGTTGAGCGCCACGAGCGGCCCCGCGATCGACTGGCTCGCGCCCACGGCCCGAAACTCGAACTTGTTGCCCGTGAAGGCGAACGGGCTCGTGCGGTTGCGGTCGCCGGCGTGCTTCGGCAGCGACGGCAGCGTGTCGACACCCACCGTGAGCGTGCCCGACGACTTCGAGCTCGTGGCCTTGCCCTTCTCGATCTGCTCGAACACGTCGGCGAGCTGCTCGCCGAGGAAGATCGAGATGATCGCCGGCGGAGCCTCGTTGGCGCCGAGCCGATGGTCGTTGCCGCTGGCGGCGACCACCGCCCGTAGCAGGTCGGCGTGGAGATGCACGGCACGGATCACCGCCGCGCAGAACACGAGAAACTGCATGTTGGCGTGCGGCGTCTCGCCCGGCTCGAGCAGATTGCCGAGCTTGCAGCCGAGCGACCAGTTGACGTGCTTTCCCGAGCCGTTGATGCCGGCGAAGGGCTTCTCGTGGAGCAGGCAGGTCATGCCGTACTTCTGCGCCACCCGCGTCAACATCTGCATGATCGACTGCTGGTGGTCGGTCGCGATGTTGGCATTTTCGTAGAGCGGCGCGATCTCATATTGGCTGGGCGCGACTTCGTTGTGCCGCGTCTTCACCGGCACGCCGAGCTTGAAGAGCTCACGCTCCGCGTCGAGCATGAAGGCCAGCACGCGCTCGGGAATCGCCCCGAAATACTGGTCTTCGAACTCCTGGCCCTTCGGGGGCTTTGCACCGAACAGCGTCCGGCCGGCCATCACGAGGTCGGGGCGGGCAAAGTAGAAGTTGCGGTCGATGAGGAAGTATTCCTGCTCGGGTCCGCACGAAGCCGACACCTGCCCCACGTCTTTGTGGCCAAAGAGGGCGAGCACGCGCCGGGCCTGCTTGTCGACCGCCTGCATCGAACGCAACAGCGGCGTCTTCTTGTCGAGCGCCTCGCCCGTCCAGGAGCAGAACGCCGTGGGGATGCAGAGGGTGGTGCCGTTGGGGTTGTCGAGGATGTAGGCCGGGCTCGTCGGGTCCCAGGCGGTGTAGCCGCGAGCCTCGAACGTGGCCCGGAGCCCGCCCGATGGAAAGCTCGAGGCATCAGGCTCGCCCTGGATCAGTTCCTTCCCGGAGAATTCGGCGATCGCGTCGCCGTCGCCGGTGGGCGTCAGAAAGCTGTCGTGCTTTTCAGCCGTCAGGCCTGTCAGCGGATAGAAGACGTGGGCGTAGTGGGTGGCGCCCTTTTCGATCGCCCAGTCTTTCATGGCGAGCGCGACGGCGTCGGCGATGCCCGGATCGATTGGTTTGCCCTGCTTGATCGTGGCCTGCAAGGCCTTGTAGACACTCTTCGGGAGGCGGTCCTTCATGACCGTGTCGCTGAAGACATTGGCCCCGAAGATTTCGCTCGTCGGCGTCTCGCGGAAGTTCCACGCATGACCGTTCGACTTGTAGTTATTGATGGCGGCGACGGCACTGGCACGGGCAAGGGTCATGAATAGATCCTTCTACGCTGGGGCGCGAGAGCGCCGGAGAAAAAGGCTGGCAGGATGGATACCCCCGCCGCAGCCAGAAGGAAGATTTCTGCGGCACGGGCAGACCGGACTGGTCGCCACGCAAATTACAGGCGCGCCCCGGGCAGTTCAAGTAGCCGCGGCGGCTCCGGCTACCGCGACACGGTCGTCCGCGACTGGGGCCGAGCCGCCGGCCGCGGGACCGACCGGCGGGCCGCGTCGACGGCCGTCTCGAGAAACGGATCGGCGGCCGGCTGGGCCGCAGTTCCGACGAGCGCCACGTCACCCACGGGCCGGGCCACGGAGTGAACGGCCAGATGTGGCTCGACGCCGACGCCGCTGTAGGGGTGACCGTTGGGCGAATAAAACTTGGCGGTCGTCAGCCGCATGCCGACACCGGCCGAATCGAGCGGAAAAATGCCCTGGATCGAGCCTTTGCCGTAGCTGCGAGTGCCCACGATCGTGCCGCGGGCATGGTCGCGGATCGCGCCCGCGAATATCTCGCTCGAACTGGCCGACTCGCCATCGATCACCACCACGAGCGGCATCCGCCAGGTGCCGGGCCGGCTGGCTGTGTAGTTGAAGTCTTCCTCGGGGCTCCGGCCGCGGGTGGCCACGACAAGGCCGCGCTCGAGGAACAGATCGGCCACGTCGACGGCAGCCGACAAGAGCCCGCCGGGGTTGCCGCGGAGATCGACGACGAGCGACCGCATGCCCGCCACGTCGAGCCGACGCAGCGCCGCCTCCAGGTCAGCCGCCGTCGTCTTTTGAAACGAGCTGATCTTGAGGTAGGCCACGCCGGCGGCTGGGTCGGCCATGCGCACGTCTTCGACGCTCGGCACCTCCACGTGCTCGCGCCGCACCGTGACGGCCCGGGCCGGAGAGGGGCCGCGGAGCACGGCGAGGGTCACGAGCGAGCCGGGGGGGCCTTGCAGCAACTGGGCGGCCTGATCGACACCCATGCCCCCGATCGATCGACCGCCCACGCCCACGAGGTGGTCGCCGGCACGGAGCCCGGACCGTTCCGCGGGGCTGCCGGGAATCACGTGCACGACGAGCAGCCCGTCGCTCGCCGCCTTCAGCTCCACACCGAGTCCGACGAAATTTCCTTCGATCTGGGCGTACAGGTCGTCGAGTTGGCCCGTCGTGAGAAACGCCGAGTATTCGTCGAGGCTTCCCATTGCCGCCGCCGTCATCTCCAGGAGGGTGACGGTCGTAGGCACGCCGAGCGTGGTCTTGGCGATGCTCGCGACCCAGACGGCGAAGGCCTCCGCCTCGACCTGCGAGGCCACCGTGCGGCCCGCAGCCAACTGGGCGATCTGTGCGCGGTAGACGCCGCGAGACGCGGCATCACCGGCCTTCACGTGCTGGCCGGCGAAGACGGGCTCGTCGATCGCCACGTCCATGGCCAGCATGCCCCGTGAGACGATGCGGGCGAAATTCGGCGCCTCGAAATGGTGGGACGCGATCCGGGCCAGCACCTCGGCGTAGAGCCGGCGGGCATCCGAGTCGGTGAGCTTGCCCAGCTGCGTACGATAGGCCGTCTCGTTGTGCCGCCGGGCCAGATCACAATGGATCTTCGCGAGGTCGTAGCGCACTTGCAGGTCCGGCGCGAGCGTGCCTTTACGGGCTGCCGATTCGCAGACACTGACAAGGTCGGGCCAGCGGCCCTCACGTTCGAATCGCGACGCCTTCGCCGCCAAGTCCTCGTGCGAATCACCGGCCTGGCCGGCTACGGGAGATGACCAGCCAAGGGCCGGCTGATCGGCAGCGAGTTCGCCGGACGCACTGAACACCCCGCCACAGATCGTCAGCAGGCCGAACAGGCCGACGCGCAGCATCAGACCGGCAGGGCACGTCGAGGGGCTGACGACGTTCACGAGGGCAATCCGTTCGCGTGAGGCCGCATCCTGTCGCGGCAGGCAGCGGTTTCTCCGTCAACCGCCTGCGATTATGGATCACGATTTTCCCCCGGTCAAAAAACCGTGCACTGCGATCGGAAAAATTCCGGGCGTCGGTCCGGACAATTGGAACGACCGGCAGAGCTTGCCCGATCGGCCACACCACGCAGGCCGCGCGGCTCTCAGGCGACGGCCCGGGCATGCGCGGCGAGCACACGATCGGCGAAGGCCGCAGGCGTGCACATGTCGGCCATGCGGCGTCTGGCCGACGCACCCAACTCGGCGAGCCGCCCGCGGTCGGCGTGCAGGCTGCGAATGGCGGCGGCGAGCGCGGCCACGTTTTCACGCGGCACGACCAGACCATCGCGGCCGTGGCGCACCATTTCTTTCATGCCGCCGGCGTCGCTCACCACCGGGCAGGTGCCCGCGGCCATCGCCTCGAGCAGTGCCCGGCAGAGTCCTTCGTGCCGTGAGGGCATCGCGAACACATCGAACGCGCCGGCCAGGCTGCCAGCGCCGTCCACCCGCCCGGCCATATGCAGCCGCCCCTGCCAACGCCCATCCCCGGCCAGCCGTTCGACTCGCCGATCGGTCACCTCGCCGATCACGAGCCAGTGGGCGTCGGCCAGGTCACGACACTCGAGCCCCGCCCGCAACAGGAGGTCGGTGCCCTTGACCGGCCGCACGTGGGCGATCGTGCCGACCACGAACGCATCGGCAGGCACTCCGAACCGCGCACGGATCTCGGCACGGGCCCCAGCCGTGACCGGATCGGGCTGGTGCACGCAGTTGTAAACGGTGTGACACCGGCCGGTGCCGACGCCGGCTGCCATGAGCCCACCGGCGACGGCGTCTGATTCGCAGGCATGGAGCGCGACCCGCGGGGAAAGAAACGTGAGGTGGTTGGCGGGGTCGAGCCGTGAGGGTGGCGTGGAGATGCCGCGGAACGACACGATCGCCGGCGGCTGGCGAAGGCCGAATGTCGCGAGCACCACGGCTGCGAGCGCCTTGGGCGAGAACGCATGCACGACATCGGGCTTGAGCATCGCGATCACCCGGCGCAGCCGCGCCGCCGCGCGGAAGTCGAGTTTTATGCGTGGGTCGAACGGCTCGCTCGCGCGCAGGCGACCGCTGGTGGCGTGGGTCGGCGGAAACCACGGATAGTGCAGGGCTGCGACGTCGCCCTCCCGGCGGGCGAGTTCGTCGACGAGCAGCGGCGGCGCGTGGACGAGAAGACGCTTCATGGCTGGCCTGGCACGGGCGGGGGTCGGGACGGCAGGAATACCCCTTCCGGCGCGGAAAACGCAATGCACGTTTTGCGCACGATGTAGACTTGGGCCATGCCGCTTCCGACCGTGCATCCGGACGACCCTCCAGGGCCCGATCCCCAGCCCACCCAGGTGCTGCTCGACCGCGTTCGCGACGGCGACAAAGCCGCGATCAACGGGCTGCTTGCGCGGCATCGCGAGGCGATCAAGCGGATGATCGACCGTCGCATGGACCGCGTGGTGCAGCACCGCGTCGACGCCAGCGACATCGTCCAGGACGTGATGCTCGAAGCCAACCGTCGGCTCGGCGACTATCTCGCCAATCCGACGATGCCCTTTCAGCTCTGGCTGCGGCACATGGCCCGCGATCGGCTGATCGACGCCCACCGCCGCCACCGGGTCGCGGCGAATCGCAGCGTCGATCGCGAGGTGTCACTGCCCGCCGGCGGGGCCGACGACCGCTCCGCGGGCGATATCGTCGCCGGGATCGCCGATCGCGAACTGACGCCGGCGGCCGCAGCCACCTGGCACGAACTGGAACGCCGGTTCGCGGCGGCGGTCGAGCAACTCGAGGACGACGACCGCCAGATCGTGTTGTTGCGACATTTCGAACACCTCTCCACGGCCGATGCGGCCGCGGCACTGGGCCTCTCGAAGCCCGCCGCCGGCATGCGGTATCTGCGGGCCATGCGGCGCTTGCGCGTGCTTCTCGAGGGCGGCGGCTGAGCCCGGAGAGGCCGCGGGCTCCGCCGTGCCTATCATGTCAGAGAATTGTCATTTTGGCCGGTCGACTCGCCACCCCTGAGTGAAGCATGTCGCCTCACGTTTCAAGCACCATGACTTCGACGTCGGGCCGACGGCTCGCCGTGGAGGCGCCGCTGACGGCGGAACAGGAGGAGCAACTGGCGACGCTCGTAGACGAGCTGTCCGAGTCTCCGACCGGTGCGGAACAAGAGCACCTGGAACGTCTGGTAGCCGATCATCCCGACCTGGCCGGACATCTCCGCGAACTCTTCGCCACCATGCTCGTGACCGACGCGGTCGCCGAACAATCCACAGTGTTCGAGCGTCGCCAAGGAGGCGTCGATCAGGTGGTTCTCGGTGAAGCCGCCATCTGGTCGGGCGGTCCGCGGTTCACGCCCGGCGCGACGCCGCTTCCGGCCACCCTCGGCGATTACGAGTTGATCGAGGAGATCGGCCGCGGCGGGATGGGCGTCGTCTACCGCGCCACGCAAAAGAGCCTCGGTCGCACGGTCGCCCTCAAGATGCTCCTGCGCCGCGACCTCGCCAGCCGGGCCGATCTCGCCCGATTTCGCAGCGAGGCCGAAGCCGCGGCCCGGCTCGACCATCCGGGGATCGTGTCGATCTTCGATGTGGGCGAGAGTGACGGCCTCCCCTTCTACAGCATGCGATTCATCGAGGGCACGACGCTCGCACGGCAACTGGCGGCCGGCCCCCTGCCGCCCCGTGAGGCCGCCACGCTGCTGGCGAAAGTGGCCGACGCCGTGCAGGCTGCCCACGATCGCGGCGTCTTGCACCGCGACCTCAAGCCGTCGAACATCCTCATCGATGCGACGGGCCGCCCCCACGTCTCTGACTTCGGTCTCGCAAAGCGGCTCGAAGAAGATCAGTCGGTGACGCACACCGGCGCCATCCTCGGCACGCCCTGCTACATGTCGCCGGAACAGGCGGCCGGCAGCCGCGGCGACGTGGGCCCCACGAGCGATGTCTGGAGCCTGGGCGCGATCCTGTATCAGATGCTCACGGGCCGGCCGCCGTTCCAGGCCTCGAGCCCGATGGACACGCTCCTGGCAGTGCTCGAAACCGACCCACCGGCTCCGCGCACCGTCGCGGCGGGCGTCGACCGCGATCTCGAGATGATCGCGCTCAAGAGCCTCCAGAAGCCACAGGAACTCCGCTACGCATCGGCCGGTGGCCTCGCCGCCGATCTGCGGGCCTTTCTCGCCGGTGAGACGATCGCCGCCCGCCGCGGCGGCCTGGCCGACGTTTTTGCCCGGCTGTTCCGCGAGACACACCATGCCGTCGTGCTCGAAAACTGGGGCCTCCTCTGGATGTGGCACTCGGTCGTGATCTGCGCCCTGTCGGTGATCACCGACGTCCTTGCCTGGCAGGGCGTGACGAGCCGTTGGCCCTACCTCGCGCTCTGGGGCGGCGGGCTCGCACTCTGGGCGCCGATCTTCTGGGCCCTCCGCCATCGCACCGGGCCGGTGACGGCCGTCGAGCGGCAGATCGCCCACGTCTGGGGCGGCAGCGTGATCGCGAGCGTCTTGCTCTTCTGGGTCGAGGGGCTCCTGCATCTCGACGTGCTCACGCTCTCGCCCGTGCTCGCGCTGCTCGCCGGGCTCGTGTTCTTCGCGAAGGCCGGCATCCTCTCGGGCGCGTTCTACGTCCAGGCGGCCGTGCTGTTCGCGACGGCACTCGTGATGTGCCTCATACCCACCTACCAGCACGTGATCTTCGGCATCGTCAGCGCCGTCTGCTTCTTCGTGCCGGGCTACAAGTACTTCCGCCAACGCCTCCGAGCGGAGTGAGGGACGGGGCTGAGGGTTCACGACACGGCGAGATACACAGTCCGCCGGCTCGGTGCTGCCCCGTACCGTCTCGCCGGACGTTCGCTGCGCCCATCCTGGGCTTCACTCACTCGGATGTGCCTGCGCTGCGCCATCCATGGCTTCGCTGGTCACATACGCCGTCTCAACGGTAGGGGCAGCCCCTCGCCTCCCCAATCGGAAGGCGAGGCGGCGGAGACGGTCGGTGCGATGCGGAAGAGCCGACGGGCAGATACGCGGCTTACACTGAGCGCACCATCAGAGTTGAGAATGAACTAGCGATCGCCCTCGGCGATGGAGCAGCGTACCGCCGGCTCTGACGCCGGGTTGGGCGAATTGACAAAGACAGTCTGAAGCCTGTCCTACGAAGAGGTGAACTCGAAGGGCTTTGGGAGGAAGTCGGCGAGGCGGAACGTGCCGCGGCCGTCGATCACGATCGCCGTGTCGGGGCCGCCGAACTCGGCGATCACCTGCAGGCACGCGCCGCAGGGGGCGATCGTGGCAACTGGCTGGCCGTCGCTGTCGCGGCAGGTGAGGACGACCCGTGTGAGCCGGCGGCCGCCCGCAACTACGCCGGCGCAGATCGCGGCCCGCTCAGCGCAGATCGTGAGGCCGTAGGAGCCGTTTTCGACGTTTACTCCCACGTGGGCTGCGGGCGTCTCGGTAAACACGACCGCGGCACCGACGTGCCAGCCCGAGTAGGGCGAGTAGGCGCGCCCGGCGGCCAGCCGCGCCAGCGAGAGCAATTCTTCGTCTGAGGGATTCGCCATGGCACGCGGTGCTCCGCGGAATGATTCGACAAGGCTATCGCAACGCCTATGATCAGCCCCCTCAGGATACTCGCTCTGCATCCACGCGGACGGAAGGGAACGGGCCGACGCATGGCCAGCCTGCACGTATCGACACACCCGCTCGTCGCCCACCACATGCTGGTGCTCCGCGATCCCGCCACCGAGCCGCCGGCGTTCCGCCGCGTGGTGCGTCAGCTCACCCGCCTGTTGGCTTACGAGGCGACAGCCTCGCTTCCCACGACCGACGTGACGCAGCGTACGCCGCTCGCCGAGGCCCGCGGGCGACGGCTCGCCGACCGGATCGCGATCGTGCCGATCCTCCGGGCAGGGCTCGGCATGGCCGACGGCCTGCTGGAAATCATCCCCGATGCAGAGGTCTGGCACATCGGACTCTACCGCGACGAGCACACGCTCCAGCCCCAGGAGTATTACAACAAGCTGCCGCCCAACTGCGGCGCCACGCTCGCGCTCGTCGTCGATCCCATGCTCGCCACCGGCGGCTCGGCAGTCCGCACCTGCGAGATCCTGCGCGACGCCGGCATCGGGCGGATCGCGTTCCTCGCGCTGATCGCGTCGCCGCAGGGCGTGGCCACGCTCGAACGCGACATGCCCGACGTCGCCATTCATGTTGCGGCCCTCGACGAGGGGCTCAACGACGTCGGGTTCATCGTGCCGGGGCTCGGTGACGCCGGCGACCGCCAGTTCGGCACGTCGCCCCACTGATCGGACATCTCCGGAGCGCTCTCGATGCGGGCCGTCGACCTGATCCGGCAGAAGCGCGACGGCGGCAGCCTCACAGCCGATGAAATCCGGTTTCTGATCGGCGGCATCGCCACCGGCGCGGTGCCCGACTACCAGTGGGCCGCCCTCCTGATGGCCGTGGTGTGGCGAGGCATGGAGCCGGCCGAAACGGCCGCGCTCGTCGAGGCGATGCTGCACTCGGGCACGGTGCTCGATCTTGGCGACATTCCGGGCCCGAAGGTCGACAAGCACTCGACCGGCGGCGTGGGCGACAAGACGAGCCTCATCCTGGCCCCGATCGTGGCCGCCTGCGGCGTGACCGTGCCGATGGTGTCGGGACGCGGGCTCGGCCACACCGGCGGCACGCTCGACAAGCTCGAGAGCATTCCCGGCTTCCGAGTCGACATCGACCTCGCCGCCTACCGACGGATCGCCCGCGAGTGCGGCCTCGTGCTCGCCGGCCAGACGGCAGAGATCGCGCCCGCCGACCGGGTGCTCTACGCGCTTCGCGATGCGACGGCCACGGTGGAGTCGATCCCGCTCATCACGGCGTCGATCCTCTCGAAAAAACTGGCCGAGGGAATCGACGCCCTCGTCCTCGACGTGAAGTGCGGCGACGGCGCGTTCATGAAGCGCGAAGCGGATGCCCGGGCCCTGGCGGCGAGCATGACCTCGATCGGTCGCGCACTCGGCAAGCCCGTGCAGGCCCTGATCACCCGGATGGACGAGCCGCTCGGACGCACGGTCGGCAATGCGCTCGAGGTCAAGGAGTCGATCGCCTGCCTGCGGGGCCAAGGGCCGGCCGATCTCATGGAGGTGACGCTCGAACTGGCCGCCGAGATGCTCGTGATCGGCGGCGCCGCACCCGATGCTGCCACCGCCCGCGAGCGCTGCCAGGGTGTTATCGCCGACGGCTCGGCGCTCGAACGGCTGCGTCGCGTGATCGCGGCCCAGGGGGGCGAGCCTCGGGTGTGCGACGATCCCGAGGGAGTGCTCCCGCGGGCCCGCGAGGTGACGCCCTTTCGGGCCAATCGCGCAGGCTTTGTGACACGCCTGGCAGCATTGCCCGTCGGGCAGGCATCGATGCTCCTCGGGGCGGGGCGGGAGACCATGGCCGCGCGGATCGACCCTGCCGCTGGAATCGTCCTCGTGCGGACGGTGGGCGACCCAGTGGCAGCCGGGGACGTGATCGCCGAACTCCACCATGATCCGACTCGTGGGCCGAGCGTGCCGGCCGCCCTCGACTTGCTCGGTGGGGCCTGCGAGATCGGGCCGCAGGCGCCGCCCCGACGGCCCCTCGTGATCGATCGCGTTGCGTAACCACCACTTCCGCCTCCCGGAGCGCCCATGATGGACGCCCTCGACCGCTTTCGTGGCCTGCTCGGCGTCGTGGCCATTCTCGGCATCGTGATCGCCCTCTCGGAGAATCGGCGGGCGATCTCGGTGCGGATGGTGATCGGCGGGCTCGCCATGCAGACACTGCTTGTATTTCTGCTCCTTCGTTTCGAAGCCGGCCGCACGGCTCTCGACCTTGCGGGCCGGTGGGTCGAGACGGTGCTTGCCTGTACGGAGCAGGGGGCGAGGTTCGTGTTTGGCGACCGGCTCGTCGACCCGGGCGGTCCGGCCGGTTTCGTGTTCGCCTTCCGAGTGCTCCCCACGATCGTGTTCGCCGCCGCGCTGTTCGCGGTGCTCTACCATCTCGGTGTCATGCAACTGGTCGTGCGGGCATTCGCCTGGGTGACGGCCCGAGTGCTCGGGTCGAGCGGCGCCGAATCGCTCAATGCCGCCGCCTCGATCTTTCTGGGGCAGACCGAGGCCCCGCTCGTGATCCGCCCCTACCTCGCCCGGCTCACGCGGTCGGAACTCGCCGTCGTGATGGTCAGCGGCATGGGGCTCGTGTCGGGGGGCATCCTCGGCGCCTACCTCGCTACGGGCTGCACCTCGCGAGACCTGCTCACGGCGATCCTCATGAGCTTTCCCGCCACGATCTACCTCACGAAGATCGCCATCCCGGAGACCGGCACGCCTGAGACGCTCGGCACCGTGCACGTCTCCCGTGAGCGGATCGACGACAACGTGCTCGCCGCCGCCGCTCGCGGCACCCGCGAAGGCCTGATGCTCGCGGCCAACGTAGCGGCGATGCTGATCTCGTTCACCGCGCTCGTGGCCCTCGTGAATCTCCTCGTCGGCTGGCTGGGAGGCCGGATGGGCTGGCCGGAGTTGTCGCTCCAGTCGCTCCTCGGCCTCGCGCTCGAGCCGCTCGCCTGGCTGCTCGGCGTGCCGGGTCACGACTGCCGGGCCGTCGGCGGCTTGCTCGGCACCCGCACGGTGCTCAACGAGCTCGTCGCCTATGGCGACCTCGGCCGGCTCAAGGAGTCGCTCGACCCGCGGTCGTATTCTCTGGCCACGATCGCCCTCTGCGGCTTCGCGAACATCTCGAGCATCGGGATCCAGCTCGGCGGCATCGGCGCGCTCGTCCCCGAACGGCGGGCCGAGCTCGCCCAGCTCGGCGTGAAGGTGCTCGTGGTGGCAACCTTGGCAAACTTTCTTTCGGCCGCGATCGCAAGCGTGCTTCTGTGAGGCAGACCGCTAGCGAGAACCGGGGGCGACGGTATCGCACGACGCGCCGAAGTATCCCTGCCGGTCGATGAGCGTCGCCACTTCCGGGGCCACGAGGTCGCGCCACGACTGGTCGCCCGAGCAGATTCGGCTGCGCACGTCTTCGCTCGAATAGGTCCGCAGCGTGGATGGATCACAGGGCAGCCCGCGAACGAGGCCGTTCGTCCGCAGGTGCTCGAGGAGATGCGCGTGGTGCGGTGCGACCTGGAGCGAGTCAGCCGAGACCACGCGACCGTCGATCACGTCGCGGGTGGGCTGCACGTAGAGCCGCACCGACTTCGTGAACAGCCGGCCGAAGGCTTCGAGGATGCCGCCGGGAAGCTACCGATAGTGGGCG
>Ga0315902_10000907_pt1 | contig 48804 bp, 66 predicted proteins | sample LakEriMetagenome_9_FD_203523 | JGI IMG/M metagenome (GOLD analysis project Ga0315902, IMG submission 203523) | Freshwater fungal communities from buoy surface, Lake Erie, Ohio, United States - Buoy 12 MA117 | ecosystem: Environmental > Aquatic > Freshwater > Lake > Lake biofilm | place: USA... | reverse complement strand
ATCCGTTATTGTGGGCGTGACCTTTATTTCGGCCCAATTCCCACCAGCCAAACGAGTAGCCCCCCTCCCGGTCTTTGGATTTGGTCAGGTGGGGACTGTTACAGTGACTACAAATCTAGGATAATTCCGATATGGATCCCCAATATGCCTACCAAACCGCCCCTGCTAACTTCATGCCCATGATGGCCGGTGGAGGTCTGGCTGACGCAGCGCAACAGTTACAGGGTCAAGGCCGTGGCGGCGACTCGATGCTCGTCCACATGACGCCGGGTGAGGTCAAAGGTCTACAGGCTTTAGCGATGTCTCAGGGCGGATCCCTGACGATTAACCCAACTACGGGTTTACCCGAAGCAAGTGTATTAAAAGCCCTTTTACCTATGATTGCTGGCTTTGCACTGGGTCCGGCAGGGTTTGGTCTAATGAGTGCTACTGGGGCTGGTTTAACCGTGGGTGCCTTAACTGGAATAGCCACAAAAAGCCTTAAGAAAGGTCTTATGGCTGGTCTAGGAGCCTATGGTGGGGCTGGTTTAGGGCAAGGCTTGGTGTCGGCTGCTACCCCCGCTACGGACGTTGCTACCCAGGTTACGGCGGCACCCACAAGTGCTTTTGAAATGGCTCAAAGTAATTTAGGTCCGGGGGCAGAGTTCGCTACCAAAGAGTCAGTAATTCAAAACGCTATACAGTCTCCTGCGTATCAACAAGCCTTAACAAGTCCTACGTTGGCTGGATCTCCTGCCTTGGATGCTATGACTGCAGCAGATGTGGCTCAGGCCAAGGTTCTTCCTGGGCAAATAATTACCACAACGCCTAGCGTAGCCCCCACAGGACTTGATGCCGCTAAAAGTGGGCTTACAAACGTATTTAAAACGGGGCCTGAAGGTACGGCGGCTAGGGCTGCATTTGGTAAAGCCACCCCATTTGGAACTATGGCAGCCGCAGCAGCACCTATAGCATCGTCGGTTATGGAACCCCCCAAAGGGCCAACCCCATCTGAAGCCTATATCCGTCCGTATGAGTTTGCTTGGAACCCACAGGAGGCTGCTTATAACCCAGCCCCTACCCCTGGCGATACTTCTGAGCGGCATTATTTCAGCCCCACTTTTACTCCCATGCCTATTTATAGGGCTGCAGAGGGTGGGCAAGTAGATCCGTTTGATGAGATGACCGAGGACGGTGGGTATAACCAAGGTGGACTGTCTGCGCTTGCCAAGAAGCGTAAGTCGCTGGCTGGAGATAAGTTGTATAAGTTTGCACAGGACCGCCGTGACTCCAGCATGGAAGCCGGAATTGATCAGAATTTTGCTGCGGGTGGACTTGGTGCGGCACTTCCCCCAAGATTCCTATCTGGCGGTGGTGATGGCATGAGTGATTCGATTAAAGCCAATATTGATGGGAAGCAAGAAGCCCGTCTGGCTGATGGTGAGTTTGTAGTACCTGCAGATGTTGTATCGCATCTTGGCAATGGTTCATCCAAGGCTGGGGCGAAGAAGTTGTACGCGATGATGGACAAAATAAGAAAAGCAAGGACCGGTAACAAGCGTCAAGCACCGGAAGTCAACGCAGCAAAATACATGCCCGCATGAACTACGAGATAACACTAGCGAATTTTAAGGATACATACAAAGAATTAGAACCACTCTACAGACAACATTACTCAGAGATGATTGAGCGGCTTCGTGCCGATGGGGTAGATAGTTACTCTCCATACAATCCAAGACTTGATGAGTATGTACGAGCAGGTGACGGTGGATGGTTGTTGACTTTTGTTTTACGGCTAGATGGTGTGGCAGTTGGATATAGCAACGTTTATTTGACTAGCGATATGCACAACCAAGACCTAATAGCCCAAGAAGATACGATTTTTGTTTTAAAAGAGCACCGCAACGGAGTAGGGAAAAAGATGGTGAAGTTAATTCTTGAAGAGTTGCGTAGCCGTGGGGTTAAACGGGTTTTAGTGTCAGCGATGACTGATTTGAGAGTTGCAAAACTTTGGCGTCGTATGGGTTTCAAAGATGTTGCTACTCAGATGATTTATAAATTTTGAGGTAAGAGACTATGTGTTCTCCTTCAGCACCAGCACCACAACCAACCAGTACGACGCAGACGACGATACCCGAATACGCAAAACCAACTGCGGAACGGTTAATTGGTAAGGCCGAGGCTTTAACTTCTGCACCGTACACACCTTATGGTGGTCAGCGTTTAGCCGAATCTACTTCCCAACAGCAGGCCGCTAGGCAATCTGTGGCTGGTATGCAGGTGCCGGGTCAATTTGCTGCGGGTACTGGGTTGACAGGTGCAGGTGGGTTAGCGGCTCTTGGTGCAGGGCAACAATATATGGGTATGGCAACTAGCCCTGAAGCGCAACAAGCGTTTATGTCGCCGTACATACAGAACGTAGTAGATGTTCAGCAGCGTGAGGCAGTCCGTGCAGCACAACAAGGACAACTCGGTGCAAACCTAGCGGCCGCTCGTCAGGGTACTTATGGCGGTGCTCGTCAGACTTTAGCCATGACTGAGCGTGAGCGTAACCTGCAGGATCAGATGGCTAAGATTCAAGCAACGGGTCTTCAGTCAGCGTATGAGCAGGCCCAGCGTGGTATGCAGTTTGGTGCTGATATTGGTCTTCGTGGATCACAGGCTGCTGCTCAAGCGGGTCTAGGGTTAGGTCAACTTGGTGCAGGACAACAGACCGCAGGACTTGAACTTGCTAAGGCACAAGAAGCCTTTGGTGGTATGACTCAGCAAGAACGTCAGCGTGCTCTGGATCAGGCTTACCAAGACTTTATTACTCAGCAACAGTACCCGTATAAGAACCTTGGCTTTCTGTCTGACATTCTGCGTGGCTCGGCAAACCTTGCGGCTACGGGTGGTAAGACTGTTTATGAGGCTCCCCCATCAATGCTCTCCCAGTTAGGCGGTGCAGGACTAGCCGCTGCTGGTGCGTACAAACTTTTAGGGTGATATAACTATGCCGTACGAAATTGATGAAATTAGCATGATGTCGCCAGAAGATGTTGCAGGGGAATATGGCGGCGACAAACGCAAAATTGGTCAGGCTGTTCAACTGGGGATTCTTAATCCCCTTGTTGGCGTTATGGCAGGCATGTTTATTGACAAGATGCGTTCTGCGGCAGTTCAAGAGCAAGAACCTCTAGGTACGGTTGCACAAGACACCCTTCCTATGTCTGCGCCAGCAGGACTCGGTGCAACCCAAGTAGCCCAACAAATGGCACCGCAAATGCCTGCTGCACCCGCAACTCCTGTTATGGCAGCAAGTGGTGGATTGATGGATTTACCTGTGTCTGAGGATATGGTGCCTGATGAGTATGCAGGTGGCGGGATCGTGGCCTTTCAGAATGAAGGATTTGTTGATCCTATATTTAGTGCGCCTGATGCTACAGATCCGTATGCTAGGGAGCGTACTCCTTCTCAATATGAGAAATTTACAAAAGACCTTACCCTTCCAGAACTTCAAGAATACTTCCGCTCAGGTAAAGTTCCAGATCGGTTAAAAGGACAAGAACCCACAGGGTTTGGTTCTCGGGGTGCTCCTCTGTTAGGTACATACACAGGATATGACAGGGCTAAACCTGCATCTAAAGCAAGAGATGAAGATGCTGCTCCGGTTCCCCGTCCTCAAGATAGAACCTCACGACGGGAAACTGAAGGAGAAGGCAGAGAAACTACCGCCGCTGCTCCTGCCGCTGCTCAGACAGATTATGCAAAGATGGTCGAAGACCTTAAAAAACGGTTTGGTGTCACTGATGATGCTGAAATAAAAGGTAGAGAAGCCCTTGCTAAATATCGTGAGAAGTTGACTTCAGACATTGACAAGGCTGGTGCTCTTGGCATGATTCAGGCTGGTTTAGGAATTGCTGGTGGTAAGTCTAGGTATGCACTCCAAAATCTTCAGGGTGCTATGCCTGCTATCACTGAGTACGCCAAAGCGCAAGAAAAAATTCGTGGAGAAGAAAGAGGCATTCTGGATAGCGAAATTAAACTTGATCAAGCCGCCGATGCTCGCCGTCGTGGTGATATGGGCACGGCACTTAAACTTGAACAAGATGCTAAAGAACTTGCTGTTCGTGAACGTCAGGTTAGAGCAGCAGAACGACAGGCTGGTCGAATGGGTGCGGAGGCTGAGGTAATTGATAGGTATGCTAAGGCTAAAGGTATTTCGTTTGACAAAGCAGCACGTGAGATTGCTGAAATGCGGGGCGACGCACGTAATCCTCTAAATGCGTTTATTGCAGAACAAATTAGAGCAAAGGGTAACAAAGGCCAGATAGATATTAGAGAGATGATAGAAAAATACCCCGGTCTTGCACCTACGAGATAAGTATGGCTTCACGTTCTGAACAGATCGTTTCTAACGTCCGTAAACTAGCGGCCGCAGGAGCACCTAACGAAGATCTTCTTAAGTATCTAGCCTACGAGGGTGTATCAGGAGAGCAGTTTAAAGAACTGTTAGAAGGCCCAACTCTATTCGGTCAAGCCAAAGAGTTTGTAAAAGGTATCCCTGCTGGTTTTGTTGGAACGCTAGGCACTGCTGTAGAGGGTGCCGCTGCTCTGCTTCCTGAAGAGGCTGAAAAAGCCGTTGTGGGCCGCACCCGCAAAATTGTGGAAGGCTTAACTCCTGAAGCCGCTCTTGGTTATGAAGACACCATTGGTCGAAACTTAGGTCAAGCCGTGGGTTCAATTGGCTCATTTGTAGTCCCCGGTGGTATCGCAGGTAAAGCCTTGGGGGCAGTTGGTATGGGTGCCCGTACCGCTGGTACGGTAGTTGGTGGAGGTTTAGGTGCCGCTGCAGGTGCTGGTGAAGCCCGTCAAAGAGCCGAAGCCGAAGAACTTATTACCCCTGAAGAAAGAGCAGAAGCCACGTTTCTTGGCATGTTCCCCGGTGCCTTAGAGGCACTTCCTACTGCTCGCTTACTGCGTTTTCTTGGACCTGCTGAAGATGTTGTACAGAAACTACCCAAGGGGCTTAAGTCTGATCTGGTCAAGCGCGGTAAAGATGTATTGACCACTGCGGGAGTCGAGGGTTTACAAGAATTTGCACAGGGTCTTGGACAGAACTTAATCGCACAAGGCATCTATAAACCTGACCAAGAACTTCTTGAGGGTCTGGGAGAGCAAGCCGCATACGGTGCGGGGGCTGGTGCGATTGCTGAAGTCTTTATGAACATGGTGCTTGGGCGTAAGGCTTCAACCACACGTGAAAAGTTGTTAGAGCAAGAAGGTAAAAAGGCTGAAGCACTAGAAGGTAAAGCACCGCAGGACATGACCTACGTGGAGAGGTCTAGAGAGATTGCGATGCTTTCGGCAGGTACGCCTACGGCTGAAGAGCAAGCACGGATTGATGAGTTAACGGCATTTAACGATGCTGAGAATTACTATCGGATGCGCGGGCCTGTGACTGAGGCTAAAGATTTAGAAGATCAAATTAAACAGCAAGCACAGGTTCAGGGTGAGTTTAGGGAGATGATGGGTGAAGGCGTTGGGTTTGTTCCCGGCGATGAATTTGCTGGCCCCCCTATCCCCGAGCCTGAATTCCCTACAATGCTTACATCTAGCATCTTAGACCAGACCGGCCTAAGTAAGCGTTCTTCTTTCTATAAACAACTTGAGGGTAAAGATTTAACCGATCCTCAAGATCAGGTTGAGATTGGGCAGGTTCTTGCCAAAGTACGGGCAAATCCAAATATCTCAGAGGCAACTAAGACTGGCCTTGAGAAAATAGCGATGCAGGGTTTTGGTGCCGCTGCCCAACAACAAGAACTGTTTGAAACCAAAGGTAAGAAGAAAGGCCAGCCTACTGCTGGTGCCTTGCGCACTGCTGAAGTAACACCTGCTGCAGAACCTGTTACTGAAGGACGCCCCATCACAGAGGAAGATTTTAAGCAACTTGGTATAGGACCTACCAATAAGAAACTAAGGAAAGATCTTATTGGCAAAGATTTATCTGACCCTGAACAAGCAGCGGTTGTAAAAGATACACTTGAAACGTACGCTTCTGCCCCTGACCGTAGTCCTAAAATTGCCAGTAACGTTGAATCGTTTCTGAGCCAGCCTATATTCAAAGGAGCGGAAGATGTCCAGCCTGCAAAACCTTCTGCACTTGTCGCCGGAACAAGTGAGCCTAGCGTTTCAGTTCCTAGCAAGCGAGGAGCCCGAGCCACCACCGGAGTTAAAACACCTGACGTGGGACCAGTGGCAGTTGCTGGCGAAGGCGTTGGATCTGCTGATGTTGGAGCGGCAAATGAACTCAGTGCATTAACTAATGAAGAGCAGGATGCCCTACAGCAAGAACTTCAGCAAGAACTGTATGGACAACCGGCTATCCAGGCTGTTGAACCTGCTCTTGATAAGAAAGTAACACGCAAGCGTCCGGTTCCAAAGGCTGATGTTGACGAGGCAAACGCCTATCTAGCCCAGTATGTTGAGCAAACAGGCTCCGTCGAGGGGGCGCTTAAACGGATTGCTGGTGAGTTTGCATTTGAGAAGAAGGTTAATCGCCTTGCCAAAACATCTTACGAAGCCTTAACTCCTGAACAAAAAGCCTTTGTAGACCGGGAGATTCAACAGCAACGTACCCTAAATAAAGCGGGTGCCATGTATCTTTCCCGGTACAACGAAGCCATGCGGGCCAAGCGTGAGCAAAAAGCCGAAGAGAAACGCATGGAGCAAGAGTCTCTTAGTAAGCAAAACGAAGATTTACGTAAACAGAATGCTGAAAAGCGCAAGAAAGATGAAGAAGTTACAAAGCGTGTTGAAGAGCAGATATTTCAGAATACTGCTGGGATTCAAGATTTACTATCAGGCCGTAAGATTCGCTATCGTAAGTCTGAGAAAGGCGCTAAGAGCACCAAAGCCGCTGTTGATAGATTTGTATCTACCTTTACAAAGAATTGGAAAAACGCACCTCCAATCGTGGTGGTGCAAAGCGTAGATGGACTGCCTGCTCCCATGCAGGCTCAGTTGTTAAGAGATGGTGCAGGAAGTGTTCCGGGCGCCTTTAATCCTAACGATCAGACGGTTTATCTCATAGCCGATAACATCAAGAGCCCACAAGACGCTGCCTTAACGGTAGTGCATGAGGTCATTGGTCACTACGGTTTGCAGTCAATTTTGGGTGCTGAGTACCGCAAGGTCATGCACCGTCTCTACAACACTAACTATCAGGTACGAGCCAAAGCCAACCTAAAAATGGCTGAAGGCATGGATTTAAGCACGGCTGTCGAAGAGGTGTTGGCTGAGGCTACCGAGGCAAGGTTTGTCCGCACAGATACCCTGATGCAGTATGCACTGCACCAACTGAAGAAACTTATCCGTAACTTTATGCAGATGATTGGCATTAAAACTCTGCGCGATAAGGAAGTTACTGACCTGCTAGATTCTTTCCGTGACTACGTGATTGAAGGCAAAGGCACCCGGGGTGTGGGTAAGGCTTCTAAGGATGTGGTTTACAAGAATGATGGAACCCCAATAGATGCCAAGACAATTGATATAGGTGGTGTTCAGCGGTCCTTGTATGACTCTAAGGGCCGACCCTTGGCGGCTACTGAAGAAGGAATTCGTAACTTCTGGAAGTGGTTTGGTGATAGTAAGACTGTGGATGAACAAGGTCGTCCCATCCTAATGTTCCACGGCACAGCCCGGGATATTAATGAATTTATCCCCAAGCAGGCTAATGCAATTTTTGTTACCGCCGACCCTAGGTTTGCAGAGAGTTTTAGTAGTTCTTCTTTTGAATATGTAAGGCGTGAACTCCGCCACAATATGACTCCTGAGCAAATGAACATGCTTAGGAATAGGGTTATTCAAATTGCTGAACAGGATGGGGTGTTTGCTAATTTGGCTGCAAATCCAGATGCAAACGGGCCAAACACAAAAGAAGATTTTGAAAAAATAAGCACCATAGATGTATTTGACTATTTACCAGATCAATACGCTCAGGCTACTGGAGAACTTATCCCTGTTGGGGAAACCATCATGCCCTTATATGTTCGGGCAGAAAAACCGTTTGACTATCAGAATGAAGAGCACGTACGGCCTATCATTCAAAAATTAATAGATCAGGGTTATTTGGATTTTGGTCGCGGAAGTATATCTGATAAAAGCAGTGTGTTTACCAAACATCTCCTAAAATCCGAAATTAGTTTAATAAGAGATGGTATAGATAGCCTTACCGACATCATTTATGGCAACACTATGGAAGGTAATTGGGGGGTTATTGAACAGGAACCTTTCCAAGATGCTATTAAGGAAGCCGGGTACGACGGGTTTTATATCCGTGAGGCTGGTGTTAAAAATCTTGGTGTGTTTAAGTCCAACCAAGTTAAATCCGCTACTGGTAACCTTGGATCGTTTGATGCAAGCACCGGAAACATCAGATACCGTCGCAAACCCGTTTTGACTGCGGCTGGACAGCAAGCCCAAGCCACCATTCAGGCTATGGGTAACATTAGCAACACCCAACCCAAGCAACCACAGATGAGCACCATGCAGAAAGTGGGTGCCTTCTTCTTTGATCCATCCTATCGGCAGGAGCAGGTTGATAGGTTACGTGTACGGGTTGCTTATAAGGGTGCATCTGTCGAACGTAAGTTGTTCGATGCTTATAACGGGGCTATTCGAGATTCGCTAGGCAACATACGACCTGATGTATTTATGACCGCCGCCGAGCATGCTGACGTGATGACTGTAGAAGCCATGAAGCGCGGTAGGCTAGTGCTTGATAAAGATATTGGATGGGTAGCAAAAGATGGCCCTAACTCAATGCAAGGGGTCATGGATAAGATTAAAGATCTTGGTATAAAACTAGGAGATCAGGATCTTGCCTTTAAGTTGGCTAATGACGCATTTATTGCCCGTCGTGCTAACTCATTGATGAACGACCCTAACTCCCCTGTACCTGCATCGTTACTGCCTAGCCCTGCGCAAATCAAAGCGGGTATGGATGCCTTTAAAAAGTTCCCTGAACTAGAAGCAGCGTTTAAAGAGTTCACGGAATTTAAAAACGGCATGATTGATGCGATGGTTCAGGGTGGACGTTTAGACGCACAGCAGGCTCAGTCTTGGAAAAATGTCGTTGACTACGTGCCTTGGAACCGTATCAAGGACTATGAAGAGTTAGTTCAGAACAGCCCACAGATGTATTCAAAAGGTTTAACCAACCTTGGGAGCATGAAGCAACTTAAGGGTGGTTTTGAGCCAATCAATAACATCTTTGACAATATGGTGGGCCTGACATTTTGGATGGGTAACAGTGCTATCCGTAACCATGCTGCCACCAAACTCACAGATGCTTTTGTAACCAACAATCTCGGTGCCAAGAAAATACCAAGCCCGCAGGCTGCAGGCGTTAACCCAAACAACGTAATCTTTATCTACCGCAACGGTAAGCCGGAGTCCTATGAGTTTGACTCTATCGCTGACGTGTATGCGTTTAAAGGCGTAGAGAGTATGGGTGGCCCTGTTATCCAAGCATTTGCAAGCCTATCTAATGTGCTTCGCAAGGCAACCACAGCCACCCCGCAGTTTGCGCTCAGTCAGGTGTTCCAAGATTCATACCGTGCTACAACTAACTCAGGTGTAAAAAACCCGTTTAGTGTGCCTAGTAAAGTTCTCAAAAACTTTATAAAAGAACTTGGCGACGACCCCCTAACCAAAGATCTCAAGTCTATGGGTATCGCTGGTGCCTATGACTTCATGCCGGGACGGGCACAAGACGCTATTGAGAAAGAGTTTGGAGTAAAGCAACGCGGCATATTTGACCGTGTGTTCTCATTTGCAGAAGCCCCGTCTATCGCTTCTGATGCTGCGATGCGTAAAGCCGTGTTTGAGCAGACACTTGCAGAAACCAAATCGGCCCAGTTTCCTGACGGGGATGTGTTACTTGCACGTTACCGCGCACAAGAAATTATTAACTTTAAGCGGCAGGGTAGGGGCAAACTGATTGGCACGTTACGTCAAGTCATACCGTTTATGAATGCTTACATTCAAGGTATGGACATTTTCTACCGTAGCATGACTGGACGTGGTATTGCGGCTGAAGAACGCAGGCTGGCTACGATGCTATTCTGGAAAACTGGAATTAAGTTAGCCGCCCTATCTTCCATTTACGCCATGCTGGTTGGTGGCGATGATGAGTACGAAGGTCTGCGCGATTACGAAAAAGATAAGAATTTTATTATCCCCGGTTTACCTGAGTGGGCACCGAATAAGATTCCTGTGGCTCCTGAAGTTGGCTTCTTATTCAAAGTTCTTCCTGAACGTATTTACAACTACGTAACTAGCCAAGGCACTAACAGTCCCCAAGATGCTACGACTTTGCGCAAGGCTATCGGGTCTGCGGCATTTGATGCTTTTGCCAGCCCTAACATGACTCCACAGTTTATTAAACCGACTTTGGAAGTTATGGTTAATTATTCTTTCTTTACCCAATCCCCAATTGTTGGGCGTGGATTAGAGAAACTTGAGCCTGCACAGCAGTACACTGACAGCACTTCTGAACTGGCTAAAATGCTTGGGGGACTGATAAATTATTCCCCCGTAAAACTTGATTACATGATGCGTGGTTACACAGGTATTGCAGGTGGTACGTTGTTAGATGTAACCAATATGTTTGGCGCTAATCGCCCAGATAAGCGTTTGTATGAACTGCCCGGGTTTAAAACATTTATGTATGATCGTGTTCCGGGCGGATACAAAGAGCAGTATTACAACTTCCGTGAAGATATTGATCGTGTTACTAGCACTGTAAATACGTTCCGTGCCCGGGGACAGATCGACGAACTTGTGAAATACCTTGAGTCCGACAAAAATCTTATGCTGTATTCACTTGGCGGGATGATTAGCAAATTAGATCAACAATTTGAGAACATCCGGGCCCTAAAAAAGATTGTTTCCAATGACCCGAACATGAGTGGTGCGGACAAGAAAAATGTTCTTGAGGATTTGGAGAGGACTGAAAACGAAATTCTTAAAGAAATCAATACCCCGTTTATGCGGAAAGCGGCAGGGTTTTAAAAAAATGCCCCGGGCTAGGCCGGGGCTAAACCTATCGAGGAGTAGATAGGAGAGTGAAGGCCCGAGAATATCACTCCACCCTCCAGCAGCGCAATCCATATCGGTTATTCTCGATAACTTGTTTACAGACAACTGTATAGCCTAACCGGCCCGCCTCCCACGTCAGTTGCTTCGCGGCGTTCTCGCTATCTAGGCAGGGTATGAAAAACGACATCCCGGGCTTAATCGACCCCCAAGGTATCTTCACTGTCAGATTTAGAATCTGCATTTACTAGCGCATCCTCTGCGAAAAATTCCAGTTTGGTAGTGTCAAAGGTAAGGGCCATAACCCCATCAGATGCCCCCATAGCGGTGCCCGCCAGCATGCGTTTCTTCTTCAGGCCGGTGTAGGCTTTGTTCTTGCGGTAGGGGTTCAGGGTGTCTTCGTAGCCCATAAAGGTCTTGGCACAGTCATCCCGCCAGTCTTTGTTGACCACGTAGAGCATCTTGGTATCGGGCTCATAGCGCACTACAACCTTGCCACGAGGCTCCCGGATCGGCCCCTGTTCCAGCCCTGTCCGGCTGTGGGCCTTGCCGTTGATGACCAAAATATCCTGATAGTGCCGCTGTAGGAAGGCCCCAAGGTAGTCGCTGACGCTTGAGAACTCTTCGTTGTTCTTGTTCCGGGTGTTTTTAACGAGGTCTACCGCGTGCTGAAAGACGGGTTCTATCGGGATGTTATGCAGTCCCAAGTTATGGGCGATGATGCCGCCTGTCAGGTCGATGGCTATTCCGGCTGACCAATACCGCTCGGTGTTCGTAATCTCGGCTGCTCGGTCTAACTTCTGATTGACCCTGTTAAGAAGTTCTACTACGGTGGGAAGATTGCCCGCGACGTATTTTATGTAGGGGTCAATTGCGTGCCCATAATTATTGATGATGCGTCCGAAGTGGGACTTTGACCATGTGGGGTCGTTATGGGTATCGGGCAGGATTTCGTCTTCCAGTATTCGTAGCAGTTCCGCATCAGGGAAAGACTTGAGGGTCATCAAGGCGTCTTTGACACGGCGGTTGGATGAGGAGACCACCGGGATTTGCCAAGTCGTGAGGTTAATCCGCTCGACGTTAGCCTTGCCGCTCATACGATTTTTGCCCTTGCCGGAGGTGATGTCATACACAAGGTTTGACATAATCTTCACTTCCAGATTGGTCAACTCATCAATCGTAGGGGTCATAGACTGCATGGTGCCCATACGTTGCATGCGATGGTTATGCGTATCTTTATAAGATAACATCAACTGCTTGGGGTTACCGTAGATCGAATTAATGGCGTGTAGCAGGGTAGTTTTGCCTGATCCACCGCGCTGACTGACTAGATTGAGCAAGAATCCATCCAAGAATCCTTCACCTACAAACTTCATAAGCGGTCCACCAAAACCCATGAAGAACGCAAAGGCACGTTGCTCCATTCCGGGTCTGCCATAGGCATTGATGATGTCTTTCCAAGTGTGGAAGTCGCCCTTGGTCTTAAACGCAGGAATGATCGGTAGTGTCACAACGGTTGGGGGGCTATAGAGCACCTGACCATCGGCGCGGATTTCTCTGTCACCAACAATAAATGCACTGTCATCTTCCAGCCAGCCAAACTGTTTACGAGCGATTTCCGATTTGCCCATAGCCTGCAGTTCCTCAACCCATCTTGTTACGTACGCCATAAGTAAGTCCTGTTTCTTTCCTAGTATTGCTACCCCTTCTTGGGCTACTCTGTTTACAAACTTTTCTTTTGACAGTGCTGAGGTCAACGGCATAATAAATTCTCGCACCCCATCTTTGGGTAGGTGCAGTCTCATAAGTAGTGTTTCCCCATCGTCCGGGTCGTGAATTCGTTTCACCACGTAGAGATCGTACGGGTAGATTAGTTCGTCTTTGTCATCTTCTTTATTGGGATCAGCACGCCGATAGACCCCACCAACTTTACCCCTGAAATATGGGAACGGGAAATTGGGGATCGTGTAGGTTACTTCTTCTTTAGTAGCCTGTTCAACGTGGGTGACAACGTTATCTTCTTCTGAGGCTTCGATAATTTGTCTTCCAATTTGGATAGGCGATGATATTTTGAGCGGACAGTCTTGGCACCCCGTGGGGTTAAGTTTTCTGAATGTATCGCAGGTGTAAGGTCCCTTAGTTTCTGAAGCCTTTTTAATAGTTCTATTTGCTGAGTACTCAGGGTGTTGTTCTGATATTTTGTGGATACCCACAGATCCGTCCACGCAGGAATGGGCAATTGATAAAGCGGCTCTCCATAGAGGTTCTTCGAGTATTGCCTGATTCCTAAACGCATTAGCAAGTTGTTCACATCCTTCCCCATTCATCGACTTGATGAGAATTGTTTTGAATTTAGACTGGTAGTTACCCATCAGTGCCAAGGTCATCGGGTCTAGTTGCTTAACAAAAGGCTTTTTACCCGGAATATCAAAGTCGTCTAAAGTTACTAATACTTGACGTAACTTGGCAATCTCCACGCGTTCACGTGACGCTACGATTTTTGTTGGCAGGGGGTTGTCTGGGTCTTTGAAGTTAAGTGTCTCAGGTATGCGCAGGATGCGAGACACGTCGGCAGTCACCGCAGGGTCAGCCTGTAGCCCGTGCTTTTGGCACAGTGCCTTGAGCGACTCGGCCAAAGGTTTCCATTCTGCTTTTGGTAACGGCTGTTCCGGCACCCAGTAGGCGTGCAAGCCGCGCCCTGAATTAACCAAGACTGTTGGCTTGGGCATGCCGGATGTAGCGATAAACTCAATCAGAGCCTCGACACCCTCTTGCTGATCTGCGTACGGCTTGTTGGGGCCGCAGTCGATGTCTACAAAGAATGACCCAAGTTGATCAGCGTTTACGTTTGTGCGACCCTCATTCGGATCGGTGAAAGATGCAAGGGCAAAGTATGCGTCGTAACCCTTGTGCACCATAGCGTCTGCGTAGTTGCAGACCTCATCAATTGATTCTACGAATACCTGTCTTGGTGCTTTACCTTGCTTCAGCCCGACCACACAGTATTGTCCTGTAGGTGGTAAAACAAGAGAAAGAAACTCTTCTCTAGATAACATAGCCGCCATCGTTCAGTGCGCCGTCGTTAAAATAAGGTAGGCAGGGATAGGACGGCGAACTACCCTTTTCGGGTGCCCCCTAGCCTCCTTAAACCGTTTACGTACTTAGTTTCGCAATTAATTTTTCTACTATCTCTTTATGCTGACCAAGCACGTTTGTCTCACCTTTGAACCAGTGATACACCGTCATGCGTGTAACTTTGAGGAACTCAGACACATCTTTCACCGGGATGTCATTGTCAATGCAGAGTTGTGCAAGCCGTACACCTAACTTGGATTGATCTGCAGCGTTGACAGCCGCGATGAATTTGGTTGTGTAACCGCGTGACATGATGCCCCCTTATTGGTCATCCCATTCTTCAAGAATCTTGGTGAGATCCTTCTTAGGTGCAGGGGCTTCGTCCTTCTTGCTTGCACGTTTGGTAGGTTCTTCAACGGCTTCTGCTTCGACTTTAGATGCTTCGGCTTTTTCAGTTTCCTGAGCGGGAACTTCTGAGTCTACACCATCAACCTGAGCAACCGTCATGGTGATTGCCTTAATTGCATCTCCGGTTTTTCCCTTACCCAAAGCCGTATTAAATTCGTCGGTTTCTAGGAACCTTGCTGGCTTGAAAGTCAGTTTGGGTGTTGCGCTGTTAGTGTCAAAGCGCATCTCGGTGACAACTGAAGTGATGGGCACGCCTTTACTACCAATCATCTTGGCGTACGTTTGCAGGGGCCACTTCCCGGGTTCGCCTTCACCAAAGATAGACTGGCTTGGCAGGGTGAGTTGATACACGTCGCCGCTGATGTCGTTCTCAAGCACTACAGCAAGACGTTGAGAGAAACGGCACGCACGGCTATCGCCTTGACCCGACCCTTTGATATTTTGAGGGCAGTCTTTACAAGCCTTTGATTGTGGGTTTTTAGCCTTGGCATCCGGCACTTCACCATCGGCAGACCAGCAATCCGGGGCAGAAGCAACACCCTTCTTGTATACGCCTGCATAGTATGTACGAGATACTTTTGGCGCGGCGGCAACGATGACTACATTCATCACCCGCTCTTCGTTACGGGCAACCTCTTTACCGTTGACCATCATGCGCCACACACCACCTTCGATGGATATGCGTTTAGACCCACCACCGCCACCCATAAGGGCTTTAGTGGTCTCATCAATACCGTCAAGACTACGCAGGTGCGCAGGTAGGTTTTGATTTAATACTGCAAGTTCACTCATTTGGAATTTCCCCTTTTAAAAATTGATAAACAATTAAAGCCATACCTATCAAATCATGAGTATCAGCATTACTTTTTTTATAAAACTCTACAGCCATACGCATCGCCTCCAGTCGTAAACTAATTTCTTGATCCTCACTCATGTTTTTCTCCTGATTGAGATGGTGTATTTGCTATCCACATTTAGCCCCGGTGGTAGCAAATCGGGGTTTTCTTCAAGGAACGTAGCCATATTGGTCTGCGCAATACGCTTCTCCAATAACTCCGGCATCTGATGTTCCAATAGAAACTTGTGAAACGAGTGCCAATCATTAGTCCAAAACCTTTTTGCTACACGGCGAGTCACCGTGCCAAATTCAGTCTTGAACCCATCAGCACCCATTGATTTACAGATGGTAAGAATCTCCTCCGAGATACGGTCTTGAGTTTCTTCTAATTCTTTATCTTGCTTTTCAAACTCATCAGCAATTTGTTTCCGCTTATCACGGATTTTTATGTAGGCTTTAACAAGCCTATCAGCAGAGACTTCGCTCATTTTCACTCTCCGTATTGTTATGTTTGATAATACTAATAAAACGATTTTACTCTGTCAAGCATCTTCAAGCAAATTTTTGTAGAGATCAACAACTCTTGTATGAATATCAACTTTCGCTTCAAGCATCGAATACATCCGCTTCTCAACATGTGAGCCTTGGAGGTGTACCACGGTGCATGGATTACGTTGGCCCGCTCGATGCACACGAGCATTCGCCTGTAAATAAGTTTCTACAGACATCACCGGAGACCAATACACGACTACGTTTGCGGCGTGCAAAGTAACTCCATGAGATGCCGCCTGTGGTTGGATGATTAAAACCTTTGGATCTTTCTCTGTCTGAAACCTATTGAAGATGTCCGTACGTGCATTAACAGACACAGCACCACTAATAATCTCTGCGGTGTATCCGTCCTTAATTAATTCTTCGTACACAATCTGTATTGCATGCCTGTACGGGACAAACACAATAACTTTGTGCGATGCCTCGTCAATGACCTCTTTTAGCGCGGCTATCCGGTTGGAAGCGTCAAAGGCTACGACCTCTCCACTATCGGAATACACAGCGCCACAAGATAGTTGCAGTAACTTATTAAGGTTTGCTGCTGCGTTCACCGTCGTAATATCTTCGCCAGCGGCGGTTGCTACCATATGTTTACGGATGGTCTCGTAATACTTCTGCTGCTGCGCGGTCAAGGGAACCTGTCGGGTGACGTATGTCATGTCCGGCAAATCAAGGCACTCTTCTTTGGTAAACCGGATGGCAGGTTGTAGCACCTGATGCACTATCTCTTCTGCCCGGGGCCGAGGCACCCATTTAAATTGGGTAATCTTCTGCATGACCTGATCTTTAAACGACCCAAAGAATCTAGGTACTGACCCGGGGTTGACAATCCTTGCAAGTCCATACGCATCGGTAGGTGCCTGAGCCGCCGGAGTTCCAGTCATCATCCATACCCACGTGCTCGGCTTGATGATTGAGGCTAAAGTTTTCCAGCGTTTTGTAGTTACCGTTTTGTACGCGTTTGCTTCATCAACTACGATGAGATCAAATCCGCTTTCGTTGACTGCATCTTTGACAATCTCAAGCCCGTCAAAATTACAAATCACAAACTCTGCATCTGACTTAACTGCTTTGATTCGTTTATCACGTGAGTACGAATGAGCAACCTGAACCGTGCGGTGCATGGCAAATCTAAACAAATCATTTACCCATGCAGACTCCATGATTGACAACGGGCAGAGCACCAGCACTCGTTTGATGATGCCTAACTTCATCAAGTAATCAGCCGCCCAAATCACACTGCCTGTTTTACCTGTGCCTTGCTCGTTAAAGCAGAACGCACGGCGATGTAGTGTTAAAAATTCTGCGGTAGTTTTCTGATGAGCAAACGGTCTGTAGAGTCCGGGCCAATCGTAGTGAGCGATGATGGGTGATGGTACGTTTCGGATGCGTAAGTTCTTTAGCACCTGTGCTTCTTCAAGCCCCCACTTCACAAGCACTTCGCCCGTATCAAGCACTTTGCTTTTGGGGATAACCGTAGTGATACGGTTTGGTTCTTTTACTTTCAACAACAATGCTTTATTTTCTAGTATTTGCAATTCACTCTCCAACAAGACGCCGATAGGCCGAAAGTGATGTTTTCACTTTCAGCCCGAAAAACTTTACTACTGTAAAACCTAGTTTACTTCTTTTTCTTGTAATTGCGCGAACGATTTTTACTAGGGGATTCCAGTACGTATCCGTCCTTGTTCGTACCACCCTTGCTCAGTGCAACCTTATGGCTAACATCTTTACCAGCGCGACTCACACCTTTTTTATCCAGTGCACGTCGAGCACGCTGACGCTCCATCCTGTCGCTGTGTTCATCCCGTTTTAATTGCATCTCATACTCATGCTTGTACGGGCGTGGTGACTTCGTATACGGCATTAATGATTCTTTCCGTTATGTATGCAGTCGGTCACTATGCAATACTGCCTGCAGGAGAAATTCGGCTTGGGGTTCCATACCTCGTTCTCGTATGCGGCCTCCAACTGCTTGGTCTCATTTAGCCATTTTACCCACGGCTCTGCCTGTTGGCTACCCTCATAATCCACCTTCACAAAGTCGTTTGCCACCAAAAAGAGCAGGCCACCCTTAACAAGTTTCAGGTCAGGGCGGTGCTTAAACAACGCCAAGGCCAGTATCTCCAACTGCTTGGTATCGGCATACCGGGATGATTTACCCGTCTTGTAGTCCACAAGATACGCCTTGTCATCTTTTATGATTACTAGATCAGCCACACCCCGCCACCACACATCCTTGGCAAAGAAGTCGCAGGGTTTCAAGTCCCGGGTCAGGGCCATGCGGTATTCGCACAGAAACTCCCCACCTTCACCTAATGTCTTTAGTAGATCCAGCATGTTCTTGATGAAGCCAAACTGAGGCGGTAGGGGGGTGCCCTTACCTATGTATAACTCAGCCGCCTCGTGCAGACGCTTGCCGTACAGCAAGGCATCGGTCTCCGGCTCTTTGTAGTCTTTGGCTACTCGGAGGTGGTAATACTTCTTAGGACATTGTTGGAACAGACCAAGTGAGGAATAAGACCATGTGTAGTTAGGCATTTTTAATTTGGCTTTTGACCGCAGTTCGCATCAGCCGCAACTCTACTATGGTCATGTCAATTGTGGAAGCCGCACCCTTCCAGTCGCCTTTCAACAACAAGTTATGCACCTCTTTCAGAAGGTGTTTTACCTGCAACTCGTATGCCGCATAGTCCACGGCCTTATCAACACTCACCATAACTCTCTCCGCTTCCAACTTCACAATTTAAGGGTAAATCCCTAGCCCAGTCAGGACGCCACCGCATACATTCCTCAACATATTTTACAGCGTTGTCACGTTCACCCGTGGGCGCCAGGCATGCTATCGCATCGTGTACCGTCAATACAACCTTGTACCTCTTGGCAATACGGGTCATCTGCTCGGCTATGATGCACCGCGCAACGGCTTGGCATACGTTTTCGATAACTTTCCCACCATAGATTTTGGTGCGCCCCATTCGGGTTTTATAGGAGTAATTGCCATCGGGATCTTTTGCGAGTTCGGAATATCGTATATACAGCCCGGAAGGAAGTCGTATTCCTTTATCTCCTTGGACACTAAGAGCATCGGGGTATTCGCCCAACGCCACATCCCGATTTGCCATAATCGCATCAAGCGCATTTTGCCCCTGCTTCCATAGCGTGGGGATGTTTTTATAAGTTTGTCGATAGATGTTGATGATGTGCTGTGATTCCGTTTCGTCGATCTCGACTCCGAATACTTTAAGTTGGTCGCGGAATTTAATAGCCCCCATGCCATATCCAGCACCAAGGATTGTTGTCTTTCCGACAAACCGCTCTTCCTTTGTAATTGCGTCAGCGTTCTTTGCATAGATAGCCGATGCCATAATCTTGTATACATCTTCGCCTTTCTCAAACGCATCCACTAAATCGGTCTGCCCCGCCAACCATGCCACGGTGCGAGCCTCGATCTGGGAGGAGTCTGCATCTATTAACACGTAACCCTTTGGTGCCCGGATGGCTGTCTTCAGCCTGCCTGCGTTCTGCCCCCGGCTTGGCAAGTTCTGCAAGTTGATTTTGTCATCGCCACCCCACCGACCAGTGTGCGCGGCATAGTACTTAAGCGGGACGGGCATCCGCCCACGTTTGGCTATGTCTATAAACCTCTGCGTACGTGTTTCCTCAAGCGTAGTTTTGTTCCCGAGTCGGGCCGCAACCAAAGCCTGAACGCGCGGGTCAGGATGAGAAGCCAGTTCTTTGAAGCCTTCATCGGTCTTGGCGAAAGCCCAAACCTCTTTGCCTGTGCGTGCGCTAACTTTACGAGGCAACAGATCGGCAGATTTAAATACTGGCTCCCCGCTATCTTTATCTTTCAATGACAGTATCAGTTCTGCAAACTTGTCATTAGACATCAGCGTATCGCGGTCAGCGGCAGCCACTTCAAGCAGTTTCTCTTTCCTAGTTTTGACATCGTGCAGGTGTTGCTCAAGCAGGGGCAGATCCAGCATCAGTTGCGGGTGCGTAAACATCCGCAGAGTTATGTCAATAACTTTTAGTTCAGACTTCGGAAAGTTTTCGGCTAGTATGTGGAAAAGTCTGTGGGTCAGATCAACATCGTTGCAACAGTAAGCACCATAACGATCAAGATCCCCTTCACTAAAATCGGCGCGGCGTTTACCAAGCGCATTAATGACCTCATCACCTTTCTCCCCAAGTTCGTACCGCTTTGCCAAGTTCGCAAGAGATGCGCTAACGTCCACTCCATTAACTGCTCTCGCCATACAAAGAGTATCCAACCAAACTTTCGGAGTAATCCCGAAATGCCACGAGAGTATTGCCCCATCAAACGCGGTGTTGTGCGCGAGTACAAAGGCATTTGCCCAGTCGTACTGGTTAAGAAATTCCTGAGTCTGCTCCTTGGAGCCGGAGAACCACGACGTTTCGGCTTCATCTACCTTGACCCCAACGCCAATAACCTCAAACTTGTCATCACGCACATACTCTTCGGTAGTCAGTTTAGATAGCGAAAATTCTTTGTCATAGTAGGTCTCAAAGTCTACCGTTATTATCACTCTTGCTTTCCTTTTAATTTTCCTAATGATGTGGTAAATGTAGCGTAAGGCAAATTCATCTGCTTGTTTTTAAAATCAAGTTCTTTCTCGCGTGTACCACCCACAAGTTCTTTTACAATGCACTCTTCCATTTGCTTGCGCAGTAGTTCTTTGTAATTAAGTTTAATAAACTCAATTTCTTCCTCGTCGAATATAATCTCTTTGCCCGTAGTCATAACAGCACGGATCAAGTTGCCCCATCGAACATCCTCAAAAGGTTCTTTTTCCCAAGCGTTAAACCGTATCGGATCCCAATCAGGATTTATAAACTCTTGAGGATGCTCCCACATGCGGTCAACAAGCATGCGCAACATGTCGGGTAGTTTTTTATCTTCCATCATTTACCTAGAAATTTAGTAATCTCTTTAAAGTCCGGGCCCTCAATGATAAGCCGTTCGCGTTTGTCATCGGGGTTTTCTCTTAACTTAATCATCTTTTTCTTGGTAAGTTCTTCAGACACCCGTTTGTGAATGGTGGCCGGTGAAGCGATCTTGTAATCACGTACCAAGTCGGTGATGCGTATATCTTTGTCTTTATCCCAGTGCATCTGCATCACGGCAAGCAGGCGCAGATCAATTAAGTCCAGTTCATATTCAGATTCTAAAAAGTCTAAGACTGCGGTCAGATGTTGTAGTTTCATTTTGTCCTCTTCAATGCGTAATAGTAAGTTGGTCGTTTGGAATACAGTTCGTTTTGTTTAAAGTTGATTATCACTGTTTTGTTTAAGACTAACTCCTTCAAGTAGATTCTCACACTGCACGTACTTACCTTCATACGCCTAGCAATTTGTTTTACGGAGAGCCCCCACTGTCCCTGCAGCAGCCGTTTGAGTTGCACCATGCGTGCATGCCGGGGGCACTTTCTAATCCTGCGGCGGGTTCCGCTCGGCTTCGATACAGTCAAGCACCACCTCCACTTGTAGTAAGTTCTTTTCGTTTACGATAGCGATGTACCCATCGTGCATTTGAATCTTGTCCAGTTCTCGCAGTTGCAAATTAGTTGGCTGGTTGTCCCCGGCTTTACATTCGATGCCAAAAAAGATTCCTTTGTAGCATCCGACAATATCCGGTACACCGCTTCGACCATAGCCCCCAGTGGCAGGCATGAAGTAGTACGCCCCACGCTCATCCAGTATCTTCTTAACAGCCTTCTTTACCTTGGCTTCCGGCGTCATTGGATGTACCCCTGATCCTTGAGCCCCAAGTCCAAAGCCAGCCGCTCGTTCTGATCCTTGAGTTTGTGGATGTAGTCGTTCAGCCCGGCTATCTTCTCTTCCAGCCGCACGATCTCAATCCCCGCCTGCTTCATCAGTTGTTCGGCTTCGTCCGTGTCGTAGACTGGGTTAGCAAGTTTCTGTAAAAGATCTGTGTTCATTCTTTCACCCTATAAAATCTCACACCGCCTTGCTTGCTCATCTCAGCAAGCCCCTTCAAAACAAAATAATCCAGTGCACGTCTTGCGTGCGTTTCACTAATCAATAGCACTTTCATTGCTTGCCTTATAGTCACAGGTCTTTTACGGCCTACAACGTAATCCCACACCGCCTGATCTTTTGGGTCTATGCTAACGGGCATTTTTCTTATCAGCCTTTTTGTTTTGTTCACCCACCCACAGTCCGGCACATATCAACTCAAGTTCCTCGCTCGGCGGGTTAGTCTTTAGTGCCATGCCACGCCCCTCTGCAAAGCCTCGGTTGTATTGGCGGTCAAGGGCGTTATCAAAAAGAAAATAAGCCAAGCCGATAAGTGCGCCTAGAAGAATCAGTTTCATAGTCTCGTACCCCCGCCGCCACGGTTCTGACACGGCCAAGTTCTTTGCAGGGCTTCTTTGATAAGCACATCGGCAGTCTTGTGTCGGGTGGCAGGGTTTATCTCAAGATACATCTTAACTACATCATTGACCTGACCAAGCGTTAGTGAGTTAGCAGGGGGGCAGTGGACTATGTGCTGGTATGCGTCAAACACTCCCGCTATGTAACCAAGCGCATACATCTTGTCCATTATGTTTGTACCCGTCATCTTTTGGTACAACTGATTACCTGTCTCAAACTCGGCCCGGGCCAACGCCGGGACCATCAGCAGGGCGACCAGTAGTTTTTTCATTTGCTCACTTCCTTTCCGGCATCAAAGCCCATCTTGTAGGCAATCTTTACAACAAACTTGCCGCAGTCTTTCTTTCCGCATTTCTGCCACATTGTTCCAAAGCCATCTTCAATCCATTCAGGTTCTTGTTCCGGTTGCGCTAGTGCTTGGCGTAGTGCTTCCATATATTTGTTACAGTCTTTTCTTACTTCTGTTGCCAAGTCTCTAACATTTTTCTCATCCTTAAATTTTGCTTCTTCTTTTACAAACCCACACCCTTCGTAGATTTTTTCAAAACCCTTCAATGCCCTCTCTGCTGCTTTTCTCAAGTCGCTCATCGCCCCACCCTCTGCGAACAGTTATAAGCCTGCGTGCCATCGCGGAATGAACCCATGAAGCGGCAATCATCTGTAATCATCTTTTCCTGAACCTCTGCACCTGCCCAAAAAGCACCTACTGCTACGACGACTACACCAAGAGACCGTGCCCACCACTCACGGCCCCCACGCCAAAACTTATCCCAGTGCTCTTTTAGTTCTTTCATTTCAGGTTACCCCCGCCACGGACCACGTTACCGCCAAAGACATAGGTGCCCACATGCTCTAGTTTGATGAACGGATTAGCGTAGACTTTGCCGCCGTGCTTACGCCATAGGTCACAGAAGTGGTAGTCCTCAGACAGTAAGGCCCCAGTAGCATCAATGCTTGTAGCAAAGTATTCATGGGTCAGGGGTTTGGCATACTCCCCAGTCTCGGGGTCTTTGAACGATGAAGTGCGATAAGTAGGCACATGATCTTTCAGGATTTCAAACACACGCCGTTTAATCAGCATGAACCCTGTCCCTGAGTGCCGGACTTCGATACAACCCTCGTCATCAGTCTCCTGTTTCTCGCCGACCATGTTAAACACAAACGCTCCACCGTATTCGGCTAGGTCTTTCTTGCCAGCCTTAGCGGCCTGATCAACCTTGGCCCAGTCAATCTCTTTCTTTGGGTACATCCCGCACACGATGTCACGGTCAGCCGCCATCAATTGTGCTACGGCGTGTCCATCAAAAGATATGTCGGCATCAATGAACATCAAGTAGTCAAAGCCCTTCTCAAGGAATAGTCGGGCCAGTTCGTTACGGGCACGGGTAATCAGGCTCTCGTTCATAATCTGCGCCCAGTAGACAGGCACACCCACAGACTTCATCTTATTGATTGTCCCGAGTAAGCCCGATACATAGTGGCCCGTGCACATCCCGCCGTACATCGGCGTAGCGATCATTAGTGTAGGTTTGCCCGGGGCCTGTTGTTGTGCTGGCATTTCTTTTTCTTCCCAATCAGTCATTTTATTTTCCTTACGATAAGTTGATACCCAGTAAACGAAACTACTAATTCATCTTCAAACATATTAACGAACGCATCTATCGCAATCTTCGGCCGCTGCATTGTAGTGAACCCCGACGGTTTCCATGCGTAGTCATCGAATACCATGAACCCGTTACGTTTTAGCAGCGGCCAGGCCATGCAAGCATCTGTCAAAACATCTTTAGCCAAGTGCGATCCATCAATGTAGATGAAGTCAAACTTGTATTTGTCAATCGTAAGTAACGGCAGGGCTATTGTTGACGGGTACTTCATCGAGGTTACTTTTCTTTTGTTGTTATATTTTTCCGTCACGACCCTCATATTTTCTGCATACCTGCGCTCTGCCCCGTCCATCTCACCGTTTACGTGCTCGGCCCCGCCCTCCCATGTATCGACACAGAAAATCTCACCACCGTCTTCCATCATGTTTTCAACGGTCCATACGGCTGACATCCCCTCAAACGACCCGATCTCTAAAAAACTTTTACGATCAGGCAGATGCGGAATCAACTGCTTCCATACGCCCGGGGCCCATTGAAACCAATCTTTTGTAAACTGATACTCGCTCATCTTTTTACCCTCGATCTTCCTTTAGCCACACCCCAATTACTTCTCTTTTGTGAATCAAACAACAGGTCACTTAGCATGTTTTCGGTCTCGTGCTTGTTATATTTTCTTCTTGTTACGAAACGCTCGTTACTCTCTTTTGCCACTTTATTTGCATCTGCGGGGCGCAATAACATAGTGGACTTAGAACAAAGGAGAACCAACTCATCAAAAGTTTTGTTGCCGTTCCATAAGCAGGTGCTCAATGTAGGTAGGTATGCCGCTATAAAACGTGTTATGGCATTATTTATTTGATGTTTGTATTTAGGCACACGTTTTAAAGAAAATATCTCTCCGTCTTTAAGTTTGTATTTCAACCCAAACTGATAACAAAGCACACCCATTTTTATGCTTGGCTTTTCTTTCCAAGTCTCAACAAGACATCTATCCCAAGCCTCCTGCAGAAACTCTTGTCGGGCCTCCTGTATCTCGTCCAACAAATTCACTTTGTCCCCCGGTAGGTTGTATTCATTAACTCCTCATAGGAAAACTTCTTACCTAGTGCGGTTACAACACTTGTATGTTCCCTTGAGAATTTAATTAGTTTGGTATCGAACACAAACGCATGCTTGGGTACAGTTATCTTATGACGTAGAAAGTCACGGCCCTTCTGCGTCAGCCGCCAAAACCCTGAACTGCGCTTGTCTTCGTCATCTTTCTTGGGTTTGTTTTCAAGCAACTCCCAGTGATGCAGGGTAGCCATCGACTTGGATCTAAGCACCCACTTCGGGGCTCTTGCCAACTCAACCCATTCGTTTCTGCGGAATCGCTTGAGCATCCAAATCATCCCCCGCACCTGCGTACTTGTTATCTGATAACCGTTGATTTTCCCCCACCGACGACAGCATGGGCATCGACCACCCTTACCTTTGATTGTTTGCCTGTAATCTTTCCGGGCTTCGGCTAGTGTTCTCATAGTTTGGCTTCTCCTATTTCACTCAATAGTTTTATTTTTACTGATCGGCTTTTCTTGCGTAGGAACTTTGCAATTGCCTCCCGTTCCTCCTCAGTTTTAAAAGGCCATGCGAGTCGGATCTTATCCATGTCAATGCCCTCGCACGTTTCCTCAACTTGTTTCTGCACATCTTTACCGACCAACTGGTCAACCATCCACTGCGTTACATCGGTCACGCTTGATCTCCTCACTAACTTGTTTGGCTTCGACATCGGTTAAGTAAATGTAATAGATCGAATTAAACATACGCCTACCGATCCCATTTAACTTTGCACCAACATCACAAATTTTTAATAACGCGATACGTTCAGCAATCAACTCGGGCGTGGGCGGTATCTCGGCATCCAACTCTCCAAAGATACTCCCGATGCGCCCCGTGCCATCAGCATTGATTTCTGCACGCACTGTTACTCTTGTTGTCGATTTCATCATGCCGATTATAACTACGCTTTGGGACTAGGATCAAGTGGTATGAGAACGAAATACTCGCTAGTGGAAACCCGAACACCAACGTCCGGCAGTCTTTCACCATCGCTTAACATCTTTAGCATGCCAACGTTCATAGCGATTTCCTCGGGTAATTGTTCAAACGATTCATAAACCTTTGAGCCGTGAAAGGCATCATTGAAGTCGTTTCCGTCCACATCCTGCACAGACACCACCACCCGACCATGATCTATGAACAGCACGTGATGCTTACGAACATACGTTTTTCTACGGGCTTGGTTTAACTCATACAAATCAAGTCCCTCATCAGCAATCTTTTGGAAGGCTGGTGTGATGAACGTAATCCCCATGTCACGCAGTCTCTTAACTTCTTCGTACAAAGTTTTAAAACCTGTGGCGTCGCTAAAAATCCCTCCATATCTATTACCCTCCGCACGCCATGTCCTGATTGCGTGGATGGCTGCTTTGTCGCTTCGCGCCATAACTTCTCGGTATTCAAACGGCGTAATGTGGTCGGTTGCTAACTTCAAAACCTTGGCTAAGTCCTTGGTCTTCTTGCGCTTACGATCAGCATTACCACTTCTGAACTTCTGATTCTCAACAGTCCGAGACTGCACAGTCCATTCCTGCTCACTGCTGTTCCAAGTCACCGAACCCACGAACTCATCTACCTGCGGAAACCGGGGATCTTTGAATGCGACCTGCTTGTACCTAGCAACATCATGGGAATACTGCACTGCAAAATTACCAATCACCTCAAAGTTTGGTGCTCGGGCCTTGCGGATGAACTGCTTGATGAAGTCCTGAATCTCAGGCAAGAACTCTTCGATAGGGGTCTTGAATTGCATTTCACTCTCCTTTTGCTTTTACAATGATTTCAAATCCATCAGCGATGCGGTTTACCTCAACTTCTTTACTGATGATCTTATCCATGACTAGTGCCATAGTTTTAACTCCACGTAGTAACTTGTAATTGCGATAGTGCAACCACACGATCCACGTGCCCATCAATGCAAACAAACCTGCGTATTCCATAACACCTCCTTAGAAATTGAAAGCAGACAAGATGTCGTCCACCTTCTTCTTGACCGAATGACGCACCATGTCGGATTCGCGGATAGACTTGGGATCTACACCAGCAATCACAGACTCCAAATCCTTACGGGCCTTCTCAAGTTTGGGATCATTCGTTACGTTAAGCCTAGTCAACAAGCCGCACAGATCCACAGCATTAGTAATTAGTGAATCACGGAAGATCTGCGTCCGGTTCTCCTCGCCATCTTTGTTGACCCGGGGTTGCGCGGCATCGGCCAGTTTGGTGCTCATGTGGGATAACACTTCGTGCAGACGGCTCCACAATTCTCCCATCGCTTCCTGTAACTTGTTATTGAAATGATCTTCGTACTGGCGGGCCAGATCTCGCTTCACATCTTCCCCGGCTTGGATACGGAAATCATTTGCAGTCGGGAGCGGGGTGATTGCGTAACGGAACTTGAACTTTTGCCGTAATTCCTCCGCATCGGGATACTCTGCGCGATCAAAAAGCGCACCAAGTTGGAAGGCGGCGGCTGATACCAGTTGCGGATACTCCTGCAGGAAGTCCTCCACGGCTGTATTGAACTGTTGCTCAAACGCGTTAAGGGATGCCTTGTAGTCAAAGAAGTTAGCCATAGGTAGCAGACGTGAGCCACCGTCAGACCAGCAGATCGTTTGGTCGTAGTGCCATGTGCGGATCGTACCAACAAGTTTCTGTAACTCCTCAAGTTTCTGCGTACCTGCCAACAGATGCTTGTGATAGTTACCCGCCCGAGACTTCGTACCCTTGGCAGAGTCGATCTCCTCGGATACTTTCTTGTCCAGTTTGCGTCCAGTCCACACGCTGATGTTCAGGTCAATCAGCAGGCAGTCGGATAAGTCCATCAACACAGAATCATTTTGCACGTTCATTTCACTCTCCTTAAAAGTTATAGTCGACTATAGGTTTTACTGCTCGTTACTGCCGTTGCTCTTCATATACTCCTTACATAACCACATGATGAACTGCGAGTAGTTAAGATCTATCCCCGTTTGTTCTGCATGTAATTTCTTTGCATCATCCACTGCCGCTCTCGCGTCGACGCGGATCAATAACGCTTTGTACCCCGGGCTTGTGCTCATATTAATCTCCTATAAAAACGGTTAGTCCAACATTAGATTGCTTGTTCTTGGTAGTCACGCCCCACAGAATAGGCGCAGTCCAGTGCGTACCCCAGTTATCTACGTACCCATCGGTCAGCATGACGATTGCTTCAGGCTCTAACTTCTTGGCACGTATGTAGTCGCTAACACACTGAGGGCTAGTGCCACCGCCACCCGCAGGCTTAGTCGATGTGAGCAAAGACTCAAACGCATCACGGTCATACACCTCGTGTTGGCAGACAGACGTGTCCCAATAAATTAAGTCGATACCTTCGGGCACTACGGTTTTGCAGATTTCACGTACTTGTGACAAGAAATTACCAATTACCTCCTCGTCGATTGACCCAGACGTATCTATCGCAACCACCAGTCGGCCCATAGATTCACCGATCACAGACGGGAGATATACGTCCCGATCTATCCACCGCCTGTTTGGTCTACGGTATGTGGACATTTCACGCTCGGCACAAAACGTTGTGATGAAGTCCCGCAACACCTCGCGCCAATCTACCTTGGTCTCAAGTAACTCAGTGATCTCACGTGGCATGCCCCCTTTCATTTTCCCGGCAAGCAACGCACCTTGTCGCAAGGCTTGGTCGATCTGATTGCTGATTTCCTCGCGCTCTTTTGTTGACATCTCTTGGGCCTCATCCCACCCATGCTCGTCAAGGCCACCGCCCTCTTGCGTTTCTGCACCATCATCGCCTGAACCCGAACCATTTTTACCTCCCCGGCCATCGCCAAATGTTTGCAACATCCGAAACACAGCACCCGCATCCATGCCGCGATACCGCTCGTCAAGACACCCACCCTCGGGCAGACGAACATCTTTACCGTCAGGGTCAGAGTCGTGAATCATCAGGTTAATGACGAAATCACAGGCCATGTTTGCCAGTCGCTTGTCCTGCTTGTAAAGATCTAGCCACGTAGTCAGATGACGAAACGCTTTGTGTAGGTTCTCGTGAAGTATGAGACCCCGCAACTCCTCATCCTTTAACGTCTCAACAAATGCACGCCCGTACCGTGTGTTGAAGCCATCCGTGTAAGCAGTCGGACAGCCATCATCAAGCACAGCAGTCGTGCCCGTCATAAACAAGCCGGAATACAGACAATACTTCGGCTCGTTCATCAACCAAATGTGTGCTTTCTGCACACGCTGTTCAGCAGATAAAGCCATTTTCACCCTCCAAAAGTTATAGTCAGACTATAGATCTCAAAACGCCCACTGATTGTCAGACGCCCACTTCTTGAACTTGGCATTACCTACCAAGATCTTCTGCTTTGTTTCAGACTTGATACCCGACTTGGCAAACAGTGCTTGCCACTCCATATCCATCCGCTTGAGATAGTCCAACCACGGATCGACAGACTTGGCATCCACTCGGCTCAGTGCAGAAAACACCAGCAAGCACTTAGCGATAGTGTCAGTAGGCCCGGGCAACTTCGCACCCATCGGGTCAGCCACGATAGATTCCCACGTCGGCAACTTGTCCACCACGGTAAAGAAAGACTCCATATCCCGTGCCGCTTTCTCACCGATAGTCCCGGCAAGGAGCGAGATAGTAGTCGTGTGGCCCAACTTGTCCCGGCGCTTGGCGATGTGGCTCGCCTTCTCTAAAGATCTTGGTGTAACGAACGCCGTTTGACCGGCTCGTACTGGGTTGAAGATGTACTCGTTATCCTTCTGCGCCGGATCGGTATAAGACTCAAGGCACTGCGGATTACCCTTGACCCACGCAATAACTTCGGGAGCGATATCATTCTCAATAGCCCACGCACCCCACGAATCAGCATCCACCGACCCATCAGCATTAAAGCCTGCGTGTGGTTTGCGCACCGTAGTAAAACAGACACGGTTACGGGCATGGGCCTCAAAGGTATCGCCCACCGAATCGCTTGCCATGTTAGTCGTGCCAAAGATCTTGGAACCAGCAGGCACGTACTCATCACCAATGCGACCCTCGTTCATCAGGGTAAGCAATACGTTCTTAACGGTCTTCATCGCCTTGCCGATCTCGTCCAGCATGATGATGACGGGCTTGCCGGATTGGAACTTGAACCGTGCGTTCGGAGCGAACCTAGTAACACGTTTACCGTTCTCCTCTACCGTGTAGGGCAGAGCAAAGTCACCCAAGTCAAGCAAGGTGCAGTCAATATAGGCAACCTCGTGATCGGGGTAACGCTTCTGCAACACTTTGAGCATCGCAGACTTACCAATCCCCGGCTCACCTTGACCGATGATTGTGACCTCGTGACCCAACTCACCGATAGCATCGGCGAACTCAAGCAACGACAACTTACTGCTCAGGCTTACTGTAGCCATTTCACTCTCCTTAAAGTTATAGTCAGACTATAGGTTTAACGCAACCACATACTACCACTACATAATACTACTATTATACACTACTATTTACTTCAACGCAAGCCCCCATCGTGCAATCAATCTCCTCCGGCTTGCACGCAAAGTAATATCTGCGTTCACACATTGATATGACAAACACCAACTTGTCAGTGATTGATTCGATGTAATGCGGCCGACCCATGAACTTGACGGGATCACCGACCACAACTTCCCGCCCGTCAGTCACTCTAAATAAACGCATCACTCACCCCTCTTTCTTTTCTGCTTAGTTTCTTTACGAATGTCGTAATACAGCACCAGACCGACACCCACCAGCACAACAACTGCAAACCACGCCACGCTTTGGGCGGCTTCATGTGGGCTCATCTCACCAACCCTCCTTTGTTGTTGATTCCCTTTGCCATCACCCGTGCCGACTGCGCCGTGAAAAACATCGGGCCTTGTTTGTGTGGGGTAAGCACAGTCCAAGTTTTCTGCTCTGCTTTGGATGCCTTCTCCCCGCACTTCTTACATAAAGAACTTAATAGTCCACGCTCAGGTGGCTTAATATCTGAGCCACAATCGTTACAATGCACCCATCTCGTAGCCATGTTAGACCTCCAAAATATCAAGCACACGCCAACCCATCACAGCAGACTGACCCCGTAGGATTCCCCGAGCCATGCCAACATCAGCGGCATAAACACGGAACTCTTTCCACCGTGAAACGCCACCGATCTCCAACAACACATTGAATCCAAACTTTTTCATCTCATACTCCTCTCACAAAACAATCAATAAAATGCACTCGGTCTTTGGTGCTCAGGGTTTCCCAACTGGGCTTGACGAACTCGACCTCGTAGTCAAACGAATCTCTACGCCACGACTTCTTACGACGAACTTGCACTTTCGGGATCTCTTTTACTTGGGGTTTGATTGCCTGCAACTGCTCGGCTAGGGTTTTAGTAGTCATGTTCACTCTCCTTAGTTTGTTAAGACACGCAACGATGAAATCTCTCAGTCAACTCAAGCAAATAAACCTATAGTCAGACTATAAGATTCCATCGCGCCGTGTCCGGCGTTTGAACCCCTCTGCTAATCGCAGTCCTGTGTGGTGTTCGGGGTAGGGTGTATGAGATAGCGTGGCAAAAGGGGTGAACTAAACAAATCAAACCCCTCAACTACTTCATACACCGCAGAGATACTGCTCGGGTTGTCATGCAAGGGGATGGGGGTTCGCTGATCTACACCGTTCTGATGTTGTCTTGCCTATGGATATGGGATAGTGGGGCAGGTGATGTATCCGTGCCTAGCCAAGTGAACATGTGACTACACATGGAATTCACACCACAACAACAGACCACGCGCTACGATTGTGCCGTGACCTACATAGAATCTTGAACCTGTACCAATTACTTGCACAAGCCCTACGCCTACTCTGCACTCGGCAGTTAAACCGAAAACCTATAGTCAGACTATAGGATCGGGATAGCCGAGCATTTGGATGGGTTGTTAAAGAGCGGAGCCGAGGTGGATTTCGACTTTGAAACCCTATTATCTCATAAATCTATGAGTGTGTCAAGTGGTTTTCGGGGGATCTGCATGGGGTTTCGGTGCAGGGTTTTACTTTTACTTTGGGGGCTTGTTCCACGGGGAGGGGGTTTTGTTCTGCGATGTTCTTTTTATTTGAACGGGAGAAAGTTTATATAGATCAATATGTTAGGGGGAGAATCACGCACTTGTTCCTTTGTTCCATGTAAAAATACACACCTGCGCAAGACCTCTTTCCCTGCCGAAAAAGCAGGGACTAAAGTAAAAGTAAAAGTGTTCTGACTTCGGGAGACCTGTATATATATTTTATTAAAGAACAAATATATAGAAAATGAAGAAAAGAACAGAAGAATCAATAACTTAGTCTGTACTCTTAAAAAGAACAAGAGGAACAAAGTTTGGAACAATGGCTTGCACAAGCCGTTTGGCTGTTCCACAAAAAAATTTACAATGGAACAAATAGGTATGTGCTCAATTTCGGCAAGACTTGCCGTGTAAAACCTATAGTCGACTATAGGATTTTGGCCCCCGCACCGAGAGGACACCAGTTCCACCCTCCCGCACCCACCCACCGATAAGTTCTTAACGCGCACGCGACTCGCGTGGTGGATGGGGCCTCTATTAAAAGCGTAACTAATAAGAGCGGCTATGCCGCTCTTACCGATATGACACCAGTTCTGGACGAAAAAAAACCCCGCCAGATTTCTCTGACGGGGTCGGGGTATTACTCGGCGGCGGCTTCGTCTAAGGCATCCACCAGGAACGCGGCCAGGGTTGCAAGGCCGTCATTCGCGGCCCGCATTTTCTCGAAACCCTTGCGAAGTTTCTCGCTGGCCTTTTCGGCCGTATCGGCCGGAGCGATCGCGATCATGATCGTGCCATTCCCGCCAGTCTTCGCGCCAGTCTTTTTGCCAGTCTTACGGGCCGAGTTCATGCTAAAGGCCTTGCCGTCATTCACGGCCGCGCGAATTTGCGACAGGTACGCTTGCCGAGTATTAACCGACAAGTTGACAGGCATACCGTCAAATATCGCGGATGCCACAGCGCAAGTCTTACGACTCGCGCCAATCTTAATTTTGGCATCCCGCAAGGTTTTAATATGGCCCTTGATCGTATCGGTGGCCGTGGCCGCTGTATGTAGTACGCCTAGGTTCACGCCGATATCGCGGCCGATAGCCGTTGCGTTGATTGCAGGGGTCTTGCTGGCCTTGCTGTTTTTCTTCGTTGTCATGCTAACTACTCCTCTAAAGGTTGATTGAATGTCGCGTTTTCTGTCGCGACAACCAAACTATAGCATAAGTCTACGAGATACAAAATCCTATAGTCGACTATAGGTTGACATCACACCCCACCCGCCCCCTACCCCCCAAACTGGCTATATGGGACCCGCCCGCCGCTACGCTGTGTGTTTTGCACATCCAATCACACATATCCTCAAATCAATGTAAAAGTAAAAGACCCCCCACCCCCTATCGTTTTACCCGGCTAGAACGACCCCCTCTATATAGAAAACACCCCCCTTGTCTTTTCCAATGGGTCCCATACCCCCGGGGGGTATATAATTTTTTGGCGGGGTTTCCCGCTGACTTTGTTGGTTCATGACGCCCAGCAAGAGGTGGCGTGTAACGCTTGCAGCGGGGGGAGGCCCCAACTCCAGTATTTTCGGACTCCAAGTCTCTGACCCCGCACTTTTTTCAGGGAGGGTTAAGCAGGCATCAGAGGATGCGGCACACCGAGGTTTTTCCTGCTTTCCACTCGGTCTGAGTTGACCCGCCAAATCTGCCTCCCACCTTTACTCTTGACAAAATAAAAATACATGCTACTTTCCGGGCAACTGGAGCCACAAACCGCCCCTTACATGCCCATTGTCATAACACCTGAAGTTGGAATACCGCTGCCCTTTGACGTTACGCCAGAGGAGGCCGAAGGCTTTAGAGAGCGGGCTAAGGCTGCTTGCCAGACAATTCTGGACCTGATCCAAAACGGCGCAGATGTAAAAGCCGACGAAGAAGATTCAGCCAAGGCACATCAGATCATTGCCACAGAGAAGTTCACCCCGGCAAAGACACCCCCGGGCACCATCCTTAAACTTGAGGCACTGCTGGATCATTACGACCACGAGTTCCTTGAAGCCAACCGCAGAATTCAGAATCTTGTAACGAACAAGTTGCTGGAAGAGACCGAGAACGAAGATCCCAAAATTCGGATGCGTGCCTTGGAATTGCTGGGTAAGCGCAAGGGGGTACAACTCTTTACCGACCAGATCGAGATAACCATTAAGCAAAAGCCCATCGACGAGATTGAGAAAGAACTCGGATCCTTGTTGGAACGCTACATGGGCCCTGTCGAGCAGGCGGTTAAAGACGACGTAGAAGATGTTGAGGAGATAAAAGAGCCAGCCGTCATACCGGATGACGATGAGTTAGATGCCATGCTTGGGCTAAAGAAGGAGGGCGGGAATGGGCAGCAACCACCTGCAGACGCTCCTAGCCAATAAGTCCCAACTGGATCAACTCCCGCCGAGTGTAAAAGCCCGGCTGTATGAGTTGCTGGAGGAGTTAGAGGAGAGAAAGGCGGCTGAGAACGCCCAGAAATCCTTCATGGCCTTCGTGCAAAAGGTCTGGCCCGGGTTTATTCATGGGGCACACCACACCAAGATGGCCGCTGCCTTTGAGCGGGTAGCGGAAGGCAAAGTAAAAAGGCTCATTATCAACATGCCACCCCGGCACACTAAGTCAGAGTTCGCCTCATACCTGCTCCCGGCTTGGTTTCTAGGTAAGTTCCCTAACAAAAAAGTGATCCAAACCTCCCATACGGCTGAGTTGGCGGTGGGTTTTGGTCGGAAAGTGAGGAACCTTGTCGATCAGGACACGTATAGAGAGATTTTTCCTGCAGTGGCGCTACAGTCAGACTCTAAGGCTGCTGGCCGGTGGGCGACTAATAAGGGGGGAGAGTACTTTGCTATCGGTGTTGGAGGCGCTGTTACGGGTAAAGGTGCAGACATCCTCATCATCGACGACCCCCACAGTGAGCAAGAAGCCGCCCAAGCCGAAACCAACCCGGAAATCTACGACAAAACCTACGAGTGGTACACGTCGGGCCCGCGCCAGCGTCTCCAGCCGGGGGGAGCGATCATAATTGTGATGACCCGGTGGTCTAAAAAGGACCTAACCGGGCAAGTTATCAAGGCGGCAGGTCAAAGATCGGGTGAAGAGTGGGAAGTTATTGAGTTTCCTGCCATTTTGCCCTCGGGTAAGCCCTTATGGCCGCAGTTTTGGCCCCGTCACGAGTTAGAAGCCCTCCAAAAAGAGTTGCCGCACGGCAAATGGATGGCCCAGTACCAGCAGAACCCCACTTCTGAGTCCTCTGCGATTGTAAAAAGGGAGTGGTGGCAGGTATGGGAGGATGAAGAGGCCCCGCACTGCGAGTTCACCCTGATGGCTTGGGATACGGCCTTTGAGAAAAGCAACCGTGCGGACTACTCTGCCCTGACCCACTGGGGAGTCTTTTACAAAGATGACGATACGGGCACAAAACAGGCCAACATCATCCTGCTAAACGCCTTTCGGGACCGCTTGGAGTTCCCGGCACTAAAGAAAAAAGCACTGGAGTTTTGGGAGGAGGACCAGCCGGACTCGGTAATCATCGAGAAGAAGGCTTCCGGGGCTCCGCTGATATATGAACTAAGGTCGATGGGCATCCCGGTCCAGGAGTTCACACCAAGTAAGGGCAACGACAAGATCGCACGGCTAAACGCTGTGGCAGACCTTTTTGCTTCGGGTAGAGTCTGGGCACCCAACACCCACTGGGCTGAGGAAGTGATTGAGGAGGTTGCATCCTTCCCGGCGGGGGAGCATGATGACTATGTTGACTCGGTATCCCTTGCGTTGATGCGCTTCCGTAAGGGTGGATTTGTGCGTTCGTTACTGGACGAAGAGGATGAGCAGCCTTACTTCAGAGGCAGAGTTCAGGGGTACTACTGATGACGGTTACACAGCAACACATGGGGCGTAATTCGTTGGTAGACCGATTGGCTGCTCAGGTAGGTAATCGAGATTTGGCTATTGAAATATTAAAAAAGCGTGGACACTTGGCTCAAGATGGCAAGACATTAACGGCAGAAGGTATGAAGCGAAATGCTATGACAGCCGAAGAGCGTGCAATTGATCGTGCTGTAAAACGTACAGGTAAAGAGGCAAAAGACTTCACATATAAACCGGCAACAAATATGGCGGTTTTAAAAAATAGGAAATAAACATGGCAATTGACAAAGCACTTGGACAGGCTCCGATGGGGCTTAAGGATGAAGATCTGGCGATGATGGAGCCGGATATTGAGATTGAGATTGAAGATCCTGAGTCAGTAAGTATCAAGGCTGGTGGGCTGGAGATAGAGATTGAGAAAGACGAAAATGGCGATGACTTTAACGCCAACCTTGCCGAAGAGATAGATGAAGGTGAACTGACTGAACTGGCAGGGGATCTGCTAGGTGACTTTGAAGAGGATCTAAGTTCACGTAAGGACTGGATGCAGACCTACGTGGATGGCATTGAGTTGCTCGGTATGAAGGTTGAGGATAGGACAGAGCCTTGGCCGGGGGCTTGTGGTGTATATCACCCGTTACTAAGCGAAGCCCTTGTGAAGTTCCAAGCCGAGACCATGATGGAAACCTTTCCTGCACGGGGTCCGGTTAAGACACAGATTATTGGTCGTGAGACTCCTGAGAAAAAAGACGCTGCCCAGCGTGTTCAGGATGACATGAATTATCAGTTGACCGATGTGATGACGGAGTACAGACCCGAGCACGAGCGCATGCTGTGGGGGCTGGGGTTATCGGGTAATGCGTTTAAGAAGGTGTATTACGACCCAAGTTTTGAGCGTCAAGTTAGTGTATTTATTCCAGCAGAAGATGTCGTGGTGCCATACGGTGCCTCTAACATCCAGACCGCAGAGCGGGTGACGCATGTGATGCGTAAGACGCCTAACGAGTTAAGAAAACTCCAAGTAGCGGGCTTTTGGAAAGATATAGAACTGCCAGAGCCACAGGACACGTTTGATGAGGTTGAGAAGAAGATTGCTGAGAAGATGGGCTTTCGTGCCTCATCCGATGATCGGTACAAGATCCTTGAGATGCACGTTGACCTGGACCTGCCCGGCTATGAGGATAAGGACAAAGATGGGGAGCCGACGGGTATTGCGCTGCCTTACGTTGTCACTATCGAGAAGCAGACACAGACAATCTTAGCGATTCGTCGCAACTGGGACCCTGATGATGACACCAAACAAAAACGAAACCATTTCGTTCACTACGGTTACATCCCCGGCTTTGGCTTCTATTGCTTCGGCCTCATTCACCTCATTGGCGCTTTTGCTAAGTCAGGCACTTCTCTTATCCGCCAACTGGTCGACGCTGGTACGCTGTCTAACCTTCCCGGTGGATTTAAAACCAAGGGACTACGAGTCAAAGGCGACGATACTCCCATTTCGCCAGCGGAGTTCAGGGACGTAGACGTACCTAGCGGCACCATCAAAGACAACATCATGACGCTCCCGTACAAGGAGCCGTCGCAAGTTTTAATGACGTTGTTGGGTCAAATTGTTGAAGAAGGTCGTAGGTTCGCTAGTGCAGCAGATCTAAAGGTTTCTGATATGTCAGCCCAGTCGCCTGTGGGTACCACACTGGCGATATTAGAAAGAACGTTAAAGGTGATGTCGGCCGTTCAGGCTCGTATTCACTATGCGATGAAAGAGGAGTTTAGGCTCCTTAAGGTCATTATTCGTGACTACACCCCTGATGAGTATTCCTACGAGCCAGAAGAAGGCTCCCGTCGGGTTAAGAAGTCTGACTACGATCAGGTGGATGTCATACCGGTATCGGATCCCAACGCGGCAACTATGTCGCAGAAGGTGGTTCAGTATCAGGCGGTTATGCAGTTAGCCCAAGGCGCACCGCAGTTATATGACCTGCCATATCTACATCGTCAGATGTTAGAAGTTCTGGGTATTAAGAATGCCAATAAGTTAGTACCCAACAAAGAAGACATGAAACCACGTGATCCGGTGACGGAAAACATGGATGTGCTTAATGGAAAACCCGTAAAAGCATTTGCCTATCAAGATCACGAAGCCCATATCGCTGTGCATATGGCAGCGGTACAGGATCCGAAGATTGCCAAGATGGTTGGGCAAAACCCGATGGCTAATCAGATCATGGCGGCTATGGCGGCTCACATTACTGAGCACGTAGCCTTTGAATACCGTCGTCAGTTAGAAGAGCAGTTAGGTGTTCCTTATCCTGCCTTTAATGAAGAAGATGACGAGCGTATTCCTGAACAGATGGAGATTCACCTATCACGTCTGGCCGCAGCAGGAGCACAAAAACTTCTTGCTAAGAGCCAAGCGCAAGCAGCACAGGAACAGGCACAACAGGTCGCACAGGATCCGATTGTGCAGATGAAGCAGGCAGAACTTCAACTCAAGGCCCAAGATCTTGAATTGAAGAAACAGAAGTTAACAACTGACGCTGCGGCAAAAGCAGATCAGTTGGATATTGAACGTCAACGGATTGAGTCCCAGAAAGAGATTGCAGGAATGCAAGTCGGGGCCAAGACCGCAAAAGATCGTGCTGAGTTGGAAGCCCGCATGGAGTTAGAGGGAGTTCGGCTTGGTTCGCAAATCGCCCGTGATAAGGCGCAACCACAAAAGAAGGAGAATAAATGAGTAATGACTTACTCAAGTACCTATCAGAAAAGGTACGAGAGGAAATGAAGGTGATTGAAAGTGATACGGTTTTAGGACACGCAAAAGACTTTGGAGACTACAAGTACGCTTGTGGGATCTATCGTGGCCTGTTAATCGCAAACAACGTTCTCATAGAGACCGCAGAAAGGATGGAAAACGACGATGAGTGAAATTGCCATCGCTACAGAAGAAGGTGAAGTAAGCACGATTCCGGATACTCCGGAGCGCAAAGCCAAGCAGGTGCCGGACCCTTCGGGGTATCGAATCCTATGTGGGATACCAAATATTGAGGAAACCTACGATAGCGGCATCCTTAAATCCGACATGACCATCCAACATGAAGAACTCCTCACAACGGTGCTCTTTGTGATGAAGATGGGACCGGATTGCTATAAGGACAAGGAACGCTTTCCCAGCGGCCCTTGGTGTAAGGAAGGGGACTTTATTCTCGTGCGCCCACACGCAGGTACGAGGCTCAAGATTCATGGTCAAGAGTTTCGGATCATCAACGACGATTCCGTGGAGGGTGTAGTTGAAGACCCCCGTGGCATCTCTCGCAGGTAAGGAATAGACATGGCTGAAGAACAAAAGAAGGATGACTTCGAGGTAGAAGTCGAAGGTCAGGAAAAAGAAGTTGCTGCATTGCAGCAAGAAGAGAAACAGGCTAAGGGTAAACCCGATGTCGATATTGAGGTGGTTGACGATACGCCGGAAGAAGATCGGGGTAGAGAACCGCTTCCTAAGCACGTTGTTGATGAACTTGAGGCTGATGAGTTGGAGGAATACTCCGACAAAGTAAAAGTTCGTCTAAAGCAGATGAAAAAGGTCTGGCACGATGAGCGTCGGGCTAAGGAAGCGGCTTTGCGAGAGCAGCAAGAGGCTCTGGCTATGGCCCAGAAGATTTTTGAAGAGAACAAACGGCTAAAAACTAGGCTGACTGAAGGTGAGAAAAACTTCATCGACACAGCCAAGGGCGCTGCCGAACTAGAGTTGGAGATGGCTAAGAAAGCCTACAAAGAGGCTTACGAGGCTGGTGATGTGGACAAGGTGGTGGAGGCTCAGGCCAAACTCAACGAGGTTTCGTACAAACTCCAACGGGTACGGGATTACACACCCCCTTTACAAGAGAAAGAAGTTGAGGTAAATAGCAATGAGGCACCGCCAGTACAAGTGCCTCGTCTTGACCCTAAAACGACTGCGTGGCAAGAGCGCAATACGTGGTGGGGTGCGGACGAAGAGATGACAGCATTGGCATTAGGCTTTCATCAAAAACTTGAGAAGCAGTACGGCAGACAATATGTCGGAACTGATGAATACTGGCAGCGCATTGACGAAACAATGCGTAAGCGGTTCCCCGACTATGAGTGGGGGGACGAAGAAGTTAAAACGACCAACGGGGGCGGCAAGCCCGTTGTGCGCACCGAAACAAAACCCGCCACTGTGGTTGCTCCGGCTACCCGCAGCACGTCCTCCAAAAAGATTGTGCTGAAACAAAGCGAGATTAATCTTGCTAAGAAATTTGGGATAACTCCTGAGCAGTATGCAAAGGAAAAGATGAGACTGGAGAATCAAAATGGCTGAAAATAAACTTGCACGCGAACTTGAAACCCGAGAGCAAACTGAGCGTCCTAAGACATGGCAACCCGCTTCTGCGCTGCCTGAACCGGATAAACAGCCCGGGTATGCTTATCGGTGGATACGCGTTTCTTCTATGGGTCAACAAGATGCAAAGAACGTAACGGCAAAACTCCGTGAGGGGTGGGAGCCAGTTCGTATTGAAGAGCAACCCAAGTTCCAATTATTGGCTGATCCCAATAGTCGTTTTAAGGACAACATTGAGATCGCCGGACTGTTACTCTGCAAGATTCCTACGGAGTTTATGGAACAGCGTAAGGCTTATTACCAGCGCCAGACCAGAGACAACATGGAAGCCGTAGATAACACGTTTATGAGAGAGAGCGATAGTCGTATGCCACTCTTTAGAGAGAAAAGGTCTTCGACTTCGTTCGGTAAAGGTAAATAACTTTTAACGAGGTTAAAATGGCATATCCCACCGTATCAGGCCCTTACGGGCTAGTACCGATCAATTTGATCGGCGGTCAGGTGTTTGCTGGTGCAACTCGTCAAATCCCCATCGGTTCCGGTGAAACCACCGCCATTTTCTATGGTGACGTTGTTAACCTGAACTCGGATGGTAATGTGACGAAACTAACCACCACGGACTCTGGCTCTGCAGTTGGTGTTTTCCTTGGTTGCACATTTGTTGACCCGGTTCTTGGTCTGACTTTCCGTCAGTACTACCCCGGTGCTTTGACAAACTCCACGATGACTGCATACGTGCAGGACGACCCGGATGCTTTGTTTAAAGCCGCAGTATGTGCTACTGGTACAACAACCATCAGTTACTTAAACCGTACTGATGTCAACCGTAACGCTGCTTTGGTTCAGAACCCCGGTTCTACGACTACAGGCAACTCTGGTGTAGCGATTAATAACGCTTCCAACACCACGACTACCCTCCCAGTTCGTATTATCGACACTGTTCCTGAGACAGCAATCGCTGGTTATCCCGGTTCTTACACAGAAGTGATCGTGAAATGGAACTTTGGTGTACACCGCTATTACAACGCTACTGGCGTATAAGGAGCGAATAAATGGCTATTTCACGCGCACAACTACTGAAGGAACTGCTCCCTGGACTGAACGCCCTGTTTGGTCTTGAGTATGCTCGTTACGGCGAAGAGCATAAAGAGATTTTCGATACCGAGACCTCTGAGCGTTCCTTCGAAGAAGAAACCAAACTGTCTGGCTTCTCAGCCGCACCTGTCAAAAACGAAGGTTCTGCCATCGCGTATGACAACGGTCAAGAGGCATGGACTGCTCGCTATAACCACGAAACCATTGCTCTGGGCTTCTCGCTGACGGAAGAGGCAATCGAGGACAACCTCTATGACTCCCTGTCCAGCCGGTATACCAAGGCTCTGGCTCGTGCTATGTCATACACCAAGCAGACTAAGGCTGCTGCAATCCTGAACAACGGCTTTGATACCGACTATACCGGTGGCGATGGCGTACCCCTGTTCAGCGCATCGCATCCGCTGGTCTCTGGTGGCACCAACAGCAACATCCCGTCAACCCCTGCCGACCTGTCGGAGACCTCCCTTGAGGCCGCCGTTATTCAGATCGCCGCATGGACTGACGAGCGTGGCCTGCTGATTGCTGCAAAGCCGCGCAAACTGGTTGTTGCCCCGTCAAACATGTTCGTTGCGACTCGTATTCTTGAGACGGAACTGCGTGTTGGCACGGCCGACAACGACATCAACGCTCTGAAGAGCAATGGTTCGATCCCAGAGGGTTACACCGTTAACCACTTCTTGACCGATCCGGATGCTTGGTTCCTGACGACTGATGTTCCCAATGGTCTGAAGCATTTCGTTCGTACCCCGATGGCAACATCAATGGACGGCGACTTCGACACTGGCAACGTCCGTTACAAGGCCCGTGAGCGTTATTCCTTCGGTTGGTCGGATCCGCTTGGCGTGTTCGGCTCCGCAGGCTCGCCCTGATAAGGTGCTGTAAGGGAGGGGGGTTGCAAAACCCCCCTTTTGTTGTATTCTCAAGGTACTAGGATTTTTAGCCTTACCGACTGACCTAGCAGACTTAGTAGAGACGGTATGGCGATGTGCTACTACACGAAAGGTTCATCATGGCACTGACCACTTTTTCGGGCCCAGTCGCGTCAAATAACGGTTTTATTGGCGGCACGGCTTCTGACCCCATCGTTGTTACTACTGCTTCCAACGTATCTTCTTCCTACGTAACCGCCTCAAATACGACTGGCGATGTACGTCTGAACTATTCCCGTCTGACGTTTACTTCCACTGGCTCAGGTGAGACTGGCCGCTGGCTGACCCGTGTTACCGGCGCTAATGCCGCTACCGGCGGAACTGTAAACGGCGGACATATTTCCCTGTCGGTTAATACCGGTGGCTCGATCTCTGGTGCCGCTAACGGCCTGCGGGTTACCCTTGGTGCCGCAGCCAGCGTAACGGTTGGTGGCACGGTTGCCGCCCTGCAAGTTGATTCTGACCTTGGTGCTGGCGCAACATTGCCCGGAAATGCTTCGTTTATCCGTGTAACTAACAGTGGTGCAGGAACAATTACCAATCTGTTTAACCTGCCAGATGCTATGGTTGCCCCGATTGGTGGTACGTCTACTACCGCTACCCAAAAAATCCGTTTCGTTGATTCGGCTGGTACTGCGTACTTCTTGTATGCAATTGAAGCCTAATGCAGATAACGAAAGAGTTTTTGCAATCGGAGATCAAGAAAATGGAAGAGCAACGGAACCACGCACATGATGTGGCCGTTGCTTCCCAAGCGGCGATTGACACGATGACGGCGTTGATAGATCGCCTTGATCTCCCCGAACAGGAAACGGAGAAATGATATGGGTATGCAATATGACGTTAAATCGCAATATGCGATTGCGTCGGGCTTAGTCCTACCATTCCGAACTCGTGTAAAAGCGTTTCAGTTTGGCGCTGCAACATCGAGTGCTGGAACAGTTGGGCTATACGACAATTTTGCAATCGCGGGTACATACGCTCGGTCAACTACTGTTGCAACGGTTACAGCGGCTAGACACGGTTTGATTGTTGGCGACTGGGCATTTATTGATTGGTCTGGTGGAACAAACCCCACTGATGACTTTTACCAAGTTGCGACGGTAGTAGATGCAAATACGTTTACGGTAGCGGTTGCCAATACAGGAGATGCTTCTGGTGTTGCAACTGTTTATAACGATGTGCTTGTGATTAGCACGGTTTCAACCGGCAACGACGTATTTAATATTATCCCCGGCGAAGGTATCTTGGCTCAAAATGGGGTACGTGTTTTCCTAGAAAATAGTGTCCCATTAACCGTCTACTACGGGTGATCCATGCAAAATGAAAAAGGTTACACGTTGGCAGGCAAGAAGATCTTCTTCGGCATACCTGCTTACGACCACAAAGTTTCACTCAAACAGGCTATTTCTTTGATGCGGTTCGCGCAAGATGCACCGCCTCATGGTATTCAGGCTGCTGTAGGAAGTATTTGTGGGTGTTCCGTGGTATCACGGGCACGTAATCTTTTAGTTGCAGACTTCTTGGAGTCTGACGCAACGGAACTAATGTTTATTGATGCGGACATCAACTTTGAGCCGCAAGACATTTTCCGGCTTTTGGCTTGGGTATCCGAACCTAACATTGGGATTGCTGCTGGCATTCCTTGTGCTCGTAAGGTTGAGAAGACCTACATAGTTACCCTTGATGAAGATGACGGTAAAGTCATTATGAACAACATGGGGCTGGTACGAGCCAAGCGGGTTGCCACGGCTTTTATGATGATCAAGCGCAAAGTGCTAGAGGATCTGGTGGCTAACAATCCTCAGTGGTCCTACTGGGACGATAAGACTGAGCGCACTTTATCGGCGGTCTTTGACTTCATGGTCAAGGATAATTCTTACGTTGGTGAAGACTATCTATTCTGTGACCGCGCCCGCGAGATTGGGTATGAGGTCTGGGTAGATCCCACCATTAAACTGGGCCACATGGGAACCATAGAGTACGCAGGCGACTTTGGTAGGGAAGCCTTCTACCCCCGCATGGTCCAAGATAAGGTTGCAAATGGCTAAGACTCCGGCATGGCAACGTAAAGAAGGCAAGAACCCAAGCGGTGGTTTGAACGCTAAGGGACGTGCTTCTTACAACGCTGCTAACCCCGGCAAACCCGGACTAAAGCGCCCACAGCCTGAAGGTGGGTCTCGTAGAGATTCATTTTGTGCCCGGATGAAGGGTATGAAAAAGAAATTAACGTCAGCCAAAACGGCCAACGATCCAAACTCTCGCATCAACAAGAGCCTTCGTGCATGGAACTGTAAAGAAGGTGGCTCTGTTCGTGGGGGTGGTTGTGAGATTCGTGGCAAGACCCGAGGGAAGATGGTCTGATGGAAATGATGCTTTGGAATATGGTGTTGACTACGCTGATAGGCATTCTTGCCTATATGGGCCATGAAAAGGCTTCAGAAATCAGCAGGCTCAACATCCTTCTTAACAAGACTCGTGAGGAGGTGGCTCGTGATAACGTCACTCAAGCAGAAATTACAAAGTTGGTGGAACACATTGATGCAAGGTTTAACCGCCTTGAAAACAAAATTGATGGGCTTATTCAAAAGGGGTAAGAAATGAAACGGGTTAAACGTTATGCCGTTGGTAAAACTGTCGAGTCAGATTACGATTCGTCTGATGACGCTAAAAATTTACGTCTTGCGGCTGACCGAGAGGCAGTAGAGTACGAAGGCGAAAAGATTGCTAAACCCTTGCGTGAGGCTGCTGAGGCTGCTAAAGCCGAACCCGCAAAAATGGCTTCCTTCAAAGAGGCTTTTGCTGAGGCTCGTAAGTCTGGTGACAAGACGTTTGAGTACATGGGTAAAAAATACACCACAGATTTGGCCGCTCCAAAGTCTGCATCAAAATCAGAAACTCCCAAGTCTAGAACTTTTGCTGAAAAACAAGCCGCTGCAGGAGAAAAGATGCAAGGGGCCTATAGGGGAGCGGCTGAAAATGTTAAACGCGGTTTGCGGTCTTTGGTTGGTATGAAGAAAGGTGGTACGGTGAGTTCCGCCTCCAAACGGGCAGACGGCTGTGCCGTTAAGGGTAAAACCCGTGGGAAGATGGTCTGATGCCTGCTGTATCAGCCAAGCAAGAAAAGTTTATGCAAGCGGTGGCTAACAACCCAAAGTTTGCAAAGAAGGTGGGGGTTCCCCAGTCTGTGGGACGTGAATTTACTAAAAAGGAAGGTGGTACCGTGAAAGAGTCCAAAGCAATGATGAAAAAAGAAGTGTCCTTTATGAAGAAAAAAGGCGCTCCCAAGTCCATGATCAAGCATGAGATGGCTGAAGCCAAAGGCATGAAATATGGTGGTAAGGTCAAGAAGATGGCTGGTGGTGGTTTGGCTGCTGGTCACAAACAGGCTGACGGTATTGCTAAAAAAGGCAAGACCAAAGGTAAGGCTGTGACTATGAAGGGCGGCGGGTACTGCTGATGAGACCGAGCCGGGGGATGGGCATCATTAACCCATCAAAGATGCCAAAGGCTAAGACGATCACCCGCAAGGATGATCCGAATAAGGTCAAGATGTATGCCAAGGGCGGTGAGTCTAAGGTGAACGAGGCTGGTAATTACACTAAACCCGGCATGAGAAAGTCTTTGTTTGAGCGTATTAAGGCTGGCGGTAAGGGTGGGGCTCCGGGCCAGTGGTCGGCTCGGAAAGCCCAAATGCTGGCTATGCAGTATAAGAAAGCGGGCGGTGGGTACCGGGATTAGGTTTCCGACATACGATGCTAAAACAGATGGCAATGTATTTCGGTGGATTTTGGTAGCGTCAGACGACTATAGGCAGATTAGGCAAAGAGAACGGTATGTCGAACTTGAAAAAGCCGCAGCGAAGTCTGAAAGCGTGGACCGACCAGAAATGGCGGACTAAGAGTGGCAAACCTTCTACGCAGGGACCGAAGGCTACGGGGGAAAGATACCTCCCTTCCGCCGCCATCTCAGCGTTATCGTCGCAAGAGTATGCCGCCACTACTAGAGCCAAGCGAGCCGGAAAAGCCAAAGGAAAGCAGTTTGTCGCCCAACCAAAGGGCATCGCTGCTAAAACCGCAGGACACAGGAAAGTAACGTAATGGCTACCACAGGTACTACCGCCTTTAATCTGGACCTCAACAATATCGTTGAGGAAGCCTTTGAGCGTTGCGGCCAGGAGTTGCGTACTGGATACGACATGCGTACGGCTCGCCGTAGCATGAACCTTTTGACTATTGAATGGGCCAACCGAGGGATTAACCTCTGGACTATCGAGCAGGGCTCTATCCCGCTTAATCAGGGTCAGATTACTTATGCCTTGCAGAACGATACGATTGACCTGATGGATATGGTGGTTCGAACTCAGACCGGTATTGATCAGACGGACATCAATATCAACCGGATCTCAAGCAGCACGTATGCCACGATCCCCAACAAGAATGCGCAAGGTCGTCCCATACAGGTTTGGATAGACAGGCAAAGTGGTGGAGAAAACGTTACTGGCAAAACCCTGACAACGACTATTAACTCGTCTGCCAACACAATTACCCTAAGTTCTGTGGAAAACATGAACTACATCGGGTTCATCAAACTGGGTAACGAGACCATCGGATACAACGAAATATCAGGGAATACCCTACAAAACTGTGTCCGTGGAGTAGATGGCAGCACCCCTGCCGGGCACTCTAGCGGCGCAATAGTGACAATTAGGAACCTACCAAACATCAACGTCTGGCCGTCTCCAGACCAGTCTAACTACTATTCTTTTGTTTATTGGCGTCTACGGCGAATTCAAGACGCCGGAAATGGTATTAACACCGAGGACATCCCCTTTCGTATGCTGCCCTGTATGGCCGCAGGATTGGCCTATTACCTGTCCCTAAAGATACCCGGGGCTGAGGGTAGGATTGATATGTTGAAGGCCGCATACGAAGAACAATGGCTGCTGGGCTCAAGTGAAGACCGTGAGAAGGCTTCCTTGCGTCTGGCCCCAAGGCAGTACTTTTATTGAGGTGAGCGATGGCTGGTCCAAAGTTTGCCTCTGGCAAGTGGGCGATAGCGGAATGCGACAGATGCGGATTTCGATACAAACTGAAAGAGTTGAAAAAACTGGTCATCAAGACCAAGAACATCAACCTTCTGGTTTGCCATACCTGCTGGGAGCCGGACCAACCCCAGTTGCAGTTAGGTATGTATCCGGTCTACGACCCGCAGGCTTTGAGAAATCCACGCCGGGACAATTCATACATTCAGGCCGGTTTGACAGGTATTCAGACCGAGACTTTAAATCTGCCAAACGAGGATGTGGACGCCTTTGGTACACCCTCCGGCGGAAGCAGACAGATCCAGTGGGGGTGGAATCCCGTTGGTTTGAACGATCCCTTGCAGTTATCCGGGTTACCCAATAACCTAGTGGCTAACGGGGAAGTAGGGACAGTAACTGTAACCATTACTTAGGAGTAAAAGATGGAAAAGACTGCAATGAAAAAGGTCGCCAAGGCCGAAGTCAAAGCCCACGAGAAAAAAATGCACGGGGGTAAAGGCTATCGGGCAGGTGGTAAAACTAATCTGGACATGAAGAAAATGGGCCGAAATCTGGCTAAAGTAGCCAACCAGAAGTCACCCATGATGCGCGTTCGTAAGACAGGGATCTAATCATGCAAAAGTACCGTGACCCAAAACCGGCTCCGTTGCCCCCCACTAATACTGGGTATCCCAACGCGATTCCTAATACTCAGACTCAGCGGACTCGTGGAACTAAAAACACGACCCGTGGGAACAGTCACAGCAAGAAGATGGGCTAAATGAACTACCAGACGCTGTTTCAGACAATTCAGGCTTATTGCGAAAACGACTTTCCTGATACGGTAGTCGCTACTACCACTGCTACGACTACTGACTTTCTGACTAAATCTCAGATTGACACGTTCATCCAGCAGGCTGAACAGCGTGTATTTAACTCAGTCCAGATCCCCGACCTTCGCAAGAATGTGACGGGAAACTGCACATCCGGCAATAAGTACTTAAGCGTCCCGACTGATTGGCTGGCTAACTTCTCCCTGTCCGTAATTGATGGGGATGGGGTGCAGCATTTCCTGTTAAATAAAGACGTTGAGTACATCCGTGAGGCTTTCCCAAACCCGACTACCGGAGGGATGCCGACCCATTACGCCATCTTTGATCAAAACTCATACATCCTTGGCCCGACTCCAGATGCTTCGTATTCAATGGAGTTGCACTACTTTTACTACCCGACATCTATTGTCACGGCCGGTACAACCTGGCTAGGTAACCGCTTTGATTCTGTGCTCCTGTATGGCTCATTGCTTGAAGCCTACACCTTTATGAAGGGTGAGCAGGACGTTCAAAACACTTATATCTCACGATATAACGAAGCCCTTGC
>Ga0315902_10000906_pt1 | contig 48833 bp, 43 predicted proteins | sample LakEriMetagenome_9_FD_203523 | JGI IMG/M metagenome (GOLD analysis project Ga0315902, IMG submission 203523) | Freshwater fungal communities from buoy surface, Lake Erie, Ohio, United States - Buoy 12 MA117 | ecosystem: Environmental > Aquatic > Freshwater > Lake > Lake biofilm | place: USA... | reverse complement strand
AAGAGCATTTCCTCCGCCGAAACTTTTCCAAACGATTTAGATAATCCAACAGAGATCTTGCAAGAATTTCTGCGGATGACTGAAAGGTCCACCGCGCGTTTACGAGAGAAAGGTTTATTTGCGAAGACGATTTCAATCAAAGTGCGCTTTGCAGATTTCTCAACCATCAATCGTTCGAAGACTTTGCCGCTTCCAATTGATAGCACCCACGAAGTTTATGAAGTTGTTAAGTCGTTATATCTGGCGCTAAAGATTGAACGGGCGCGGTTGCGTTTAGTAGGAGTCTCACTTGAGAACCTGCAGGAAGATTCACCCGAACAACTCGTCCTCGGGGCGCGCGAAAAGGGGTGGCGAGAAGCCGAAAGTGCGATTGATCAAGCAAAAGCGCGCTTTGGCCGCGGCAGTGTTCGCCCAGGGCGCTTAATAAAGCCAGGGGACCAGTCAGATTCTCAGGAAGATTAAGGATCAACTAGCCCTCGGCGCAAAGATGTTCTATTGTGGGGATATGGCACTATCTGATCGCGAACAACGCCTACTTGCTGAGATGGAAGAGGCGTTATCTGCTGATGACCCACGCCTGGTCTCTACGCTAAACGGTTCCACTTCACGATTTAGCGCATCTATTGGAATCGCCATCGCAGCCCTGCTTGGCGGATTCGCCATTCTCTTCGCCGGTCTCGTCGCTCAGCTGACCTTGGTTGGCGTAGGTGGCTTCCTGGTTGCCCTCGTTGGCGTGATTCTGCTTATAAACGGCGTTACTAGCCGCGCAGCTAACTCAGCCAGGGCTGGAGGTTCGCCAAAGCGAGCTCGCCGTTCCTTTACTCAAGGCTTCACCAAGGGGATGGAAGATCGCTGGGATCAGCGCAATAACGGCTAAAGCCACCTCGTAAACCTTGCCCTCGCCGCTGGCGGGGGCTTTTTTCATGCCTAAACACCGCCGCAACGGCGTGGGGAGGGGTGGGGCAGCTATGGGAGAAAAGTGGCGAAGGGTGGTTGAAAAAGGAGGAAAGTGGAGTAAAGTGGGGGATTAAGCGGTATTTCCCGCTTACGAGTCCTCGGGGAAGGGGGCTAAGAAAATGTTTCTCGGCACCCACGAGCCACGCCTTGATGAAAAGGGCCGCCTCATACTTCCTGCAAAATTTCGCGAAGAGCTCTCTGCAGGTTTGGTTATTACTAAAGGACAAGAGCGTTGTTTATACGTTTTTCCATCATCTGAATTTGCAACGATCACCGAAACCCTGCGCCAAGCACCGGTTACATCAAAGAATGCACGCGATTACATGCGCGTGATGTTTGCTGGCGCGCACGATGAAATTCCTGATCGTCAAGGTCGCGTAACTATTCCTGCCGGACTTCGTACGTATGCCGGACTTGAAAAAGATTGCGTAGTAATCGGTGCAAATACCCGCGTTGAAATTTGGGATAACGCTGCTTGGAATTCATATCTATCAGATCGTGAAAAAGGTTTTGCTGAAGTTTCAGAGGAGATCTTTCCAGGTCTCTTTTAGTTAGAAGTAAAACAACTTAATAAAAAATTTAATAGCGCTCTCATTTGTGGCCACCGCCGACCAAAAGCCGGCAGTGACACCCCTTCCCCGGTGTCACTTTCGTTAGATCCGTCGGCCGGCGGTGACCAGAGATGAGAGATGAATCAAATTAAAGAGTCAACAAGTTATAGAAAAGGGGGAGTGGATGAACGATGCAAGTACGCAACACATATCTGTAATGCTTGATCGCTGCATTGAATTACTCTCCCCAACAATTTTGTTAAATGAAAAGCCAGTGATCGTTGACTGCACTCTTGGGTTAGGCGGACACACTGAAGCCCTTCTTGAGAAATTCCCAACCCTTACCGTAATTGGAATAGATCGTGATCAGATTGCTCTGGAACGCGCTGGTGCACGACTTGCTCGTTTCGGTGATCGCTTCAAAAGCGCACATGCGATCTTCGACCAAATTGGTGAAGTAGTTGCTGCACAGGGAATTAGCCAAGTAAACGGCGTCCTATTTGATCTTGGCGTATCTTCAATTCAACTCGATGAAGTTGAACGTGGCTTTTCTTATTCTCAAGATGCACCTCTTGATATGCGAATGGATCGCAGCCGTGGAATCACTGCATCAGAGATCGTAAACACCTATGCACCGGGTGCGCTGGTAAAGATTTTACGTACATTTGGCGAAGAAAAATTCGCTACACGCATTGTAGAAAACATCGTTAAAGCCCGCGCCAAAGCCCCACTTAACTCAACTCAAGAGTTAGCGACATTGGTTAAGGAGAGCATTCCTGCTGCTACGCGCCGCACTGGTGGAAATCCGGCGAAGCGCACTTTCCAGGCCTTACGTATTGAAGCCAACGATGAATTGGGAGCTATTTCGCGCGCGCTGCCAGTTGCTTTGGATTTATTAACTATTGGCGGACGCGTAGTGGTTCTCTCTTTCCAGTCGCTAGAAGATCGAATTGTTAAAGAAATCTTTGTTGAAAGATCAACTTCCAAGACTCCACGAAATTTGCCAGTGGAACTTCCAGAATTCGCTGCGAAATTTGCCCTTGTTTCAAAATCGGGAGAAACCCCAACAGAAGAAGAACTGGCACGCAATCCACGCTCGGCTTCAGTGCGCCTACGTGCAATTGAAAAGGTGGCGGCATAAATGGCGCTCCTAAACTCGACTGCGATTAAAGCCCCTCGTCAAAAGCTGACCGAAAAATCGGTGGGGGTATTTCTCAAATTAGTTCCAAGTGTTTCTGAAGGCACACAAGCAACTCATCGTTTCTTTGCAACTTTCTTATCGGCCGTAGCAGGTATTGGGCTGTTAATTCTTCTCGCAGTGAATATTCTCTTGGCTCAGGATGCCTTTACGCTTTCTGAGCTAAAGGCTGAAGCAAAAGTTGTAGCGGATCAACGTGAAGCTATTAATCGCCAGATTGCATCTGCTTCTTCTCCCGAGGCGCTTGCAGCAAAGGCGCAAGCGTTAGGAATGCGCCCTTCAAATTCACCAGTATTTCTCAATTTGGATGAAATAGCGCACGCGGTTGCAAAGGGAGATGTTAAAAATGGGTAATCTAAATCTCTCTGCCTCGCGGATCCGCATACTTATTGTCTTTATCTTTATCTTCTTCCTTCTCTTTGCTGCACGACTAATTCAGATACAGGCGATACAAGCCAGTGACTATCGCAGCAAGGCTGCAAACGAGATGGAAACGACTCGTGGAATCCCGGCAGCACGCGGCGAAATTACTGATATCAATGGGGTCGCCTTTGCGCGAAGCGTCTCTGCCATCAATATTGTCGTTGATCAAACCTTGATCACGGATGCAGCGCAGACTGCCAATTTTTCTGCACCATTTCTTGGAATGAGCGTTGCTGAAGTTCAGGGCGCAATCACTGGAACTAAACGTTATGCGGTGGTTATGCGGAACGCTAAGCCGGCGATTTGGCGCGAATTAAGCGCCGCAATTGATACTTACAACGCCGGGTTAGAAAAAGAGAAATTCGATAAACGAATTGTTGGCTTCTTTTCGGAAAGAAATTACATCCGCGAATATCCTTCTGGCTCTCTAGTCTCTTCACTTGTTGGTTTTGTTCGTCAAGATGGAATCGGCGCAACTGGAATTGAATCAAGTATGAACTCCATCATTACTGGAACTGACGGCAGATACTCATATGCTCGTGGTCTTGGCGCTGAAATTCCAGGATCTCAAAACGAGATAATTGCAGCGAAAAAAGGCACAACAGTTCGACTTACTATCGATCGTGATGTGCAATGGGTTGCCGCAAATGCGATTCAAGCAGCGGTAAGTAAGGCTCGTGCCCAAAGTGGCACCGTAATCGTTATGGATCCTAAAACGGGACATATTTTGGCGCACGCAACTGCACCCACTTTTGACCCAAATAACACTAAGAAAGTTTCAGCGGCGTTGATGCGTAATCCATCGGTGCAAGACGTTTATGAACCCGGTTCAACCGGAAAAGTTATGACGCTGGCTGCAGCGCTTGAAGAGAAGAAGATTACGCCAGAAACTGTTTTAAAAGTTCCGTACTCACTAAAGCGCGCTGGAGAAACTTTTTCTGATCATGATCGCCATCCAGTGCAGTATTTAACGACTTCTGGAATCTTGGCAGTTTCGTCAAATACAGGAACTATAAAAATTGGCGAGATGCTTTCTAATGACACTTTGTATGGCTACTTATCTAAATTTGGAATGGGAAAATCAACAGGTTCAGGTTTACCTGGTGAGTCAGGAGGAATTCTCCACCCAGTCAGTGATTGGTCAGGAACCACTGCGCCAACAGTGGCTTTTGGTCAGGGGTATTCAGTAACGGCGATGCAAGCCACAAGCATGTTTGCCACGATTGCTAACGACGGTGTTCGCGTTTCCCCAACAGTTATCGCTGGCACAACAGATGAATTAGGCAGGTATACAGCATCTGTTCCTCGCACAAATGAGCGAGTGATCAGCATAGAAACTGCAAAGCAATTACGGATAATGATGGAGTCAGTTGTTTCGGGACAGGGTACTGCGCCAAGTGCGGCGATACCTGGCTATCGCGTGGCTGGCAAGACGGGTACTGCAAACCGTTACAACACAAACTGTGGCTGCTATAGCGGATACACAGCATCATTTATCGGATTTGCACCAGCAGATAACCCAAGGTTTGTAATCAGCGTAACCATTCAAGATCCAAAAGGCGCACATTACGGTGGGTCACTTGCTGGCCCAGTCTTCAAAAAAGTAATGACATTCGTTCTGCAATCCGAACATGTTCCACCGACAGGAACAAAAGTTTCAACTGTAGCGCTTACACAAAAGGAATTACTCAAGAAACAAAGCCAAATCACTAAGGCAAAGGTTTCACAAGCGAGTGCAAAGACGCGATGATGAGACCGTTTAATTCTCCTGCGGTTACGCTCGCGAAAATTGTGGATTCTTTTAATGCACAGGTCTCCATAAGTGAAAGCAAACTAAGCGAAATCATCATTTGCGGAGCTACGCACAATGACCGCGAAGTAATGCCAGGGGACTTGTTTATGGCAATTCCTGGCGCTAACCGCCACGGGGCTGAATTTTCCGAGAGTGCGAAGGCGCGAGGAGCCGTTGCTGTACTAACTGATCCAGCAGGAGCAAAGCTCATTAATGACATTCCCGTAATAGTGGTAGATAACCCGCGATTGATTGCCGGTCGAGTTTCTGCCCTGCTGTATAGCGAACCCATGCGAGATTTGAATTGCATTGCAATTACTGGAACAAATGGGAAAACCACCGTAACCACTTTGCTACACCAGATTTTTAGCGAAGCTCATCGTGAATGTGGACTAGTTGGAACTGTCGAAACACGAATTGGCCACGAAGTAATTGTCAGCGAACGCACGACTCCAGAGGCGACTCATTTGCAAGCTCTGGCAGCGGTAATGAGAGAGCGCCACATGCGACATTTAGTTATTGAAGCGTCAAGCCATGCGCTGCAACTGAACCGATTAGAAGGCGCTCATTTCACTATCGCAGGTTTCACGAATTTAACTCAAGATCATTTGGATTTTCACGGAGATATGGAGAGCTACTTTGCAGCAAAGGTAAAGCTCTTCAACTTTGCAATGGCAGATTTGGCGTGCATAAACATCGACGATCCATATGGTGAAAGGCTTGCCGCAAATACCGAACTCCCAGTTGTGTCCATTTCGCGTTTTAATCCAAAGTCAATTTGGCACTTCACACAGATTGATTCAGAAGCGAAACTTGTTCAGTTGAAGATTCGTGGATCAGGTGGAATTTTGATAGAGACTTCGACAACTCTGCGGGGCGGCTACAACTTTGATAATTTATTAATGGCGATTGCTATTGCTGTTGAATCCGGAGTGGATCCAATTGATATTGCAGCAATCGTCCCAAAGATATCCGGAGCGGCAGGAAGGTTCGAAGAGGTTTCGGTTGGGCAAGATTTCAACGCATTTGTTGACTATGCGCATACCCCTGACGCAGTTTCGAATTTTCTCAAATCTATTCAAGAATTTACATCCGGAAAAGTGATAGCCGTGCTGGGTTGCGGGGGAGATCGTGACGCAAGCAAGCGGCCATTGATGGGAAAGGCTCTCACTGAAAACGCTGATATCGCAATTTTTACGAGCGATAATCCACGTTCAGAAGATCCCTCAGAGATTCTGCGCCAGATGGTTGGTGGGATAAGCGTGGTAAATCAATCACAAGTTATTGACGATCGTGCGAGTGCAATTGCTTATGCAGTTTCAGTTGCAGAACCTGGCGATACCGTCGCAATCCTTGGTAAGGGTCACGAACTTGGACAAGAGATCAAAGGAAAAGTATTTGATTTTGATGATCGGCTAGTTCTTGCACAGGCAATTGAGGCTAAGCAATGATCGCGCTAACAGCATCTGAAATCGCCCGTATTGTTGCCGGCGAACTCAAAGGTTCAGATGTCACTGTAACTGCAGCACCAGTGTTTAACTCCGCTCAGGCAACCCCAGGATCGCTTTTCTTGGCACTTAAAGGCGAAAAGACTGATGGGCACGAGTATGTCACTGATGCATTTTCGAGAGGTGCCGTACTGGCCTTGGTCACCGCAGCGACGGCCGAACGGTGCATTGTTGTACCGGATGTACTCAATGCGCTAAATAAACTGGCAGCGCATGTTCGAAAGCAACTTAAGAATTTACAAGTGATTGCTTTAACAGGATCGCAAGGAAAAACAACGACTAAAGACTTATTGCAGCACATCTTAGAAAATCTTGGCAGTACAGTTGCGCCAACTGGAAATTTCAATAATGAACTCGGAACACCAATCACGCTTTTGCAATGCGATGAAGATACAAAGTTCTGCATCTTAGAGATGGGCGCTCGTCATATTGGAGATATCGCCCTACTTTGTGAAATGGCTAAACCAAATATCGGTATGGTTTTACGAGTCGGCAGTGCGCACATTGGAGAGTTTGGATCAGCTGAAGGTGTTGCAAAGGCGAAGTCTGAGATGATTTCCTCTCTCGATCCTGGAGCGATTGCAATTCTTGGGCAATATGACTCCTTTACTCCTCAGATGAGCTCGCTTCACCAGGGAAAGATAATTTCCTTTGGCGAAACCACATCAGCAGATGTTCGTGCAACCGACATCGAAATCCGCGAAGGACGCCCACATTTTGATTTAGTAACTAGCGCTGGGCGTGCCGCAGTCGGATTGCGAATTGTAGGCGTGCATCAAGTAGCAAACGCTCTTGCCGCTGCCGCTGCTGCATCGGCACTCGGTGCATCTATCGATCAGATTGCAGTATCTCTTTCCACAGCTGATATCCGTAGTAAGTGGCGGATGGAGATTGAAGAAATCCGCAACATCGTACTGATAAATGATTCTTATAACTCCAGCCCAGAATCTGTCGAAGCGGCGCTACGCACTTTGGTGCTCTTTGCACAAGAACGTGGCGGTCAATCGTGGGCTTTTCTCGGAAAGATGCACGAACTCGGCGAGTCCTCAGCAGGTCGTCACGCAGATATTGGCACCCTTACCTCAGAGTTAGGGATAGATCATTTGGTCTGCATTGGCGCTCCGGAGTATTCCTCAAAGATTTCTGGCAGCACTGCGACTGAGATACATCTCTTTGATGCGAAGGTGGATGCTGTGCAATTGGTGCACGAGATGAGTGCAGGAGACGTTGTTCTGGTTAAAGCTTCGCGTGCCGAAAAGTTTGAGGATCTTGCGCAAGCGATCTCAATGAAGATATCGGCATTAATAGCAAGCCCAGAAACTAGTGAAGAAGGGGAGCGTTAAAGCAAAGTGAGAGAAATATTAATCTCTGGTGCACTTGCGCTCTTTATTTCGCTATTTGGTACTCCCATTTTGATTAGATTCCTTGCCCGACGTGGCTATGGACAAATAATTCGTGACGATGGTCCTTCATCGCATCACACCAAACGTGGCACCCCAACAATGGGTGGACTAATAATTATTTTTGCGGCAGCAACTGGCTACTTCATTGCACACGCAATATCTCAGAATGCAGTAAGTACATCAGCACTTCTCGTCCTTGGATTGATGGCATCACTTGGTTTCGTGGGTTTCTTGGATGACTGGCTGAAAGTTTCACGCCAAAAGTCGCTGGGTTTAAATGCAAAGCAAAAGATTCTTGGACAAGTTTTATTTGCGGCAATTTTCGCTTATCTCGGAATCCGTTTCCCAGATGGTGATGGCTTAACCCCTATCTCTCTTAACCTCTCCACTGTTCGCGATACATCTCTCCAGCTCGGCGTAGTACTTGTAATCATCTGGGTAGTTCTGATGGTGACGGCAACCAGTAATGGTGTAAATCTCACTGATGGTTTGGATGGACTTGCCACAGGTGCGGCGGTTATGACATTTATTGCCTACATCTTGATCGGTGTTTGGCAGTTCGGACAAAGTTGCGCAATATCTCCTGGAGATAACTGTTATTTAGTGCGTGATCCACTTGACCTTGCCGTCTTATCGGCTGCTTTAGCTGGCGCATGTGCAGGATTCCTTTGGTGGAATGCTTCACCTGCCAAAATCTTTATGGGAGATACTGGATCCTTGGCCCTGGGCGGCGCGCTTGCTGGTATTGCGACATCACTTCGCATTGAGTTATTGCTTATTCCTCTCGGAGGACTCTTTGTGATAATCAGCGCATCAGTAATTTTACAAGTGGCTTACTTTAAGTTAACTGGCGGAAAACGCATTTTTAAAATGGCACCGTTGCAACATCATTTTGAGCTGCTGGGCTGGGGTGAAGTGACTATCGTCCTGCGCTTCTGGATCATCGCAGGTCTTTGCGTGGCGCTAGGACTGGGCCTGTTTTACGCTCAATGGGTTACGCAGTAGTTAGGCGCGCTTGCGATGGCCATTACTTTCTCAGATAAGAAAATTCTTATCCTCGGCGCGGGCGTGACTGGTTTAGCTGTCGCTCGCTCAATTTCAAAAAGGGGCGCACAAGTATCGCTGGCTGATGACTTAGTCACTGAAGTCGAAGGCTTTAGCGTTGCAAATACCGTTTCATATAGCGCTGTAAATTTTGATGCATTAGTTATCTCTCCGGGTTGGAAATCTGATCACAACCTAATTCTTGAGGCGCAGAAATCTGGCGTGGAGCTTTGGAATGAGGTAGATCTGGCGTGGAGATTACGCGCCGAATTGGTGCCTAACCAACGATGGATTGCCCTCACTGGGACTAATGGAAAGACAACAACGGTCGAGATGGCGGCAGCGATGCTCCGCGAAGGTGGTGTTTCAGCAATCGCCTGCGGAAACGTTGGCACAACAGTCATCGAAAGTGTAGAGAGTCCAGAAAAATATGAAGTTCTTGTTTTAGAACTTTCATCTTTTCAACTTCATTGGATTCGAGAAGCCACATTTGTGGCAGCATCGATATTAAATATTGCTCAAGATCATCTTGATTGGCACGGTGGTTTTAACCAGTATGCCGACGCAAAGATGGCAATTTTAGATCGTGCCAGCACTGGAGTATTTAATGGCGATGATCCTGAAGTGGTTTCAAGATCTACGCATTGGCAGGGGAAGAAAGTGTTCTTCTCGCTAGACACCCCCGGCCCTGGTGAGATTGGTGTAGTTGAGGAACTATTGGTTGATCGCGCTTTCGTTCGTGATCCGCAGGAGGCGGAGATGATCGCAGAGGTCGTAGATGTCATCCCAACCGTTCCACATAACGTTGCTAACGCTTTGGCGGCGGCCGGTCTTGCCCGCGCAATCGGAATATCACACGAGTCGATTCGCCTGGCGTTACAGAAGTTTAAACTTGGCCAACATCGGATTGAAATAGTTTTTTCAAGCAATGAAGTTGATTGGATTAATGACTCTAAAGCCACTAATCCTCACGCCGCAGCTGCCTCACTAATGTCGACGCTTTCGGCAATCTGGATTGCAGGGGGTTTGGCAAAAGGTGCAGATATGGCTGAATTAATCAAACGGTGCAAATCTCGGATTAAAGTCGCGATCTTAATTGGAGTCGATCGCGAATTAATTGCCAAGGAACTGCGTGAGAACGCGCCAGATGTAGAGATTGTTTTTATTGATGCTCCAAATTCCTATGTAAAAGGCGGGACGGACAATTCTCTGATGGAAGCTGTTGTTGTCGCGGCCAAAGCACGTGCGGTTGCAGGCGACACGGTATTGCTAGCACCCGCATGTGCATCAATGGATCAATTCCTTTCGTATGCCGATCGTGGCGATAGATTCACCAAAGCAGTATTAACGGAGAACTCATGAGCTCATCCAGCCAGAAATTTCTAGCAAAACCAGTAAACAATTTTTACATCCTGGCCGTTAGCGCACTCTCGCTATCAATTATCGGGCTGATAATGGTCTTCTCTGCCTCATCCATTCACGCACTCGATACAAGGGGTAATGCAGTTGCAATTGTTCTTCGCCAGTTAACATTCTTCGTGATATCAATTCCGTTAGCGATTTATCTCTCGCAACGAAGCTTGAACCAGTGGCGTTTACTTGCCCGTTTTAGCCTATTAATAGCGATAGTAATTCTCTTGATTCTCCAGATTCCGGGAGTGGGAAAAACTGTAAAGGGAAATACAAACTGGATCGCACTGCCCTTTGTTGATATCCAACCGAGTGAGCTAGCAAAATTCCTACTAATTCTTTGGGCAAGTTACATGCTGGCTAACCAAGAGCGCAGTGGGAAAACGCGCGTAAATGTCTTTCTCTTGATCGGCCCCGGCTTTGGGCTCGTAATGTTGCTAGTACTTCTCGGTCGTGACCTTGGTACAGCGTGCGTAATTGCAGCAATTCTCGGCGGTTTACTTTTCGTCTCAGGAATTGAATTAAGGGTTCTCGGTTCCTTGATTGCAGTAGGAGCGATTGCTCTTGCGGTTCTAATTGCGACAGCGGGATATCGCGTAGCCCGTTTCTTAGTTGTGCTTGATCCATTTGCAGTTGAGGATTATAAAAATGCCGGATGGCAACCTGCTCACAGCTTATTAGGACTAGCTAGTGGTGGAATATTTGGAGTGGGTCTGGGTGGAAGTCGACAAAAGTGGGGCAATCTCGCTGAGGCTCATACTGATTTTATTTTCGCTGTAATTGGCGAAGAACTGGGATTGCTTGGAACGTTGGTTGTACTGGCATTACTCGCCGCCCTGATTTTCTCAATCTTCAAAATTTCGCTCCGCTGCGTGGATCCTATGTCGCGATATGTCGGTGCAGGAATTGGGAGTTGGATCGCAATTCAAACTATTCTTAACATTGGTTCTGCCACTAGCGTTTTGCCAGTTGTTGGCGTGACCCTTCCCTTTGTTTCTTATGGTGGCTCGGCGCTGATCTCGCTCTATATCGGCTTGGGCTACGTATTCGGTAGCGCTCTGCGCGATCCAGAAGTAAAAGTTGAACTACAAAAGGCTATTGAACGGCGTAGATTACGCACATCATGAAAATCATTTTTGCAGGTGGTGGTACGGCAGGACATGTTGAACCCGCCCTTGCAATCGCTCGTTTATGGCGTGAGCGAAACCCGCAAGATTCACTAATTTTTTTGGGTACCGCTAAGGGGCTTGAGAATCAATTGGTCCCGGCAGCCAACTTTGATTTAAAACATATTCCCAAAGTGATTATGCCACGAAGAATTTCCCTATCAGTGATAAGCGCCCCATTCGCTTTCTCTAAGGCTTTCTTTGCGGCGCGCAAAATCATTAAGGGCGCAGACTTGCTAATTGGATTCGGTGGGTATGTTTCCGCACCTGCCTACCTTGCGGCAAAGTCTTTAGGTATTCCATTTGTTGTGCACGAAGCAAATGCCAAACCTGGATTTGCCAATCGTTTAGGCGCACGCCTTTCTCCCAATGTTGCAGTAGCGCAAGCGGTGTCAGGCGGCGCGCTGAGCAACGCTCTGATAACAGGAATTCCACTACGGTCGGATGTGGCAAATGCGCTAACCAATAGCGCAGGCGATTGGGAAAAGGCTCGTGCAAATGCAAAATCAAGTCTTGGTTTTTCTCCTACTGAGCCGCTAGTTTTCGCCTTCTTTGGCTCGCAGGGATCCGTTGCTCTCAATTCAGTCATTGAAAAATCACTCCCGTCATTGCTCGCTAATGGTGGACAACTTTTACACGCAGTAGGCAAGTTAAATCCACTACCCAAGTCTCAAGAGCGATATAAATCGAATACTTATATAGAAGATATGGCGACGGCTTACTTGGCAGCAGATCTAATCATCAGCCGCAGTGGTGCAATTTCCTGCTCTGAAATAAATGCTTTGGGGCGGTATGCACTTTTCATTCCATTGCCCATCGGAAATGGTGAACAACGCTTTAATGCTAACCACGTTATCTCTCAAGGGCGCGGTGAAGTAATTGATCAAGCACTGTTTTCGCAATCTTGGATCAGTAGCAATTTGCGCCGCCTCTTGGCTAAGTCTGTAGATTCACCACTTGCTGGTTCAAATACAGATCAAGATGCGAGTGAGAAGATTGTTAACTTGATGGAGTATGCCTTGACCGGAGAGCGCGACTGATGACTCTCCAATTAACTGAGTGGCAAGGCAAGCGTCTTCATTTTGTAGGCATTGGTGGCGCGGGTATGAGCGGACTTGCTCGCATTGCACTGTCCCACGGAATATCAGTATCTGGCTCTGATGCGAAAGATTCGACGGTGCTTAGCGCACTTGGCGCCCTCGGTGCAGAAGTTCACGCCGCACACCTTGCACAGCAAGTAGATGGCGCCGATTTTGTTATCTACTCAACCGCAATTAACCAAAATAATGTTGAAATCGTACGGGCCCGAGAATTGAATTTACCAATCCTGACGCGCGCAGAAGCGTTAGCGACCTTGATGACTGATTCGCGAAGTATCGCGGTTGCCGGAACACACGGAAAGACGACCACTTCATCGATGCTCACCGTCGCATTACAGGCGTGTGGATTGGATCCATCTTTTGCAATTGGGGGCACCTTAACTTCTTCCGGGTCAAACGCACATCGCGGAACAGGAGATCTCTTTGTCGCCGAGGCAGATGAATCCGATGGCTCGTTTATTGAATATCGACCCTCTGCCGCGATTGTCACCAATGTCGAACACGATCACGTTGATTACTTTGCTACTGAAGCGGATGTAACGCAGGCCTTTGCATATTTCGCCGCGACCATCAGCAAAGGCGGATATCTCGTTTATTGCGCAGACGATGCAGGATCGGCACACCTGGCCAGTTCTGTAAGTGGCTTAAACCTAATTTCTTATGGAACAAGCGTCGGAGCAGATCTATTTATTGATTCCATTAATTTGCTACCAATGGGATCTACCGCACGAGTGCTTTGGAAGGGTCGCGCCATCGGCACAATGTCATTGCAAGTTCCCGGCCAACACAATATTTTAAATGCCGGTGCAGCTCTTGCTATGGGGCTGGCACTTGGCGCACCTGCTGCCGAAATGTTAACTGGGCTAGCGAGTTTCCACGGTACAGGGAGACGTTTTGAGTTGAAAGCGACAGTTCACGGTATCCGAATTATCGACGATTATGGTCACCACCCAACTGAAGTTCAGGTGACTTTAACTGCAGCTAAAAGATATGCCGGAGATGGACGAGTACTAGTCATATTTCAACCACATCGCTACTCTCGAACAAAAGCATTTATGAGCGAATTTGCCAAATCACTTGGCATTGCGGATGAAGTCGTTCTACTTGAAGTTTATGCCGCCAGCGAGACTCCGATTCCTGGGATCACTTCCGAATCAATTGTTGAAGAGATGACTAATGGCCATTTCATTCCTAACTTTCTAGAGGCATCTGAATGGATTATTGCCCAAGCCAAACCGGGGGATGTAATTGTCACATTGGGCGCAGGCGATGTTAATTCTCTGGCTCCGATAATTAGCGATGGCTTGGCGCGGCGATTTAGCTAATGAAATTTGCAGCGCGCTTGAAACCGTCTAAGGCAGTTTTAGCGATAACTACAACGTTACTTATTTTTGGTGCCGGTTCTTACCTACTCGGCTGGTCCTCATTGCTGACTGTCAAGCAAATCGAAATCACCGGAGCGCCCACAGTGAAATCAGAGAGAGAGATCGCAAAGAGTTTAGATCTTTCTATTGGTGATAAATTAGCTCGGGTTGATTCAAGAGCACTTGCAAATAGGTTGAACGCTATTGATTGGATTGAGTCAGCAGATATTTCGCGTAACTGGCTTGACGGCAAAGTAGCCGTAAATTTGCAAGTAAGAACGCCAGTAGCCCTCTATACCGAACTAGGTAAACCTCAAGTGGCACTTGATGCTTCGGGGATATCTTTTCAATTGCCCGGCCAGATACCAGATGGACTTCCAAGGGTAAGTTCATCATCAGTTGCAAGTGGATTAATTGCAATCGAAGTCTTTACGCAAATGCCTAAAGAATTTAGCGCTGGAATCGACCGACTTGCCGCAGTAAGTCCCACCAACATAGTTATAAACGGCAAGTTCAATGGCCGCAAGTTACAGATTGTTTGGGGAGATAGTGAGGACACTTCACTTAAGTTGAAAGTGATTAACGCTCTTTTGGATAGACCAGAAAACAAATCAATACGACTAATTGATGTCACCGCACCGCATGCACCGATCGTTAAGTGATCGTTAAGTGATCCATAAAGAAATAAAATAGTTTGAGTCGGTCTTTGCTTTCGCACGCATAACGCCTTACGTTCACCTTCATCAAAGAGCGTAGAAATGTAATTCTCAAGTTGAGGTTTACAGTTCTAAAGGAGGAACTTGTGGCTGCACCACAGAATTATTTAGCTGTCATCAAAGTAGTTGGAATTGGTGGCGGTGGAGTTAACGCAATCAATCGCATGATTGATGTTGGATTAAAAGGCGTTGAGTTCATTGCGATAAATACTGATGCACAACATCTTTTGATGAGCGATGCCGATGTTAAATTAGATATTGGTCGTGCATCTACTAAGGGTCTCGGTGCTGGTGCTGCTCCTGAAAAAGGAAGACAAGCCGCAATTGATCACACAGAAGATATTGAAGAAATTTTACGCGGCGCAGATATGGTCTTCGTTACCGCAGGCGAAGGTGGCGGTACTGGTACAGGTGGCGCACCAATCGTTGCAAAAATTGCCCGCGATCTTGGCGCACTAACAATTGGTGTAGTAACGCGTCCATTTTCTTTTGAAGGAAAAATACGTTCGTCGCAAGCAGATGAAGGTATCGAACTCTTGCGCGCTGAAGTGGATACCTTAATTGTTATTCCTAACGATCGCTTACTTGCGATTTCGGATCGAAACATAACTGCCGTTGATGCATTTAAAACTGCGGATCAAGTCTTGCTGTCAGGAGTACAAGGAATTACCGAGATAATTACTCAGCCTGGTCTTATCAACTTAGACTTCGCAGATGTTAAAACAGTTATGACTGACGCAGGGTCTGCGCTGATGGGAATCGGTTCAGCTCGCGGAGAAAATCGCGCAACTCGCGCTGCCGAGCTAGCAATCTCAAGTCCACTTCTTGAAGCATCAATTGATGGCGCAATGGGAGTCCTTCTCTCAGTCGCTGGTGGATCTGATCTCGGTTTATTCGAAATCAACGAAGCGTGCGAACTTGTACAAGCGGCCGCTCATCCAAATGCTCGCATTATCTTTGGAACAACCATCGATGACGCCCTTGGAGATGAAGTTCGCGTAACTGTGATCGCTGCCGGCTTTGATGGGGGACAGCCAAAGAAGGTTTCAATGCCAGTAATTGACGCCTCGGCTATATCTGGAATCGCAGATCCGATTCCATCTAATGATCCAATATCAGTTGCACTCGATCTTGATAGCACTTCACCTCGTAAGCGAGTTACATTCGAAGATCTCGTCGCTGAAGATGAGATCGACGTTCCTGATTTTATGAAGTAATAGCAGCCCACTCCATCTGCGAGTGATTATCTAATGCCTGTTACATTCACAAACCGCCATGGAGGTGTTAGCCAAGGGGTTTACTCCTCGCTAAATTTAGGCGATCACGTTGGCGACGATGCAGCTGATGTCTTGCGCAACCGTGAAGTTGTTTCCGCGATACACGGCCCAGTGCAGTTTATGAGCCAAGTTCATGGAAATCGGATCGCCATCATTGAAGAGATTACCGATGAAGCACCAACTGCAGATGCTCTTGTTACTGGGATTCCAGGGATCACTTTGGCGGTGATGGTTGCAGATTGCATTCCACTTTTATTGACTTCAAAAGAAGCGGTTGCCGCAGTCCACGTGGGAAGACGTGGACTCGTAAATAGCGTTGCAAGTAAAACAATTGAATTAATGCGCGAAATGGGTGCGCAAGATATTTCAGCGACAATCGGTCCTGCTATTTGCGGGAAATGTTATGAAGTCTCTGCCGAAATTCATCAAGAGGTGGTTTCAAATTTTCCAAGTGCTGACTCTCGAACCAATTCAGGCTCGCTAGCACTGGATTTACCTAAAGCGCTTTTTACCGTTCTGCACGGCGCCGGAATTGCAGTAGATGCCAGCCATAGTGTGTGCACAGTAGAAGATGCCGATTTATTCTCCTATCGCCGCGATGGTGTAACGGGGCGACAAGCTGGGCTAGTGCGATTATGACAAGTTTGCGTGCAGAATTAATCGCTGAATCTTTAAATCAAGTGAAAGAGAAGATCACAAATGCAGCCCTGGGTGCCAGTCGAAGGGTTGACGAGTTAACTTTGATCGTCGTAACCAAGACATATCCGGCCAGTGATGTTGAAATCTTGCACAATTTGGGTGAACGCAACTTTGGCGAGAATCGAAGCGAAGAAGGTGCTGAAAAGTCTGCCCAGGTAAATGGCACTTGGCATTTCCAGGGACAAGTACAGAGCCGCAAATTGCGAGATATCGCAGGCTGGGCAACATACGTGCATTCCATTGATTCACCAGATCACGCACTAAAGCTCTCTCGAATCTGTAATGAATTGGGTAAAGATGTTTCAATCTTCTTACAACTCTCATTAGATGGTGCACCCGATCGTGGGGGAGTAATCGACACCGAAATCGAAGCCCTTGGCGAACAGGTCGCGAATCTGCCTAATATTAAATTGGCAGGGCTAATGTGTGTTCCGCCAGTCTCTTATGAGCATCAGCGTGCATTTTCAGATATCGCACAAATCCACGAGCGATTTAAAAGCAGCTTTCCGGAGGCGAAGTCGCTATCGGCTGGTATGAGTTCTGATTTTGAAGTCGCGATCGCTCATGGCGCGACACATCTGCGGATAGGTAGCCAAATCCTCGGTTCACGCGCTCATCACCCCTAACCTTTACCTATGTCAGCACTCAATAAAATGATGGGATATCTCGGTCTCGTAGATACCGATGAAGAAGCCCAAGGCGAAGCAACAACAGCCCGCGCAGAACGTCCAACTCGCGAAGTGGCACGACCAATTCGTGATCGCGCCGGAGTAACGGTCGTGGGATCAACAATTGCAGTGGCCCCCTCAACACAACCAGAAGCGAATTATCACATCATCACATTGCAGCCTCGCTCTTACAGCGAAGCGCGCAAAATGGGCGAGCACTACCGTGAAGGAAATCCTGTAATCATCAATCTCGACGACATGGAAGAGTCAGAGCGTAAGCGCTTGGTCGACTTTGCAAGTGGATTAGTTTTTGGATTACACGGTCGTATCGAGCGCGTTAGCCATAAGGTATTTCTTCTCTCACCTGCAAATGTAAATGTGAGCAGCGAAGATAAGACTGCGGCAGCGCAGGCTAGTTTCTTTAACCAGTCATAACTCAAAGCGAATTAGTTAATTCCCTATGATCACTAACCTATTACTAACCGCGCTTGACCTCTTTAGATATGCGCTGTTTATCCGCCTGATAATTGACTATGCGCGAATTTTTGCCCGTAATTGGCGTCCAAATTCATTCTTAATTACATTCTTCGAATTTATATACGCGATTACTGATCCACCAATGAAATTTGTAGGACGATTTGTACCACCACTGCGTATAGGTGGAGTCTCTCTAGATCTATCTTTTATAGTTCTATTGATTGCAATAAGTCTGCTAAAAGGCATTATCGTCGTCGTGCTTTAAGCCCCCGAAACGATTTAAGCTTTAACTAAAACTGCGCTTATCTGCAAATCATTATCGCCGGCGGGCAGACTCTGATCGTGCGTAAATTCGAGAGCGAGCACTTCATCACTGATGTGCGATGCTGATTGGCTAATAGCAGCAACAACTGCAGCATCAGCGTTCCAGCGGACTTTAATGCGATCAGATATTTCAAAGCCATCACCTTTACGGCGCTCTTGAATATAGCGAATTACCTCGCGGACATTGCCCGCATCAATAAGTGTTTGGCTAAGGGCTAGGTCGAGCGCTACAGATTCGCCCTCATGGCTAGCAACCATCCAGCCGCTCTTTGGCACTTCGGTAACCACCAAGTCACCAAGTTCGATCTCCCAAGTTGCAACCTTGGTTGAGGCGCTCGTGCGCAGTGTTTTAACGAGCGTTGTTGCATCAAGAGCGCCAATCGCCTTGGAAATCTCTTGCACATCTTTGCCGTACTTGGCACCGAGTGATTTAAAGTTTGCCTTTACCGAGATATTTACGAGATCTCCATCAGCATCTGCGATATCGGCTAGGTCAATCACATTTAACTCATCGGCGATCTGCTCGCGCATATCACTTGGAAGCTTGGCCCAGCCTGGTGCTGAAATTAGCGCACGTTGCAAAGGCTGACGGATCTTGATTGCAGATTCGGCTCGAGCAGCGCGCCCGAGCTCGACAACGCGGCGAGTCATAGCAACCTGCGCATTTAGTTCGGCATTGATTAACTCTTTCGCTGCTATTGGAAAATCGGTTAAGTGAACAGAATCGGCAGCGGCAGCATCGGCTGGCTTAACAACTTCTTGCCAAACATGTTCGGTAATAAATGGAACCATTGGAGAAAGTAGTTGGGTAAGAGTTACTAAACATTCGTGTAGCGTTCCAAGCGCGGCCAGATCGCCATCCCAGAATCGGCGACGCGAGCGACGAACATACCAATTAGATAAATCATCAATAAAGCGAGCCAGCGCCTTGCCCGCAGATTGTGAATCAAATTCCTCGTATGCAAGATCGACTTCGGCGATCAACGCATTCAATTCACTGAGGATCCAGTGATCCATCATTGATCGATCTTTAACCGGCGGAATTTGCGAGATATCGAAGTTAGAAGATTGTGCATATAAAGTATGGAAAGAGATTGTGTTCCAGTAGGTAAGTAAAGTTTTGCGAACAACATCGCTTATCGCATCGTGGCCAACGCGTCGCGCAGACCAAGGCGATCCAGCTGCCAGCATGTACCAACGCACCGCATCGGCGCCGTGTTGATCCATAAGCGAGATTGGCTCAATTACATTTCCAAGATGCTTACTCATCTTGCGGCCATCTTTATCCAAAATATGGCCCAGGCAGAGCACGCTCTTATATGAAGATTTATCAAAGACCAAGGTGCCGATTGTCATCAAGGTGTAGAACCAGCCGCGGGTTTGATCGATTGCCTCGCAGATAAAGTCAGCAGGGTAGGCGGCTTTAAATTTTTCCACTGATCCCGGCTTGTGCGGATAGCCCCATTGCGCAAATGGCATTGCACCAGAGTCATACCAACAATCGATTACTTCTGGAACGCGAACCATCTCCTTATTGCACGTTGCACAAGGAAAGGTGATGTCATCTACAAAGGGACGATGCGGATCTAAGTTAGAGAGTTCTTGCCCAGCAAGAGCGCCTAGCTCTTTCAGCGAATCAACGCAGACTTCGTGCTTTTCTTCGCAACGCCAAATTGGTAGCGGAGTACCCCAGTAACGATTGCGAGAGAGCGCCCAGTCAATATTATTATTTAGCCAATCGCCATAACGTCCCGTTTTGATTGTTTCAGGGTGCCAATCAGTCTGATTATTCTCGCGAATCAACGCATCTTTAATTGATGTAGTTCGGATATACCAAGATGGTTGTGCGTAATAGATCAGGGCAGTGTGGCAGCGCCAACAATGTGGATACGGGTGCTCATATGGCTGATGCTTGTAGAGAACGCCACGTGATTTCAATTCTTTCACCAAAGTTTTATCGGCATCTTTGAAGAAGAGGCCTCCTACTAGCGGAACCTCACTCAAGAATGTCCCGTTCGGTGCGATCGGATTTACAACTGGTAATCCGTAGGCGCGGCAAACAGCGAGGTCATCTGCTCCGAAAGCAGGAGATTGATGAACCAGACCGGTTCCATCTTCAGTGGTTACGTAATTGGCAAGAACGACAAAGTGAGAGTCGGGGATATCAATTAAATCTAAGGGGCGTTTGTAGGTTACGCGCTCCAGATCTTTACCTTTGATGGTCTTGAGTATCTTTACTTTCCCAGAGAGAGCCGAGATAAGTGGCTGAGCAACGATTAATACTTCTCGATTTTCTTCTGCTTTATCTTCCAGCGTAACTTCGGCAACCACATAATCAACATCTGGGTTAACTGCGATTGCGGTATTTGAAACTAGGGTCCAAGGAGTCGTCGTCCAAACCAGTAGTGCGGCTCCGAGATCGGCTAGTTCGCCAGATGTAACCGGAAAGCGCACATAAACCGATGGATCAGTAACAGTTTCATATCCTTGAGCAAGTTCGTGATCTGAGAGCCCAGTTCCGCATCGCGGGCAATATGGAGCAACGCGGTGATCTTGAACCAGGAGACCTTTCTTCCAGATCTCTTTTAAACTCCACCAAACGCTTTCCACATATTCGGGAGCCATAGTCCAATAAGCCTGATCGAAATCGACCCAGAAGCCCATTCGGTTTGTCATGTTTGTAAATGCATCGACGTGGCGAGTTACAGAGTCACGACATTTATCGTTAAAGGCAGCGATTCCATATTTTTCAATATCGCCCTTGCCTGTAAAACCTAACTCTTTCTCAACTGCAATCTCAACTGGAAGGCCGTGACAATCCCAGCCAGCCTTGCGAGTTACATATTTGCCTTTCATCGTTTGATAACGCGGAAATACATCTTTGAAGACGCGCGCTTCGATGTGGTGAGTACCAGGCATGCCATTTGCGGTCGGTGGACCTTCATAGAAAGTCCAAGGCGCAGCGTCCTGGCGGGCAGCAGTGCTAGCTTCAAAGATTGCGTGTTCACGCCAGAAATCCAAGATCGAACGCTCCATTGCTGGGAGGTCGATTTGAGCAGGAACTGGGCGAATTGTCATAAGGGGGAGAGTCTAACGCCCGCGGGTCTTAGAGATGGTGCAGGCAATTGCGCAGTAATAAGGCAAGAAATTACTGAGGATCTGAGTGGCAAAGTTGGTCTTGGCGGTAAAAGCGCATAAGGTGCGCGGCGTGCCAGCAAAAAAGAAAGCCGTAGCCAAAAAAGCCGCTCCCAAAAAAGCGGCTAAAAAGGCAGTGAAGAAAGCCCCTGCCAAAAAGGTTGCGAAGAAAGTTGCAAAGAAAGCGCCGGCAAAGAAAGCGCCAGTAAAAAAAGCACCGGCTAAAAAAGCCCCAGTAAAGAAGGCGCCAGTAAAGAAGGCGCCAGTAAAGAAGGCGCCAGTAAAGAAGGCGCCGGTTAGACCTTTTCCTTCCAAAGTTGGAAAGACCACTCTTACCGTAGATGAGAAATCTCAGACTGTTAGCGTGGCAACAGTTGTCGCCCCAGTTGCAACACCACTAATTGAAGAGCGTCGCCTGGTAATGCCCCCACCACCGCGCCCAGTTAAGAGCGGAAAGAAAGTTGCTCCACTTAAGCCAATCAAGGCCGCCCCAACTCCAGTCACAGCTGGTGACGGGGAAGCGCCTTGGTCTGCAGCAGAGTTAAAGGCGATTCGTACTGAGATCGCCAAAGATTTAGCGCGCTTACAGAAAGAACTCGCGGTTGTTGAAGCAGAAATGAATGAGTTGATTTCGGATTCTGGTGAAGGTGCTGGAGATGATCAAGCGGATTCCGGAACTAAAACTTTCGAACGTGAACACGAAATGTCCCTAGTAATAAATGCGCGTGACATGGTTTTGCAAACAGAACGTGCGCTAGATCGCATAGACAATAAGACTTATGGTAATTGTGAAGAGTGCGGCAATGCCATCGGCAAGGCGCGCTTACAAGTTTTCCCTCGAGCAACTCTCTGCATGATTTGCAAGCAGAAGGAAGAGCGGCGCTAAAGTGCGCCTACTTTCTATACACTGGAAAAGACTTTTTACGATCGCGTGGGCGGTCTGGCTACTCGACTTTGCAACCAAGAGTTGGGCGCTGAACTCACTTGATTCTAGAAATCCCGCAAAAGTAATTGGTGAATTTCTCCAATTAACTCTCTTAAAGAACCCGGGTGCAGCATTTAGTCTGGCGCAAGGCGCGACGATTGTCTTTACTTTATTTGCAATTTTGGTTGTCGCGACAATTGCGTATTACTCCACAAAGATCACTTCTTTTGGTTGGTCAATAGTTCTTGGACTGGCCCTAGGTGGAATCCTCGGTAACCTAACCGATCGTATTTTTCGCGCTCCTGGTTTCTTTACAGGACACGTAATTGACTGGATTCAACTGCCGAATTGGCCGGTTTTCAATTTGGCGGATACCGCTATTGTGGTTGCAGCATCAATTGCAGTCATACTTTCAATTCGTAACATCTCACCGATAGGGGCTTAAATGTCACGCGAAGCGCGCACGTTGAGCGTTCCTGAAGGTGTCGCCGGCGAACGCATAGATAGCGCACTTACTCGGGTGCTTGGTCTATCACGCACCACAATTGTTCGACTCTTAGAAGATGGCGATATCCGCACCAGTGGTCGAGTGATGGCAAAATCAGAGAGAGTAACCAGCGGTCAAGTCATTGATGTTTTAATGCCAGAGCCGCTAAACCAAGATCCAATTCCATTAACACCGCTAGATGGTTTACGAGTTGTTTACGACGACGAAGATATTATCGTTGTAGATAAACCCGTTGGTTGCGCTGCTCACCCAAGCCCAGGTTGGATGGGTCCAACTGTGGTTGGCGCACTTACTGCTGCGGGTTACACAATTTCTACTTCTGGGCCAGCTGAAAGAGCGGGCATCGTCCATCGCCTCGATGTTGGCACAAGCGGATTAATGATCGTTGCCAAAACCGATCGCGCATATACAACTCTTAAGGATGCATTTCGAGATCACGCGGTCGAAAAGATTTATCACGCTTTAGTGCAAGGCCATTTGGATCCTGTTACTGGAACTATTGACGCACCAATTGATCGCCATCCCAAAGAAGATCATCGCTTTGCAGTTGTCGCCGAAGGCAAAGAGAGCATCACACATTATGAAGTTATTGAATTTTACAGATCTGTATCGCTAGTTAAGGTCGAACTAGAAACTGGTCGCACCCACCAAATCCGTGTTCACTTCTCGGCGTTAAACCACCCACTCGTTGGCGACACCACTTACGGCGCAGATCCAGTTCTTGGAAAATCTCTAAAGATGTCGCGGCCTTGGCTACATGCTTTGGAACTTCGCTTTGCCCATCCCGTAACTAGAGAAGCCTTGGTTTTTAACGCTCCCTATGCACCTGACCTTCAGGCTTGCTTGGCGTTGCTCTCCGATGCGGTTCTGCCTTAACCGATAGCCAGCCACTAACATTGAGAAACTGTGACGACCGCGAACCCAACACCTGCGATGAGTAAAAAAGACTCTTTCGTACATCTGCACGTTCATACCGAGTATTCGATGCTCGATGGTGCAGCGCGAGTTGGCGATTTAGTAGAAGAAGTAGCGCGTCAGGAAATGCCGGCGATCGCTATGACTGATCACGGAAATGTCTTTGGTGCATTTGATTTTTATAAACAAGCCACTAAGGCTGGCGTAAAACCAATTATTGGTATTGAAGCCTACGTTGCCCCCGAATCTCGCTTTGATAAGAAGCGCGTGCAATGGGCCAGTGGTGGAGATGATGATGTCTCAGGTGGCGGTGCATATACCCACATGACAATTCTCGCCGAGAATAACCATGGCTTAAAGAACTTGTTCCGACTCTCATCTCTTGCATCCCTTGAAGGCTATTACTACAAGCCGCGCATGGACCGCGAGTTACTCTCGCAATATGCAGATGGCTTGATCGCAACAACAGGATGTCCTGGTGGCGAAATTCAAACGCGTTTGCGCATGGGAAATTATAAGGATGCGATGCGTGCAGCAAGTGATTACCGCGATATCTTCGGAGCAAACAATTTCTTTTTGGAGCTAATGGACCACGGAATTGACGTGGAAACTCGAGTCAAGGAAGATCTACTTAAATTAGGGCGCGAACTTAAGTTACCGCTACTTGCCACAAACGATCTTCACTACACCCACCACGCCGACGCTGCCGCCCACGCCGCCTTGCTCTGTGTGCAATCAGGGACAACGCTGGCAGATCCAAAGCGTTTTAAATTCGATAATGATGAATTTTACCTAAAGACGCCGGCGCAAATGCGGGAAATTTTCCGAGATATCCCCGAAGCTTGCGATAACACCTTATTAATTGCCGAACGCTGCAATGTAAAACTTCGCGAAGACGAAAATTTGATGCCTGCCTTCGCAGTCCCGGCAGGAGAAAGCGAAGATAGCTGGCTGCGCAAAGAAGCCGAACGAGGCCTAATCGCGAAATTTGGTGAAGGCGTCTCTGAAAAACATAAAGAGCGTTTGAATTACGAATTAGATGTAATGCTAAAGATGGGCTTTCCTGGTTACTTCTTAGTTGTCGCAGACTTGGTCGCTCACGCTAAAAAAGTTGGTATCCGGGTTGGTCCAGGTCGAGGTTCAGCAGCTGGCTCACTAGTTGCCTATGTATTAGGAATTACCGGGTTAGACCCAATTGAACACGGCCTCTTATTCGAACGTTTTCTAAATCCAGAACGTATTTCTATGCCGGATATCGACTTGGACTTTGACGAACGTCGCCGCAGCGAAATGATCAAATATGCAACCGAGAAGTATGGTGAAGATCGTGTTGCTCAGATCATTACCTACGGCACCATTAAATCTAAGCAATCAATTAAAGATGCAACACGCGTACTCGGCTATCCATATGTGATTGGTGAGAAGTTAACTAAAGCGCTTCCGCCTTCAGTAATGGGTAAAGACATTTCACTCTCTGGAGTCTTTGATGCAAAAGATCCACGCTACGGCGAAGCCGGTGAGTTCCGCGAACTCTATAACTCTGATCCTGATTCAATGAAGGTTGTTGATTTAGCAAAAGGTTTGGAAGGACTAAAGCGTCAATGGGGTGTGCATGCCGCTGGTGTAATCCTTTCGCGTGAGCCTTTACTGGATGTAATCCCAATCCATCGCCGCGAAGCAGATGGCGCGATAATTACTCAGTTTGATATGGGTGCCTGCGAATCGACTGGTTTGCTTAAGATGGATTTTCTCGGACTTCGTAACTTATCGGTGCTAGATGATGCACTTTTAAATATCAAAGAGAACCAAGGTGTTGATGTAGTTCTTGAAGATCTCCCTCTCGCCGATCAGAAGACATTTGAACTGTTATCGCGCGGAGATACGTTGGGCGTTTTCCAACTCGACGGTGGCCCAATGCGTGCGCTCTTGCGCAGCATGGCTCCAGATTCATTTGCAGATATTTCAGCTGTGATCGCGCTCTATCGACCTGGTCCAATGGGAGAAAATGCGCACAATAACTACGCGGACCGCAAGAATGCTCGCAAACCAGTTGAACCCATTCATCCTGAACTCTCTGAAGTTCTGCAGGAAATTCTAGGGGATACCTACGGCTTAATTGTTTACCAAGAGCAAGTAATGGCGATTGCTCAGAAAGTTGCCGGCTTCTCACTAGGTCGCGCAGATTTATTGCGTAAAGCAATGGGTAAGAAGAATAAAGAGATTCTAGATAAAGAATATGTGCCATTTGAAGCCGGAATGAAGGCCAATGGATTTTCAACTGCAGCAATCAAACGACTTTGGGATGTTCTAATTCCCTTCTCAGATTACGCTTTCAACCGCGCACATAGCGCTGGCTACGGCGTAGTTTCATTTTGGACCGCATATTTAAAGGCGAACTTCCCAACTGAGTATATGGCCGCGCTCCTTACTAGCGTTCGCGATGATAAAGATAAATCTGCGCTCTATCTTTCCGAATGTCGTCGCATGGGAATTAAGGTTCTGCCACCTGATGTAAATGAATCAAATGCTGAGTACACCCCGCGTGGTGTAGATATTCGCTTCGGACTGGCGGCAATCAGAAATGTGGGCGAAGGTGTAGTTGCTTCGATAAAAGCATCTCGAACAGCTAAAGGCGCATTCACATCTTTCGGAGATTTCCTGGCCAAAGTGGATGCACAAGTCTGCAACAAAAAGACTATTGAATCCTTAATTAAGGGTGGTGCTTTTGATTCTTTGCAACATCCTCGTAAAGGACTGATGTCAATTCACCTAGAAGCAATTGACTCGGTAATTGAAACCAAGCGCGCCGAAGCCATCGGTCAGTTTGATCTCTTTGGCGGCGAATCAATGACTCAAGTTGCGGGACTAGATATTGAAATTCCAACTTTCGAGTGGGATAAAACAACGTTGCTAACTTTTGAACGCGAGATGCTTGGGCTTTACGTTTCCGATCATCCACTGCTTGGCGTTGAACACATTTTGCGTTCAAATACCGATATGTCAATCAGCGCTCTGCTATCTGATGAAAGCACCCCTGATGGATTCGTGACTTTAGGTGGGCTAATAACTGGGGTGCAACGTAAAGTTTCACGACAGGGATCTTCATGGGCGATCGTAAGTCTGGAAGATCTAGAAGGAGCGGTTGAAGTTCTCTTCTTCTCAAATGTTTATAATCAATATGCGCTAACGCTGACAGAGGATCGCGTAGTCACTGTACGAGGACGCTTTGAACGCCGCGATGAAGTTGTTCGCTTCACTGCACTCGAGATGAAATCGCTCGATATTTCTACCGGTCCGATAGGCCCACTTCTAATCTCACTTCCTGTTTCGCAATGCACCCCACCAATCGTTGATCGCATGAAGGAAATTCTTCGCTCCCATCCTGGAAAGCGAGAGGTCCATATGCAGATCGATGATCAAGGGGTTTTAACAACGATGAAGATCGATGCGCTGGTCACGGCATCGCCAAGTTTGAGCGCTGATCTCAAATCAATTCTCGGTCCAGATTGTCTAGTCCGCATCTAACCTGAGTATCTTTTCTCAAGTTTTATTGCGGCGCGGCAATAATTACCTAACCGTTAGACTTAACTCATGATTCGCACGCTCGATTTGCGCGGCCAAGCCTTGAGCAAGGCTGGCTATCAAAGGGCCATCCCGCGTGCATCACTTGATATAGCAACGGCGATGCGCACCATTGAACCAATTCTGAAACGTGTAAAAAATGGTAGCGAGTCAGATCTAATGAATCTGGCGCAAGAGTTTGATGGAGTCAGACCAGCATCTATCCGCGTCAGCAAAAGCGATCTAGATGTAGCCCTCACAAATTTAGATCCCGCTGTTCGCGCTGCTTTAGAACTTTCTATTTCTCGAATTCGCAAAGTGCACCAGGATCAGATACGAACAGATAAAAGCACCAAAGTTGTAGACGGCGGAGTTGTGACTGAACGCTGGATTCCAGTGGATCGGGTTGGCTTGTACGTTCCCGGTGGGCGCGCTGTTTATCCAAGTAGCGTCTTAATGAATGTGATCCCAGCACAAATTGCAGAAGTTTCGAGTATCGCTGTTGCCTCACCACCACAGAAAGAGTTTGGGGGCTTGCCGCACCCGACGATTCTGGCTGCATGCGCACTCCTTGGAATAACTGAGGTTTATGCAATCGGGGGAGCACAAGCAATTGCACTCTTTGCTTACGGAATGGAAGGTCTCTCCGAAAAATGTGACCTCGTCACAGGTCCAGGAAACATTTATGTCGCTGCTGCCAAGCGCTCTTTAAGAGGTGTGATCGGGATTGATTCTGAAGCGGGGCCAACCGAGATCGCCATCTTGGCAGATGAGAGCGCTATCGCTGCAGATGTAGCAGCAGATTTGATTAGTCAGGCAGAACACGATGTTATTGCGGCAGCGGTTTTAGTTACAACATCTACTGACTTGGCCGCTCAAGTTACAAAAGAGCTAGAAATTAGAGTTGCGGCAACCAAGCACAGTAAGCGAATTAGGGAGGCGCTCTCTGGCATTCAGTCGGCAATTGTCTTAGTTGATTCAATCTCGCAAGGCTTGGATGTAGTAAATGCTTATGCCGCCGAACATTTAGAGATTCAAACCATAAATGCTGCGGGGGATGCGCTCAAAATCCGTAACGCTGGTGCAGTCTTTATCGGTCGTTATTCCCCAGTTTCACTTGGAGATTACTCCGCGGGATCTAATCACGTCTTGCCGACTGGGGGATGTGCTTGTCACAGCAGTGGGCTTTCGGTGCAAACTTTCCTACGGGGTATTCATTACATTGAGTACAGCAAGGATGCCTTTATAGAGTTGGTTCCGACAGTGATCACTCTGGCAAATTCTGAAGATTTACCAGCGCATGGTGAAGCGATGTCGGCGCGTTTGGAAAATCAATGAGCGAGAAAAATTGGCCAAACTGGCTGCCACTGCGCGAAGATTTAGCGCCGCTTTCGCCATATGGTGCGCCACAAGTACCAGCCGAAGCAACGTTAAACACAAATGAGAATCCTTATGCGCCATCTCTTGCACTTGCTAAGGCGATCGCTGAACGTGTTCAACAAGTTGCACTTAATCTAAATCGTTATCCAGATCGGGATGCAACTTCTTTACGTCACGCACTTGCATCATTTGTTAATAAACTTTCAGGTACATCTTTTGAGACCGACCAAGTGTGGGCAGCGAACGGTAGTAACGAAATAATTCAATCGCTCTTCATGGCATTTGGTGACCGGCCCGCTCTTGGATTCACGCCTTCCTATTCAATGCACCCGCTAATTGCCAAAGTTATTGGAGTGAACTGGAACGATGGTGGTCGTCGTGCAGATTTTTCACTAGACCTTGCTAAAGCGAAAGCAGATATATCTGCCATAAAACCAGCGCTAACTTTTATTACATCCCCAAATAACCCAACTGGAACGACAGTTACTCTTGAGGAAATTTCGGAGTTGGCCGATGCTGCCGCAAAGATAAATGGCTTACTGATAGTCGATGAGGCATATGCCGAATTTTCAAACCAGCCTTCTGCGGTAACGCTAATTGGAAAATTTCCTAACCTGGTCGTGATCCGCACAATGAGCAAAGCGTTCGCTTTCGCTGGAGCTCGCTTGGGATATTTGATTGCAGATCCAGAAGTAGTTTCAGCGATGTTCTTAGTTCGCCTTCCTTATCACTTGAGTTCGCTAACGCAGGCGGCAGCAGAAGTGGCGCTGGAATTTGAAAAAGAACTGCTAGGTACCGTCTCATCTCTTATTGAATCTAGAAAGATCGTTGCATCCGAATTAGAGACGATGGGCTTGCAGGTTATTCCCAGCCAAGCCAACTTCCTCCTCTTTACTGGATTCAGCCAAGAACCTTCAACGCTGTGGCGCAAGTTGCTAGATCGCGGCGTTCTCATTCGAGATGTGGGATTATTGGGTCACCTAAGAATGACCATTGGCAATGAGGCCGAGAACCAGAAATTTATCGCCGCCCTGCAAGAAATTTTGAATGGAGAAAGCCGATGAGACAAGCCCGCGTAGAACGTAAGACTAAAGAGTCACACGTAATCGTTGAATTAAACCTAGATGGTGTTGGCGAGATTTCAGTTGATACCGGTGTTCCATTCTTTGATCACATGCTTTCTCAACTTGGCAAGCATTCTGGATTTAATCTAACTGTGAAAACAACTGGCGATGTTGATGTCGATTCTCACCACACTGTTGAGGATACTTCTTTGGCATTTGGTCAGGCTCTTCGTGAAGCGCTCGGCGATAAAGTGGGAATTCGTCGCTTTGGCGATGCCATGGTGCCACTTGATGAAGTTCTAGTTCAGGCGGCCGTGGACCTCTCAGGACGTCCTTACCTTGTACACCGCCAACCTGAAATTGTGGAATTAATCGGAACATTTGATACGACTCTTGGAAAACATATTTGGGAGTCAATCGTTGCTGAAGCGCGCATCGCACTTCACATTCGCGTCCTTGAAGGCCGCAACGCTCACCACGTCTTTGAAGCACAATTTAAAGCCGTTGCGCGCGCACTCCGCGATGCAGTCTCACTTGATGGCGGAATCGCAGGAGTTCCTTCCACAAAAGGTTCGCTCTAATAGTGATTGCAATCCTTGACTACGGGTCAGGTAATTTACGTTCAGCACAACGTGCTTTCGAACGAAGTGGATCTGAAGTTGTAGTTACATCCGATCGCAAAACTGCGCTAAACGCTGCTGGTCTTGTTGTGCCAGGTGTTGGCGCATTTGCCGCATGCATGCGCGGATTAATGGCGATCGGGGGAGATGAAATCGTTCGCGCCAGAGTCGCCGCAAATCGTCCGACTCTCGGTATCTGTGTTGGTATGCAAATTCTTTTTCGCGATGGTGATGAGCACGCAAATACCGAATTACATAAAGGTGTTGGAATATGGCAAGAGAGTATTACCAAATTAGCTGCGCCAATCTTGCCGCATATGGGGTGGAATACCGTTGCCGTTACCGGTACATCACAACTCTTTAACGGTATTGCCGATCAATCATTTTATTTTGTCCATTCTTACGCTGCGAAATCCAGCGTAGGCACTGCGCAGGGCTGGACTACTCATGGCGATAAGTTTCTTAGCGCAGTTGAAGATGGCGCTATCTGTGCCACGCAATTTCACCCAGAAAAATCTGGTGATGCCGGCCTTGAACTAATCAAGAATTGGGTGGGGCTGCTATGAGCGGATCAAAGTATTTGGAACTTCTTCCCGCCGTTGATGTTAAAGATGGTCGTGCAGTAAGACTGGTGCAAGGTGAGCTGGCGCGCGAAAGCATTTATGGTCAACCACTTGAAGTCGCTTTAGAGTTTCAAGCAGCAGGAGCTGAATGGTTGCACCTAGTAGATCTTGATGCTGCATTTGGCCGTGGAGATAACAGTGCGATTCTCGCTGAAGTTGTTGGGCGTTTAGATATAAAGGTAGAGCTCTCCGGAGGTATTCGCGATGATGAATCACTCAAGCGCGCTCTCGCCACCGGTTGTCGCCGTATAAATCTCGGTACTGCTGCACTGGAGAATCCGGAGTGGACCGCGCGGGTGATTGCAGAACATGGTGATCGAATCGCAGTTGGCTTAGATGTGCGCGGCCATGTTCTTGCAGCACGTGGGTGGACTAAAGAAGGTGGAGATCTTTTTGAAACTTTAGCCCGTTTAGAAAGCGATGACTGTGCGCGTTATGTCGTAACCGATGTAACCAAAGATGGAACTCTGCAGGGCCCAAATCTCGAGTTACTCCGCGAGGTTTGCAGCGTTACAAAGAAGCCAGTCGTTGCCAGTGGAGGAATCTCATCTCTAGCCGACATCTCTGCCCTCTCCGCGTTAAATGAAATTGGCGTTGAAGGCGCAATTGTCGGTAAAGCTTTATATGCCGGTGCTTTTACTTTGCAAGAGGCTTTGGCGCTGACTAAAGGCGCCAAATAAATGGCGCTTTCAATTCGAATCATTCCTTGCCTAGATGTAACCGATGGGCGCGTTGTCAAAGGTGTCAATTTCACAGATCTGTTGGATGCCGGTGATCCAGTGGAAATGGCAGATTTATATAACCTGGAAGGCGCAGATGAGTTAACTTTCCTAGATATATCTGCCAGTAGTTCGAATCGGGAAACCACTTTGGATGTCGTCCGAAAAACTGCCGAACAAGTCTTCATCCCATTAACCGTGGGCGGTGGAATCCGAAGCGTAGAAGATGTAGATCGACTACTACGCGCTGGCGCCGATAAAGTTTCGATAAATACATCAGCGATTGCCCGTCCAGAGTTAATCGCAGAAATTGCCGACCGTTTCGGTTCACAAGTACTTGTCATTTCAGTAGATGCACGCCGAGCAAGAACCGAATCAGGATTTGAAGTTACAACCCACGGAGGACGACAGAGCGCTGGTCTTGATGCACTCGCGTGGGTTGAGAAAGCTTGCGCACTTGGCGCAGGAGAAATTCTTTTGAATTCAATGGATGCCGATGGCACGCGCGCTGGATACGACATCGGAATGATCACCGCGGTACGAGCAATCTCAAAAGTCCCATTGATCGCAAGTGGTGGAGCTGGAACGCTCGAAGATTTTGGTGCCGCCCTCGATGCCGGCGCTGATGCTTTACTCGCAGCGAGCGTATTTCACTTCGGGATTCACCGAATCAGTGATGTTAAGAAGTATTTAAGCGCGCAGGGATATTCCATTCGCAACAACCGCATCGCCTAAGGCAGAATAAGGCTATGGATGCGCAACTGCCGACGGATCTTCCTGCCGATATCGCAGCGCTATTAAAAGATGATCTGGAGTTAATTCCGGCAATCGCTCAGGACGCTAAGACCGGCGAAGTTTTAATGTTGGCTTATATGAATCGCCAGTCACTTGCCTTAACCCTGAAGAGCGGACGAGCAACTTACTGGAGTCGAAGTCGCAACGAACTCTGGGAGAAAGGCGCAACATCAGGCAATACCCAAAGCGTTGTAGCAATTTCGCTAGATTGCGATGGCGATGCGATTTTAATAAAAGTCGAACAAAGTGGCGCTGCCTGTCACACGGGGGAGCAAAGTTGTTTTCATAACCAAGTACCCCTTAACGATTCTGCGGGGAAGCGTTAATGCAGCGTTCAGAGTTTCAGGAGTGTGCCAAGAGTTTTAATGTAATTCCGGTTTACCGCAAACTTCTCGCAGACGGTGAAACCCCAATTGGAATTTATCGAAAATTAGCCAAGAACGCGCCCTCTACTTTTCTCCTGGAATCTGCCGAACACGGGGGAGCGTGGTCGCGTTACTCATTCATTGGAGTAAATAGCCAAGCGACTCTAAGCGAGAAAGATGGGAAGGCGATCTGGGTAGGTACAACTCCAGCTGGTGCACCTGTTGGAATTGATCCACTCGAAGCGCTGCGCCTATCTGCCGCACATTTGCGTTCACCTAAAATTCCGGGGCTTCCTCCACTAACTGGTGGCTTAGTTGGCTATATGGGATATGACTGCGTACGCCGCTTGGAGAAAATTCCTTCACTTGGCAAAAAAGATATTGATTTACCAGAGTTAGCTTTTATGTTGACCAGTGATCTTGCGGTTATGGATCACGCGGAAGGAACAATCACCTTAATTGCCAATGCCATTAATTGGGATGGAACTGGTGATCGGGTAGATCAGGCATACGATGATGCGCAATTGCGTTTAGATCGGATGCAGAGTGATCTCGCTGGTTCACTTCCCGGCTTTGTCGCCGAGTTAGCCCAAAAGAGCGCACCAGAGTTCACCCGCAATATTTCGGGCGAAGAGTACAAAGCAAAGATTGCTTTGGCTAAGGAAGAAATCTTGGCAGGTGAAGCGTTCCAAATAGTTCTCTCACAACGTTTTGCCATGGAGTGCAATGCAGATGCGCTAGATGTTTATCGCATGTTGCGCCTGCATAATCCGAGCCCTTATATGTATTTGTTTAGATTTACAGATGGTGTTGAAGTTGTTGGTTCAAGCCCAGAAGCGCTGGTCAAAGTCACTGGTAAAGAAGTGATGGTTCATCCGATTGCTGGTACCCGTAAAAGATCAGATTCGGCAGAAGAAGATCATCGCCTTGGTGAAGAGTTATTGGCAGATCCAAAAGAGCGCGCCGAGCATTTGATGTTGGTTGATCTTGGACGAAATGATCTAGGGCGAATTTGCACTCCCGGAAGCGTTGAAGTTATCGACTTTATGCATATTGAACGTTACTCACACGTGATGCATATCGTCTCCACTGTTATTGGAGAACTATCTGAAAAATCATCACCAGTTGACGCGCTCTTTGCAGTTTTCCCAGCAGGAACTCTGTCCGGTGCACCAAAACCACGCGCGATGGAGATTATCGAAACTCTAGAACCAACGCGGCGCGGTCTATACGGTGGGGCGATCGGATATATAGATTTCACTGGCAATATCGATACTTGTATTGCAATTCGCACTGCTCTTATTCACAAGGGCGTTGCATATGTTCAAGCAGGCGCTGGAGTCGTGGCCGATTCAGATCCAGAGTCGGAAAATCAAGAGTGTCTGAATAAAGCCGCTGCGGTGTTAGGCGCAATTGGCGCTGCCAATAAATTGTCTACTGAAATGGCGAATTCTTAAATGTCAGATCTTGCGCCAGTTCTTTTCTCGCTTGTCGTAATTCTCTTGCTGGTCTTTCTGATTTCAAGACGTTTTAATATTTCATCGCGTTATGAGCGCAAACCAAAAGTGCACACTCCCTGGAGCGCGCTCGATAACGGAATAGATCCATCCAAGGATGGTGGTGAAAAGTGAGCGTTTTGGATTCCATTATTGAAGGCGTGCGTGAGGATTTAGCCAAGCGCCGTAAATCATTGGGTCAATTGCATGACGAAATGTCGCAAGCTCCAGCGCCGCTAGATGCGCATCCAGTCCTTAAAGGTGATGTAATGAAAGTGATCGCAGAGGTAAAGCGATCATCACCAAGTAAAGGTTCACTTTCCGCTATTGCAGATCCAGCAGCTCTCGCTGAGCAGTACCAGATCGCTGGCGCAAGTGTGATTAGCGTTTTAACTGAGGAGCGCAGATTTAAGGGATCGCTTGCAGATTTAACCGCTGTTCGATCTAAGGTTTCAATTCCAATTCTTCGTAAAGATTTTATGGTTGATGACTACCAATTCTTTGAGGCTCGTGCACACGGTGCCGACATGGTTCTTTTAATTGTCGCCGCTTTAGCGAAGAGCCAATTGCGAGATTTCTATGATCTAGCAACCGATCTAGGAATGGCAGTTCTTATCGAGGTTCACACCGCTGATGAGTTAGAACGAGCGATGGAAATCTCACCGCGCATTGTTGGAGTTAACTCCCGTAACTTAAAAACGCTAGAAGTTAATCCAGCAGCCTTTGCTGAGTTGATTCCACGGATTCCAAATGAAGTTATCCGCGTCGCAGAATCAGGAATCAGTCGCCGCGCCGATGTTGAGTTTGCGCAAAGCCACGGGGCGGACGCCATTTTGGTGGGTGAAGCCCTCGTCACATCTGCTGATGCGAATTTGGCAATGCGCTCCTTATTGGGTCAAGGGTAGGCTTTAACTATGTCGATTTCAGAGCGCGAGGATCTCTCCGCCATATTGGGCCACTTCGGACCTTACGGTGGACGTTTCGTTCCGGAAGCGCTAATCGGCGCACTTGAAGAGCTAGAGGAAGCGCATCGCACTTCACAACTCGACCCATCGTTTGTCTCTGAACTTGCCGAACTTCACCGCACATACACCGGTCGCCCCAGCATCCTCACCGAAGCAAAACGTTTTGCAGAACATGCAGGTGGAGCTCGCATAATTTTAAAGCGCGAAGATCTCAATCACACCGGAAGTCACAAGATAAATAATGTACTTGGACAAGCGCTGCTCACAAAGCGAATGGGCAAGAAACGAATCATTGCCGAAACTGGAGCTGGTCAACACGGAGTTGCCTCTGCAACCGCCGCCGCTCTTATGGGGTTGGAATGCGTTGTCTATATGGGCGAGGAAGATACAAAGCGTCAAGCGCTAAATGTTGCGCGTATGAAATTATTAGGCGCTGAAGTTGTTCCAGTTACTTCCGGCTCGCGCACTCTAAAAGATGCCATTAACGAAGCGATGCGCGACTGGGTAACAAATGTAGAAAGCACACATTACATGTTGGGTACCGTCGCTGGCCCCCATCCATTCCCAACCATGGTTAGAGACTTTCATAAAATTATTGGTGAAGAAACACGGGCACAAGTTCTAGAACTTACCGGTCGTCTTCCTGATGCGGTTCTCGCATGTGTTGGAGGTGGATCAAATGCGATTGGCATCTTCCACCGGTTCATTTCAGATCCAACGGTTCGCTTAATTGGACTTGAAGCCGGCGGTGATGGAGTAGAAACTGGTCGCCACGCCGCAACAATTACTGGCGGTACACCGGGCGTCCTTCACGGAACTCGATCTTATGTTTTACAAGATAAAAATGGACAGACCGTTGAGTCTCATTCAATTTCTGCTGGCCTTGACTACCCAGGAGTCGGACCAGAGCACGCATACCTTCACGACATTGGTCGCACCGAATATCGCGCAATCACTGACGATCAAGCAATGCACGCATTCGCGCTCTTATCAAAAACAGAAGGAATCATTCCGGCCATTGAAACTGCGCACGCACTTGCAGGTGCAATGCAGGTAGGAAATGAACTTGGTAAAGATGCGATTATCGTTATTAATCTCTCTGGCCGCGGAGATAAAGATGTACAGACGGCTGCGAATTACTTTGGAATTCCCCTCGATTAATGACCGCTTTAGATCAACTCTTTGCGAAGGTTCGTGCTGAGAACCGTGCAGCGCTAATTGCATATATACCAGCAGGTTTTCCATCTCAAGCAGGATGCCATCGTGTAATAGCTGCCTTCATTGCCGGGGGAGTAGATGCCATTGAAATTGGTTATCCGTATAGCGATCCCGTTATGGATGGGCCAACAATTCAAGCAGCAGCAGTTACAGCTCTTGCAAACGGAACAGGCGCGCCAGAAGTTTTAGAAGCGCTAAAGATCGCCAGCGCATCTGTACCAGCGGTCGTTATGACTTATTGGAATCCTATTGAGCGATACGGTGTAGCAAATTTCGCAGCCGCAATATCTGCAAATGGTGGATCGGGTGTGATTACGCCAGATTTAACAATTGAAGAATCGGTAGGTTGGATTGGGGCAACGAAGGATTCTGCAATAAATCCGATTTACGTTGTCGCACCCAGCACAAAGGATGCGCGCTTGGCTCAGGTAACCTCCAAATGTGGGGGATTTGTTTATGCTGCGAGTTTGATGGGAGTTACGGGTGCGCGAACTTCAGTCTCATCAGGAGCGGCGGATTTAGTTGCTCGCGTTCGTAAAACTACCGATCTTCCAATCGCTGTGGGGTTGGGCGTATCATCACGCGAACAGGCGAAAGATGTGGCAGCCTACGCCGATGGAGTAATTGTTGGTTCAGCCTTTATCAAAGCTATGCAAGATGCGCCAAGTGAAGAAGCAGGTTTAAAAGCAGTTACTGAGTTAGCAAGCGAACTAGCCAAAGGAGTCCGTGAGGGAAGATGAAGGAAACGTTGATAAAGCTGCAACCTTGGTTTGGTCTTGTATCGCGTCTAACTCTGGGTGGCGTTCTCTTTGCTGCAGGTTATATAAAAGTTCGCTCACCCGATGAATCCCAGATGTCAGTCCGTGCCTATGAAATGCTCCCAAACTCCATCGCGAATGCGCTGGGCCTCGTCCTTCCAATCATTGAAGTTGTAATTGGAACTCTCTTAATCTTGGGAGCGCTAACTCGCCTAATGGCGGCATTTGGTGGACTCATCATGGTCGCTTTTGTCATCGCAATCGCCCAAGCTTGGGCTCGAGGCCTCAATATCGATTGTGGTTGCTTCGGGGGCGGTGGGGCTGTTGAACCTGGTGAGACCAAGTATTTACAGGCAATTCTCAGGGATGCAGGCTTGGCATTTCTCGCCGCGTATTTAATTCGCTACCCTTTATCCAAGTTTTCTTTAGATAAGAACTCGAGTAAAAAAACCTCACAGGAAGAAGTGGCATAAATATGGCGCAGGCAAAGAACCCAAAAGGCGGCAAGGATAACTTTACTCGCAACCTAGTGATCGCTGTTGTTCTTGGAGTCGCGCTAATCATGCTAGTTCCAACTGTTCTTTCTAAGCAGACAAACGAGAGCGCAGCTATCCCATCTAGCGTTTCTGCAGAAGATGGTTACGGAATTGTCTTTAATAAGGAACTGCAAGATGTTCCCTTCATTGAGATTTATGAAGACTTCCAGTGTCCTGCTTGTCAGCGCTTTGAAGCGATAGTTGGTGAGTACCTTGAAGAGTTGATTACTACTAAAAAAGCAAAGGTGGCCTACCACCCGCTTTCTTTCTTAGGTCCTGAATCGAAATTAGCAGCGAACGCTGCAGGCTGTGCAGCAAATGAAGGCAAGTTCATTCAGTTCCATAAATTACTCTATGCAAACCAACCCGCTGAGAATTCAGGGGCTTGGAGCGCTGCATACTTCTCAAATCTCGGTCTGGCTCTAGGAACTTCTTCTGAATTTGATAAGTGTGTTGCCAAGAATCAATATCAAGACTGGGTTGTAAATGTGGCGAATGAAGGCGCTAAGCGCAATATCAATTCGACCCCAACTGCATTTATAAATGGTAAAGAGATTGATCGCAGCAAGGCCTACAACAGTTTGGCAGAATTCATGCTCGCTGTCTCCAAAGCCTAAGCAAAAGCTTAAAGATGCGTAGCTCGATACCGACTCCGACTCTGTCACAGATCGATATCGGTCCTCTCACCTTTCATCTCTATGCTCTCTGCATCATTACCGGGATTGCTATCGCTATCTGGTTGGGCGATAAGCGGTTTCGCAATTACGGGGTTTCATCTGAAAGAGATTTATCCGGTGTTGTCTCCGATGTTGCGATAATCGCCGTGCCTGCTGGCATTATCGGTGGGCGTCTTTATCACGTTGCAACTACGCCATCTCAATATTTTGGAAGTGACGGAGATTTGCTTGCCATAGTAAAAATTTGGCAAGGTGGATTAGGAATCTGGGGTGCGATTGCCCTCGGTGCGCTGGGTGCCTTTATCGCTTATCGCCGCATCCAGAAGAAGCAGGATCTTCCTTCATTTAGAGTTTTTTTGGATGCACTTGCACCAGGTATTTTGTTTGCACAAGCGATAGGCCGTTTTGGAAATTGGTTTAACGCTGAACTATTTGGCAGACCGCTAGACACTTGGTGGGCGCTAGAGATTCCCTATCAATATCGACCTGATGGCTATGGCCTATATGAGACTTTCCATCCGACTTTTCTTTATGAAGCGCTTTGCACCACACTGCTAGCTGTACTGCTCATTAAGTTCGGCAATCGATGGCGCGCTGGGTCGGTTTTCTATCTTTATATTGCGGGTTACTCGATGGCCAGATTCTTTATTGAGGCAGTGCGCATCGACTCTGCGCACATTTTGCTTGGTATGCGGGTCAATCAATGGACAAGCATCCTTATTTTTCTTCTGGGTATGACGCTCTTCCTCGATAGAAATCGAGATAAAAAGAAGGTTGTGATTCAACCCGAACTTTAATTCGGATCAGGTAGGCTGCCTTTATGGCCTTAGAAGATGTCTATCGGCGAAACCTTAATCACCGCACTCATCGTGCTGGTTGGTTACGCGCTGCAGTTCTCGGTGCCAATGATGGTCTAGTGTCCACAGCATCGCTGATGATCGGCGTAACCGCAGCAAAAGCTGGTGGCGCAGATGCGCAAGGTTTTCTAATCACAGCTGGTGCTGCCGGAATTGTCGCCGGTGCGATGTCTATGGCTGTTGGTGAATATGTCTCCGTGCGCTCTCAAAACGATATTGAAGAATCTGATCGTTTACTTGAGATGGAACACTTAGCAGTAGATCCAGATTCAGAGTTATTAGAGTTACAAGAAATCTATATCAAGCGCGGCCTTACTCCAGAATTAGCACTTGAAGTAGCGACTGCCATGCACGCGCGCGATCCACTTGAAGCCCATCTGCGCGATGAACTGGGTCAGCATCCACATACAAAGGCGCGCCCTGTGCAAGCAGCTATTGCCTCTGCAGCAGCATTTACTTCGGGTGGTTTGATTCCATTTGCCGGAGCTTTTGCGCCAACTACCGGAACGGTCGCGCTGAGCATTGTCGGGTTCACGCTGGTTGGTTTGCTCATCACGGGAATTACAAGCGCGAAAATTGCGGGATCAAAGATCTTTACCCCGACGCTTCGAGTGATAATCGGTGGCTGTATCGGCATGGCGATTACCGCCGGCATTGGTCGACTTCTCCATGTGAGCGGGATCTAAAGCCGCGATCTTTCTTGGGCGTGCCAATTTGCCCTAATCCTTGTTATCCTTTTGCCACATCTTCGACTGTGTCGTCGGTGGTTTTCGGGCCAATGTTGTCCCTCCAGAATTTGCAAGCGTGGACAACAGGAGTGTGAATCAGATGGCCCTTCCATCTAATTACCCAGCACGTCTTGGTCTTTACGACCCATCCAACGAGCATGATGCATGCGGTGTTGCAATGGTGGCCACTCTAAAAAAGATTGCAACACACGAAATTGTTGCGCAGGCGCTAACTGCGTTAAGAAATTTAGAACATCGCGGCGCATCTGGTGCCGAGCCTGATAGTGGTGATGGCGCTGGAATATTAATTCGCGTACCTGATGCTTTCTATCGCGCCATGGTTTCCTTTGAACTTCCTCCGGCAGATTCATATGCAACCGGTATCGCATTTATTGCGCAGGGCTCAGAAGTCCGTAGCGAAATCGCAAAAATAGCCGAAGAAGAAGGTTTAAAGGTTTTGGGTTGGCGCGAACTGCCAATTAATTCAGCATCGCTAGGCAAAACCGCAGTATCTGTAATGCCAAAGTTCGAACAGATTTTCATTTCTGGAATGAAGAATGAATCAGGAATCGCACTCGATCGATTAGCTTTCTGTTTACGAAAGCGTGCCGAACACTCATTGGATCTTTACTTCCCATCGCTTTCATCACAAACCATCGTCTACAAGGGAATGCTTACGACTGGACAGTTAGAAGAATTTTTCCCTGATTTAAGCGATCAGCGAGTTGTATCCCCACTTGCCCTCGTTCATTCTCGTTTTTCTACCAATACTTTTCCTTCCTGGCCTTTAGCGCACCCTTATCGGTTTATCGCCCACAATGGAGAAATCAATACTGTTAAAGGAAATCGCAACTGGATGCGCGCCCGCGAATCGTTGCTTGCAAGTGAGTTAATTCCTGGAGATTTAAACCGACTCTTTCCGATTGTTGAAATGTCAGGCAGCGATTCCGCTTCCTTTGATGAAGTTTTAGAGTTGTTATACCTAGGTGGTCGCTCGTTGCCACATGCAGTGTTGATGATGATTCCGGAAGCGTGGGAGAACCACACAACCATGTCGCAAAAGCGCCGTGATTTTTACGCTTTCCACGCATCTCTAATGGAGCCGTGGGACGGACCAGCATGTGTCACATTTACCGACGGACATCAGGTAGGTGCAGTCTTAGACCGCAACGGACTTCGACCATCTCGCTATTGGGTTACAGATGATGGGTTAGTGGTCCTGGCATCAGAAGTTGGAGTTTTGGATTTTCCAGCGGAGAAGATTGTTCGCAAGGGTCGCCTGCAACCCGGCAAGATGTTTTTAGTTGATATTGAAGCAGGTCGCATAATTGAAGATGATGAGATAAAAGATTCACTCGCCGATAGCGCTCCGTATGGACAGTGGCTTAACGATGGAATGATGAAGTTAAGTGATCTTCCCTCACGCGAACATATCGTCTACCCACACTCATCTGTCGTGCGACGTCAGCGCGCATTTGGATACACCGAAGAAGAGATTCGAATTTTGCTTACTCCAATGGCCAAAAACGGAATGGAAGCCCTTGGTTCAATGGGTACCGATTCGCCAATTGCAGCTCTTTCGGAAAAGCCACGCCTGCTCTTTGATTATTTCTCACAGTTATTTGCCCAAGTCACAAATCCGCCGCTAGATGCAATTCGCGAAGAGTTGGTTACTAGCTTGGGTGGTTCGATTGGTCCTGAACACAATCTCCTTGATCCTGGACCGGAATCTTGCCGACAAATTTCATTACCTTTCCCAGTTATCGATAACGATGAACTTGCGAAAATCATCCACGTCAACGCCGATGGCGACTACCCGGAGCTGGAAAGTTACGTAGTTCGTGGGCTCTTCCCAGTAACTGGAGATGGCAACACGCTGCATACCAGGCTAGAAGAAATTAAGCGTGAAGTCTCTGATGCAATCGCGGAAGGTGCGCACATTATTGTTCTTTCTGATCGCAACGGTGATGCCGAAGATACGCCAATACCATCACTCTTACTCACCGCTGCAGTTCATCACCATTTAATTCGTGAAAAGACTCGTACCAAGGTTGGACTAGTTGTTGAAGCTGGAGATGTCCGCGAAGTACATCACGTTGCACTTCTGATTGGTTATGGCGCAGCCGCTGTCAATCCTTACCTAGCGATGGAATCCGCAGAAGATTTAGTTCTGCAAGGCGTGATTACAGGTATCACACCGGAGAAAGCTGTACGCAATGTGATCAAGAGCCTCGGTAAAGGAGTTTTGAAGGTTATGTCCAAGATGGGCATTTCAACAATCGCCTCTTACACCGGCGCCCAAGTCTTTGAAGCGATCGGTTTATCTCAAGAAGTTGTTGACGAATACTTTGTCGGAACAACTTCGCGCCTTGGTGGAATTAGTTTGGATGTTATCGCCGAAGAAACTATTGCGCGCCATCACATCGCATATCCAGTCGGAGGAGAAATTCCGGGAACCAAGCGCCTTCCTATAGGTGGCGAATATCAATGGCGTCGCGATGGTGAGCCACATCTATTTAATCCTGAGACTGTATTCACGCTTCAGCACTCCACTCGCTCAAAGCGATACGACATCTTTAAGCGCTACACCAGCAAAGTAGATGGGCAAAGTAAGGAGTTAATGACGCTTCGCGGACTCTTCACTTTTAAAGAGGGAGAGCGCCCCGCAATTTCAATAGAAGAAGTAGAACCTGTCTCAGAGATCGTAAAGCGTTTTTCAACTGGCGCTATGTCATACGGTTCTATTTCGCAGGAAGCGCACGAGACTTTAGCGATAGCGATGAACCGTCTTGGTGGAAAATCTAATACTGGAGAAGGGGGAGAGGATCCAACTAGATCAGTTCCCATGGCCAATGGTGATTCCAAGCGCAGTGCAATTAAACAAGTTGCCAGCGGTCGCTTCGGTGTGACAAGTGATTACTTGGTAAATGCAGATGATATTCAAATCAAAATTGCGCAGGGTGCAAAACCAGGTGAAGGTGGACAACTGCCCGGAAATAAGGTCTATCCGTGGATCGCCAAAGTACGTTACTCAACTCCTGGAGTTGGTCTTATCTCACCACCGCCACACCACGACATTTATTCCATTGAAGATTTAGCGCAACTCATTCACGATTTGAAGAACGCTAATAAGAATGCGCGCATCCACGTTAAGTTGGTCGCTGAAGTTGGCGTAGGCACCGTTGCCGCTGGCGTATCCAAAGCCCACGCTGATGTAGTTCTAATTTCTGGACACGATGGAGGCACTGGTGCTTCACCACTTACATCTCTTAAGCACGCTGGTGCGCCTTGGGAACTTGGTTTAGCAGAAACACAACAGACTCTTCTTCTTAATGGACTACGTGATCGCATCGTTGTTCAAGCAGATGGACAATTAAAGACCGGGCGAGATGTTGTAATCGCTGCGCTCTTGGGCGCTGAAGAATACGGTTTTGCCACCGCGCCACTAGTTGTATCCGGCTGCGTAATGATGCGAGTCTGCCACTTAGATACTTGTCCGGTAGGAGTTGCTACACAGAACCCAGAGTTGCGTAAACGTTTCACCGGAAAGCCCGAATTTGTAGAAACATTCTTCGAGTACATCGCCGAAGAAGTTCGTGAAATCTTGGCCAAACTAGGGTTCCGCACACTGCAGGAAGCGATCGGCCACGTTGAATATCTGGACACTCGCGATGCAGTCAATCACTGGAAGGCGAGTGGTCTTGATTTAGCGCCGCTGTTAGTTCGTCCAGATGTTGACTCACCACTACATCGCACCACGGCGCAAGATCATGGCTTGGCCGCGGCGCTAGATAACCAATTGATTTCACTTGCCGCCGCCGCACTTGATAAGAAGGAGGCGGTCCGCATAGACCTACCAGTGCGAAACGTTAATCGCACGGTTGGCACAATGTTGGGCGCAGAGGTAACTCGTCGCTTTGGCGCGGAAGGCCTTCCAGTTGGAACAGTTGATGTGACGCTTCACGGTTCGGCAGGTCAATCACTTGGAGCATTCCTGCCGCGTGGAATTTCTATTCGCCTTTATGGTGATAGCAATGACTATGTTGGCAAAGGAATTTCAGGTGGTCGAGTAATAGTTAGACCAGATGAACGTGCAACCTTCCCATCTCACGAGAATGTTATCGCCGGCAACGTTATCGGTTATGGCGCAACATCTGGTGAAATTTTCATCCGCGGCTTAGTTGGTGAAAGATTCTGCGTGCGAAATTCAGGTGCAACTGCAGTGGTTGAAGGCGTTGGAGATCACGGTTGCGAGTATATGACTGGTGGAACTGTGGTTATTTTGGGCCGCACTGGTCGCAACCTTGCTGCGGGTATGTCTGGCGGCCGTGCATTTGTCCTTGATTTAAATCCAGCTCAGGTAAATAACGAAATGGTTGATATTTTGGCTATTCCGGAGGATCAAAAAGATCCATTGAAATCTATAATCTCATCCTTCCATGCTGAAACCGGTTCTGAAGTTGCTTCCGAATTGCTGAAGGATTGGAACGCTGCTGTCACTCGCATCTCATTGATCATGCCGCGAGATTATGCACGAGTGCTCGCCGCAATAGAGCGAGCCACAAAAGATGGCCTTCCGGTTGATCAATATGTAATGGAGGAAGCAGCAAATGGCTGATCCAAAAGGATTCTTAAACACGCCGCGTGAAATGCCTAAGCGCCGTCCGGTTGATGTCCGAATTAAAGATTGGCATGAAGTTTATGAAACACAAAGTATGGAGCACCTACAGAAGCAAGCGGGTCGCTGTATGGATTGTGGAATTCCGTTCTGTCACGAAGGTTGCCCGCTTGGAAACTTAATTCCAGAGTGGAACGACTTGATGTGGCGCGGGGACAAAGAAGAAGCAATGGCGCGACTGCATGCCACAAACAACTTTCCAGAATTCACTGGACGCTTATGTCCAGCCCCCTGCGAAACCGCTTGCGTGGTTGGAATAAATGCAGATGCAGTGACGATTAAGCAGGTAGAACTTCGCACAATCGAAGAGGCGTTCGGCGCTGGAAATGTAAAGCCAACACCACCTGATCGCTTAACCGGCAAGACTGTTGCAGTAATTGGTTCAGGTCCAGCCGGCTTGGCTGCTGCACAACAATTAACGCGTGCAGGACACACCGTTGCAGTTTATGAGCGCGCAGATAAAATTGGCGGGCTGCTGCGATACGGAATCCCGGAATTTAAAATGGAGAAGAGCGTCCTTGATCGTCGCCTCAATCAGATGGAGAAGGAAGGAACTCGTTTCCGACCTGGTGTTAATGTTGGCGTTGAGTTAACGGGCACAGATTTGCGCAGAAAATATGATGCAATTGTGATTGCAGTTGGTGCCACGCAATGGCGTGATCTCCCAATTAAGGGGCGCGAGAACAAGGGCGTTTACCAAGCAATGGAGTTTCTGCCTTGGGGCAATAAGCAGGCGCTTGGTGAAGTAGTAAATCCAGATATAAACGTGGCCGGAAAACATGTTGTCATTCTTGGCGGGGGAGACACCGGCGCAGATTGTTTGGGTACATCAGTTCGCCAAGGAGCTGCCAGCGTTACTCAATTAGAAATTATGCCGCGACCGACGGAAGAGCGTCCAAGCGGACAACCTTGGCCAACCTATCCAATGATCTATCGCGTCTCATCTGCACACGAAGAATTAGATAATCGAGTATTTGCGGTTAGCACTGAAGAGTTTATCGGAGATGGCCAAGGAAATCTGAAGGCGCTGAAGATCGTGGAAACAAAGTTTGTTAATGGAAAATTCGAACCAGTTCCTGGTACCGAAAAAGAGATTCCGGCAGACTTTGTCTTCCTAGCAATGGGCTTTACCGGACCTGAAAAATCAGAGATTCTGGCCCAACTTGAGGTCGAGCTCGATGATCGTGGCAACATCAAACGCGATGAAAATTATCAGAGCAGCGTTGAAGGAGTATTTGTCGCAGGAGATGCCGGACGCGGGCAGTCACTAATTGTTTGGGCAATTGCAGAAGGTCGCAGCGCAGCGGCTGGAGTAGATAAATACCTCGAAGGTGAAACCCAGTTACCAGCACCTATTGAGCCAACCGATAGATCTTTAATGGTTTAAGTGGTTAATCCCACTTAAATTAACTTCCCAGTTTCCATTTCATTAACTAGTAACGAAATTCGTTAGGTAAGGTAGACACATGCGCCGCGCAAAAATTGTTTGCACTATGGGTCCTGCAGTTGAATCTGCCGAAAAAGTTCGTGAGTTAATCGATGCCGGAATGAATATGGCACGCCTTAATCTCTCCCACGGAGGCTACCCAGAACATCAAGCCCGCTTAGATCAAGTTCGCTCAGCTTCGAAAGAGGCCGGCGTACCTGTCGCAATTTTGGTGGACCTGCAAGGTCCCAAGATTCGCCTTGCGCGCTTCAAGGCAGGCCCACACGATTTGGCGCGCGGAGATATTTTTACAATCACAACAGATGAAATTGAAGGAACCAAAGATCGCGTTGGTACCACATACAAGGGTTTACCTGGAGACTGCAAAGCTGGCGACCGTATTTTAATCGATGATGGAAAAGTCACTATCGAAGTTATAGAGGTTAAAGGTAATGATGTGATTACCAAAGTTATCGAGCCGGGTGCGGTTAGCAACAATAAAGGAATTAATTTGCCTGGTGTTGCAGTTTCTGTACCGGCGCTATCTGAAAAAGATATGGATGACTTGCGCTGGGGGTTGAAAGCAGGAGCGGATTTCATTGCGCTCTCGTTTGTCCGTAGCGCCAATGACATTGTGGACGTACACCGCATAATGGATGAAGTGGGTATTCGCATCCCGGTAATCGCAAAAATTGAGAAGCCGCAAGCGGTGGCAAACTTGCAAGAGATCGTTAACGCCTTTGATGGCATCATGGTTGCGCGCGGTGACTTAGGTGTAGAACTACCAATCGAAGAGGTACCACTCGTACAGAAACATTGCATCCAGTTAGCTCGCGAAGCTGCAAAACCTGTCATTGTTGCCACCCAGATGCTTGACTCGATGATTACAAATTCGCGCCCGACTCGCGCAGAAGCCACAGACTGTGCAAATGCCGTTCTAGATGGCGCGGATGCGCTGATGTTGTCGGGAGAAACCTCCGTTGGGGCGTTTGCAATTGAAGCTGTCCAGACGATGGCACGCATAATTACCCACACCGAAGAAGGCGGAATGGACATGATCCGCCCAATGAAATCAACTCCAAAAACTAAAGGTGGCGCGATCACCAAAGCGGCAGCTGAAGTCGGTGCAATTGTTGGCGCTAAATACTTAGTTACCTTCACTCAATCTGGTGATTCAGCGCGACGTACCGCGCGCTTGCGTTCACCAATTCCGATCTTGGCATTTACTCCTGAAGTTGGAACCTACAATCGCCTGGCCCTCGATTGGGGAGTTGAACCAGAATTAACGACGATGGTGAAGCACACCGATGAAATGGTAAAGCAAGTCGATAATTTCTTGATCAACTCAAAGCGCTGCAAAGAAGGCGAGTTAGTTGTGATCGTTGCCGGCTCACCTCCGGGAATTCCAGGCTCAACCAATGCAATGCGCGTTCACCGCGTAGGCGATGCTGTGGGTGGCGCTGCTCCTGCTTACCGTTAAGATTTGACGGTAAAGGCCTCGGTACTCCAACGGTAGAGAGGGCAGTCTCAAACACTGCATAGTGTCGGTTCGAATCCGACTCGAGGCACATGAGTATAAAGACGCGGATGTGAAACGTGGAAAACGCTGGAAAGCCTTCTTCAACTCGGATACGAATTCTCGTAGCTGAGGATGAAACGCTGATCCGTATGGATCTAGTCGAGATGTTGGGTGAAGCCGGTTATGAAGTTGTGGCCGAAGCAGCTGATGGCGCGCAAGCAATTGAGTTAGCCCAAATACACAAGCCAGATCTTGCGATCCTTGATGTCAAGATGCCAGTTCTTGATGGGATATCTGCTGCAGAGAAAATTATTGCGATCGCACCCGTTTTAATGTTGACCGCATTTTCACAACGCGAACTTGTCGAACGGGCTCGCGATGCGGGCGTAATGGCATATGTCGTCAAGCCATTTTCAATTGGAGATCTAGTTCCCGCAATTGAAATTGCTATAAGCAGACATTTACAAATGCGCTCTCTTGCAGATGAAGTTGCCGATCTGCATGAGCGATTAGAGACCCGCAAAATTATTGACAAAGCTAAGGGAATTTTGATGTCTGCTCTTAATTTGAGTGAGCCACAAGCTTTCTCGTGGATTCAAAAGGCGGCAATGGATAGAAGACTTACAATGAAAGAAGTGGCCTTGGCGGTAATCGACCCAAAGCAGGCTGAGCAGTTTCCTTCATAGCCCGCGCTGATTCTGCCAAGATTTTCTAGAATTTACCTCGAATACGTCCATTATCCACTTAAATTAACTGTTTACCGATCGGTAATCGCTAGGTATACTTTTGCGATCCTTCTTGAAGGTCATCTAGATACCTTTGATAAAGGAACTCACTAAAGGAGAAAAAATGAAGAAGTTCAATAAGGCAGCCATCGTGGCTGCTACTGCTGTCGCTAGCTTAGTTCTTGCTGGCTGCGGTGGCGGAGGATCAGCATCTGGTCCTCTAAAGATCGGTTCATTGTTGCCTGAGACAGGTAGCCTTGCGTTCCTTGGACCCCCAGAGTTTGCCGGAGTTGATTTAGCTGTTGCTGATATCAACGCTGCAGGTGGCGTACTTGGAGAAGAAATTGAGCACGTCCGTGGTGATTCAGGAGATACAAGTACTGATATCGCACAACAGACAGCTGACGCACATATTGCAGCAGGTGTAAGTGCAATTGTTGGTGCAGCATCATCTGGCGTTTCATTTACTGTAATCGACAAGATTGCAGGAGCTGGAATTGTCCACTTCTCACCAGCAAACACATCACCAGATTTCACTAACTATGCAGATGACGGTTACTACT